>Ga0181612_155690_pt1 | contig 22036 bp, 8 predicted proteins | sample HoacroProtozoa21_FD_119630 | JGI IMG/M metagenome (GOLD analysis project Ga0181612, IMG submission 119630) | Hoatzin crop microbial communities from Cojedes, Venezuel. Combined Assembly of Gp0051906, Gp0051904, Gp0051908
CCTTGGTTAAATGGGTGTGGATGCATGCAGCATGAAGAAGTGCTGATATCCTTAATCACCTGTTGTCTACTTTTAATTTGTACCAGCTGGTGTAATAGCAAGCTCCTGACAAAGAAGGTTTTGTTGAGTCCTTAACTGTCATCACATCTTAGGTGATGTCGGTGGCCAACCCCGGGAGAAAGGGAAGAGGGGAGTGAAACACTTCCCCAGTTGTCACTGTTCGTGCTAGAGCTTTTCCACAAAAGTAAGAATCTGTGTACAATGTTTGATTATTTTTTTTTCCAAATCAAAAACAGACCTAAAAGCCCATGTGGTCAAAAAAGAAAAGGCAAAATAAAGGCTTAGCGTTGACTACCTTGCACACAGTGATGCAGCTGTAGGATGAAATACAAAGAGGCTGGTGTGGAAAGGCAAGGTGAAAGCAGCCTGGTACATGGTTTTCACAACCGCTGTTGCAGCAGGCTCTGCAGTACACATAGACGCCTGGATGCGGACTCCAGCCAAATTAAATGGCTGCTGGTTGTAAAGGCAAATGTGGTCTTATCTCATTCATCGGAAGCTGATACAATAACATTGTGATTTTTCGTAGTGTTTCTACGTTTGCAGACAGCTAAAAATAATGCAGAGGGAACAGGAACAACCAAAACCATGCTGCTACCAGCAGCGTAATTTCAGTACATGGAGGTAGACCCAAGCTAATGTGGATCCACAGGGTCCTGGTCCCTCCTGCCCCACCAATGCAAAATGACCAAGGAACCTGAATACATACTGGAATGGGTAACCTTTACTGTTGCACAGGTTAGTGTAGGACCACAAATGTTGTTACTGGATTAAAAGCAGTCAGAGCACACCAAAAATATGACTACAGCAGCTGTTGCACTTTAGATGCAGCAAACACCTTGTAATTATAGGAGCACATATTAGCTGCATCTATCACTACACGCAAGTTGACTGTGTGAGACCAGAGGATACTTAGTAGTTTCACATTGGTGTCCTGCTGTTACAGAAATGAGGCAAACACGTTTGAAGACACAGAACTGTTATCACCCAGTTAAAACAACACAAACAAGTCACATGCAAATGACAGAAGAAAAAGCAGTAGACAAACCAATAGCTAAGCTGACCTGTTTTGAAAGCCAGCGATTTTGTCTGAGCGAATCTTGGAAAACGTGACCATTATATTCGGCGTGATGCTGCTGCGCGTGGGCGGTTCCAGATCACTTTGCACATCTGAAAATCTGAACAAATCTGCAGCACTGGCACGGAGGTTGTGTGACACCATGCAGAAAGACATGCTTTCAGGAAGCTTCTCTACGCGCTTTCACAGTATGGCCAACACTCCTGGGAAGAACTGAAATGATCCGTTGCACCTATACTGTGCAGCTGGTTTTACAGATGCTTACTTAGTAAGCCTGACTCATCTCCACAGGTGCATTTGTACATGCTGCACATGCACAATATGACAAATTTACCATTTTCTGGAAATACCAGGTTGGCAGTCTTCATCCTACGCAGCCTGCATTTATAGCTTTCTGACTGGGAAATCCCCAGCTGAATACTGCAGCCTTAGAACACAATACAGTTACAAAACACAATTATTACATGAATGTTCTTTCTTTCTTCCTTCAGCTTGTTTCGTTTTTGAGTTAGTGTCACTACTTCTTACTTTTCATCAATTTGTAGGGCTCTTCCGTACACTAAAAGAAAAGCATAAAAGATTAAAATAGGCATTGGCACTCGCAACAGGTACAGTGTTTGGAACAGCTTCAGCATTTCCATTTCAAGGTGATCAGCACAGCATAAAAATCAGGAAAATAAAAACTTGTTTCTGAATAGTTGCATATATATGGGTCTGGTACGTATCCTTTTTAAACACTGATTTTACTCAGAGGCATGCATGTTCTGAGCTGCTAAATAGAGAAAAAGTACATTTATATTTTGGTAGCCACATGTAGATTTTGTCTCTAAGAAGAGGCACTAATGTTCACTAATGTCTACCAACAGTTTTGCTCCTTTGTCTCTCCCAAGACACCCCTTCCCTCCCGTCACCCACCATGCTCCTGACCTAAACTAACAAAAAGTGCCAGTTGCAGCACTGTTCTTCAGTTTAGCAGTTCGGTTCTTGGTTTCTCATTTTGTTCATAAAGATTAGGTTTTCACTTGGGTCTTCCATCTCTCTTAATATTGAACTTCAGGTACAAAAATAAGCAGGGACACAGACTACAGCTTTCATCAGGAACACCTCAATGTGAGGAGACCGATAGTGGCTTAGAGCCTGATGTGCAGCAGCATCCTACAACATTCCTCTGTTGCCATCCCCTGAAGCTGAGGAAGAAGAAGCATGGATTCCAAGAGCCAACTGCTGTAAATTATTTGTGGTTATCGTCCTGATGCTCTGTGAGCTGGGACAGTCCAACAGTGCCTAGAAGTCCCTTTTGCCATGTGTATACCGATACGCAGTTACACATTCGTGTTTTTGTCACAGGTGAGAATCTGGTCCACCAGATTTAAAGTTCTTTAAAAGCTCTGGTACATTCCAAATTTTCACATACAAAAATAAAGGTAATTGACTCCTGAAAACCTGATGGAAAATGAAGAGGCAATGGAGCAAAGTTATTCTGGAGTTCTTTAATAAGTCTCCCACAGGCATTTATTAAAAGCATGCTGGTTATTGGATTTTGAAGGAAATAGGGTTTTTAACCAGTGTACTGGAATGGTCACTAATCTTTCAAAGCTTCCACACAAAATGGAAAAAGCTGGCTGCAAAAAGTAACAGAAGTAACCATTCTTCCTTTTCTACAGCACATAAGCAATACAGAGAAACACTATGATGTTTTTTTTTTACCATTTCAAACCATTCTTTTAAGATGATGTGGACTGCTTATGCATGCTAACATAAACACTGCTCATAGAGTAATGCCATCTACCAGGACGAAAAAAAGAATCATCTATATATTCAATGTCAGTTTGCGGGCAAGACTTTGTTGCTTTCAATTAAGAACACAGAAAGCTGGGAATAAGAGAAAAAAACTGCGCTGGAAGGGATCTCTGGAGATCTGGTTGGGCTGAGGATCCAAATGCCAGTCATGGGTGGTCTGACTTCTAAGTTAGATCAGGTTGCTCAGGGCTGTGTCCAGCGGTTTCAAATATCTCCAAGGTCAAAGATTCTACCTACCAGCCTCTCTGGCCCTTTTCCAGCATTTGGCCACCCTCACTGTGAAGAATTTTCTTCCTTATATCCAAGCAAAGTTCTCAGAATTTCTCTTTCTGCCTCTCACGTCCATTGCCTCTGATCCCTTTGCTGTGCACTTCCAAGAAGCCACTGGCTCCATCTTCCCAGTAACCATCCATAAGTAGTTGAATACAGCAGTTAGACCCCCCCTTTCCCTTCTTTAAAAGTGCTGAACAAACACAGCTTTCAGTTTTCTTCTATGTCGTGCCCTCACCACTGCTAGGACTCACTGCTCACTCACATTCAATTTGTCCACCAGCATCTACAGGCATTTTTCTGCAAAGATGTTTTCTAGACAGTCAGTGCCAAGCTTGTACTGTTGTGTGGGGTTATTCTGTCCCAGGTGCTGGACTTGCGTTTGTCATTGTTGAACTTCATGAAATTTCTGTCAGCTCACTTTTCCAGCTTGTTCTGACCCTTCCGAGCACCAGCCCTGCCCTCCAGTGTTTTGACTGCTCCCCACATTTTGGTGTCACCTGCTGGGAGTGTTTGCTACTGTCATCCAGATGGTTAGTGAGGACTGTAAGCAGTATGGGCTCCAGTACTGAACACTGAGGAATGCCGCTAGTGACCAGCCGCTACTCTTCGAGCCTCACGGTTCAATCAGTTTGCACCCATTCTAGAAACTATAAACCCATCCAGCCCACATTTGCCCAATTTGGCTCCAAGGATGTTATGGCAGACCATGCCAAAAGCCGAACTAGAGTCAAGATAAAAAACACCCACTGCTCTCCCCTTCCCCACACAGACAGTCATTTTGCTGTAGAAGGCAATCAAGTTGGTCAGGTAGAGTTTGCCTTTGGTAAATCCCTATTGACTATTCCAAATCACTTTCTTGTCCTTCATGTGTGTGGAAATGGCTTCCAGGAGAACTTTCTCCACAACCTTCCTGCAGACTGACCTGTAGTTCCCCACATCCTCCTTCTCGCCTTCTTGAAAATGGCCATATTTACAATTTTCCAATTAGTCGGGACCTTCCCCATCACCATAAACATCTGCAGATGACAGAGAGCGGTCTACAGTGACTTCATCCCACTCCCTCAGGGCACTTGGGTGCAAAGTGCACCTGGTCCCATGGACTACTATGTCCATTTTGCTTAAGTGGTCCCTATTGATCTTCCCCTGTCAGAAGTGGTACTTCACTCCCCCAAACTCGTCCACAAAGCAGAGTTAAACAAAGAGGAAGAAATCCTGTGATGAATGTTGTTTGTCTGACCTACCCCATAGAATATCATACCAACAGATCTTTCTTCTTATGCTATTTCATCAAAAAGAGCAAAATCCCCCAGGCTGTGAGAACTGTAGCTATTTTGAAATATAAAGATGCTTCTTTCTAATACTTCATAAAGCACCTAAACTCCCTAAAGGGAAAAGATTTTAAAACCTGCACTGCTCATTTCTCATTTGCCACCTCTTGACAAGTCACTGCTGAGCGTTTTAGATCTTTTACGTATCATCATAAGGCACCTTACTTTCTCTGTGCATTAGAGACCCTGTGCTGCCAGGAATAGCTTCGGAGTCTTGCTCTGGCTGAAGCACATACCGAAAAGTTAGGTGTTGCAATATTTTGTGCTGTGGCTCCTAAATTCTTTTTCAATCTAGGCTGTAGTCTGTGTGAGAAGCAGAAAAAAAACACCAGAAGAATTCAGATCAAAAGTAGAACAATACCCTTGCCAACTTCTGGAAATAGTCTTAAATTTTCTTTTTAACAAGTAATTTGCTTGGTTATATTATATATTTAATAAGCAACAGGTCTGTGCTTCATTACACCAAAAGGAAGAGGCCATGGATCAAATATTTTGGGGTGACTACAGGGTTCTATTGCACAACAAAGGCTTAAATTACAAGAGTATGAAGTGTAGTGCTGGTTTCTTATTGGAGGTACAGTAAGTGTTATTCATGAGCTTGGGAAAAGCCCCAAACTACATCCAGGAAAAAATATTAGCCATTTTTCCTTTAAAAAAAAAAAGCCAACTACTCCTCCACCTACATCTGTGGGACTCAGAGCAGGAAATAGAAACAATCACTAAATCAGGCACCCAGAGAAAGAAATCAGGAGGAAAAAAAAAAAACAAAAAACGGGAGAGAAAGTGTTCACACACATCTGGCCTAAATTTGGGTTACTGTATTATAGAACTCATTTGTGCATGTATTTGTCATAATCTAATACAATATGATAGTTCTTTTTTTCCTGTGTATCAAACAGCATCAGCTCTTGCAATCATGCTACCAAGAACTTCAGAATGAATAAATGTTTCATCCTTGGTTAAATGTCTGTTAATTTTGTTTCAGTTTTACATTAAAGGTTGCATAAGACAAAGCAGGAAAAAAAGCAGACCTTCTTACCTAATGAGATTTTCATCTAATTTTAAAATAAATATAATAATTTCCAAAATTATGTCTTGAATTATTTTAATTAATTATGTTTATATAATTAAATTATTTTAAAGAAAAGGAGACCCTGTGAAAACAGGAGGTTAGGCAGACCAAGCGTAGTAAAGGTAAGTAATGATCAAGCTGATTTCACAAAACGAATCATACGTATTTCCTTCTGAAACCTCTTTACCAAAGGCAGCATGTGTTGGCAGACTTGAGAACTCATCTATAAGAAGGATTAGACTTCACTGTAGAGATTCATGGTGTCATTTATTATCTCATGATATAGCATTTTCTAATCTGTGTAGTGTCATTTTAAAAACAGGCATCACAAATTCCGGTAAAAAAGGTGTCAAAGCTTATTAGTCCAGTAACTCCGTTCCCTCTCGGGGCGAGATAAATTAGAGGGTTGTCAGATGTGTTGTTTGCTGAAAAAAACAAAGTCACTGGGAACTTACTGGAGTTATTTTTTCTAGAGAAATAATACTATACCTGTTTTATAGTTGCAACATGCTTTTTCAAATAATATCCTCCAAAGTTCATTAAGTAAGTTTAGTGAAGGATACAGTACATTAAATAGGAATAAGTTGTTCTGTCCCTCAGTATTTCTTTCTGGTTTTAAGTCTATCTTCCTCTGAATTTTAATCACCTATGTTTTAAAAAAGGAAGGAAAAATAAAAGAGAATTGCACTCAGGAATGTACTGGGGTTGTGTATGTGCTTTAAAAAACATTAAAAGATGCCTCAAAGGTTGTTACAGGCTTTGCATTTTATGCTGTTTAAATAGTAAGGTTAAAAGGTGTATTTTGATATCATGTTTCTGCATATTGAGTACAGGTAAAAGTAGAGCTTTGCAGGGGTCAAGAGCAGAAGAAGTACTATTATCTAGAAAATTATCTACCGTATTTATTCCAAAACATTCTGAAACTGGAGGGGGAGGAGGGAAACCAAAACAAGAATAGAATATGATCATGTTTAAATGTTCTGAATTGCAGATTACAAGATAAAACCAGACCTAACGGAAACACTTCTCTCTTTTTTCTGTTGGGGTTTGGTTTTTTTTTTGAGAAAAGAGGACCAACAAGCATTTTGGCATGGCTAAGGGCAAGCAGCCTCTGATTAATGCACAATCAAAACAATCCACTCCATGTATGTCAAAAGTTATGTTTCCATTTACAGTAGCTATAGCCTTCAATGAGATTACAAGTGTGGAGCCAATGAATTACATAGTTAATAGTCTTAATATAAGCAATTTCTCCTTGTGTAAATAGAAAGAAAACTGTATGTACCTAGGGAGGATGACTGCCACTTAGATGTCAGGATCTGCAGGGCTAGGAAATCAGACTGAGTGAACTCTGCCTTCCTTCTCAGCCTTTCCTCCTTCATCGAATACACGGTAGGAAATGCTAAAGGATGTGTGCCTTTGAGCTTCTCTGCTTTTGTGGCTGTTGTCGTCTGATTCCTTTGAAGGGAGTAAATTTGTAGTCAGCAGCCCTTTAGATTAACCTTGTCTTATTCAGAGCTTGGACTGCAGGATGGCAGAGTACTGGGTTGCCCTGATCCTGCTCGGAAGATTTCATGTGCACCTTTCTCCGGTGTTACAAGTCCACCCTCACCTGACTGAGGGGAAATTAGTATCTGGTTACCCATGCTAAACAGCCTCTCATGGATGGACAGAAATGTCACCACCTGACTCCCTGCACCCCACATGCCCTGCCTGGCATCCAGCATCCCACCAAAACTTTCGCCCCGAGGGACCGACTTCCTCAACTCTGGCCAGCCTGAAGGGCTTCACCACCTGCCAGACTGCCTCACCTAGCAAGTCAGTTCAAATTTCCATTTTTTTCTCACCCTTGGAGCACGGTAGACATAACATAAACATCTTGGCTTGATCTTGAATGGAAGTACCACTTAGTTTCTGAAATCCAGATCAAATATAATGTGAGGACAGTGAGCAATAACTGGGGAGCCCTAGGTCCTTGGGGATGTATCTTGTACGGTCATGAGAAGAATTTTGACATTTTCATTCTGACCGAAGCTTAATCGCTTATTGTTTTCTTCTAAAAATGTATTTCAGGATCAACCATTTCTGTACGCACTTGCAGTCCCAAAACTCAGTATTGACAATGAGCAAAACCAGCATTTTCGTTTGTGGCCAGGTAACACACATCCATAGCAGCTGCCGCCTCAGGCAGGTGTGCTGGGATTTGCCAACTGGAAGCCAGCTCAGTGCTCAACGCTCGGCGTGGAAAAATTTGCTTTTCCAAGCAGTTCAGAGGTAGCTCAGATGTCTCCGCTCTGCACAGGAGGCACAGCCTGGGATGTAGCGGGATGCTGCTGCTGCTAGAGCCATAAACCTGCTACATAAATCTTTGTTTTCCTCCCACTTTAAGCTTCATGGCATATCTGCTGCTCCCTGCCTGACTCCAGAATTACCTCCTTATCCACAAGTGCCCTGGTTTTCACTGGCATTAAGCACCCACGGATGTCGGAGAAGCCCGTAGAGTTAAGGGGGGGGAGGATTTCTACAAAATTCAGAGCAAGCACTGTAATGGGGAGGTTTTGCCAGCAGATGTCAGCAGGCAGAAGGCAGGCTGGGTAGCACACCGCCTCACCAGATCTTGGAAAAGGACATTTCTGTTCTTTTATGCTTCCCCTCCCTTCTCCCCTCCTCCTGTCCCGTCACATATATGCATAGACACACAGAAAGAAAATCACCTAGGGAATACTGGGTTGGGGTTTTTTTTGCTTTCGTTGTAGCCTTATGCAGATAAAAAGCAGGAGGTCTATTACCCTGTTAAGCTTCAGGTGACGTATCGAAGAAAAAGAGTTGTCTAAAATTTGAAGTTGCTAAACAAGCTGAATAATAACAAGTTCTGTGAGCTCTGGAACTAATGAAGTCTCATTTCCTGTGGATTTTATCTCTTGGTTGATTGAAGCTTTTCTTATCCTGGGGATCTTCAAATTTTCTCTTTTTTGTGTAAGGGTGATCCCAAGGGACAGCTTTTTAGAGATGCACTTGTAGCTTTTCTCTCTTCTTCCCAGGCATCTTTTCCGATTGTAATTAAATAGCTTTAAGACTACTACCCATCTCTCAAATTTTGTTGAAATCAGATGAGGCTCCAAAATGCACAAGGCTTTCTTCTGTAGCAAATCTAGCAAAAGAAAACACAGGGACAGCTTAATCTTTTACAGACTTAGATTAATGAGGCCATTTATTTCATGGCATAACTCTGCTAGAATTACTTAAACACTTAAACTTGCGCTGGCAATTTAAATGTTCCATTAAATATTCTGATGACTCCTCGTTTTTGTACCAGATTATGAATTTATCGAATATGCAGAAATATGCCTGATTGACCATCAGTCTTCGCTGACGAAACCCTGGTTCCTATGACTGCATGTTAGTGGGTTACCTCTCCCCTCTTTTTTCTCCCTGTTCTTCAAAACAGAGTAGGTGATAGCATGAAATGCCATCCTTTACGTCAAATTTCTACATCCCTCCAGCACAGCCAAACAGGCATCATTAACAACAGTGAGAGGAGAGCAGATTGGCCTTCTACCAGTGTGCTGTGACTCCAGCTGAAGTTGCTCTGAATTTCTACAGTGATTTCAGCAAGAATAAGATTAAACGCTCAGCACTTTTCTCTTATTGTAAGCTTGTGCTTATTCCAGCGCTTTTTGATTTTATGTATTTTTACTATGTCAAATTAATGAGCTTTGCTTTATTAACCTATCACATTTTAAACTTTGATTAGTCTAGCTCTTAAAATCTACATAAAATGAATTTGATTTTATTAGCTATAATTTAAATGATCACTCTTAAATTAATCCATTTGTATTGTGAAGCTGTTTTTGTTGCGTTACAACGGTTACTTATCCTTCCTGACCCAAGATTATACTGCATCATAAAAATTTAGCAACAGATTTTAAAAATTAAATGAAACTTTTATGAAGCATGAATGATAGCCATGCAGAGTCATCTATACTAATCTATAACAACAATCCCTTTTTGAGCTGTTTTACAGAAATGGGCCAATTCTGCGAAAACGTAGAATGTATCTAAACAGACTTTGACATGTCAAATGAACTTCAGCAGCTTCACATTTAAAATATCATCCTCAGCAGTTAGATTCAGAGCCATTTCAGTGTTTGGTAACACAACTATACAATTAGTAAATCAGTTGTGGGACTAATAGCCAGCAAAACTTCCTAATGGTATACCTGGAAATTGCACACATGGATAAGCATAAGCTAATTTACTCCTTATGTAAACAAGTTTGAGAAATGCTGACGACACTTGTTCAAAAACAATGTTCATAGATGTTATTAATTTCCTGGAATTAGATTTGGGTATGTTGGTGTTGTTTGGGTTTTTTTTAAATTACGTAGTATCAATATAATACAACCCAACACAAGCTTTCCCTTCACCCTCTCCACACTGGTCCAGCATATGCTTACTCAGCTCACCTCCACCCTGACATGCCTGTCCCAGCGCAAGTTCTCTCTGTCATGGTAAGCTTGTCCTTCATTTTTATTCCTCTCCTTTATTGTCAATATTGTAGGTAACTGTGGGGCAAGGACAGCCTTCCTCCTAGTGTCCAGTAACATCCACCTTTCTTCCAGGGTAACACATACTCTTATTGCATGGTACACATCTTTTGGTGGGTCAATGGGTCCACTTACTAAATGGAGACATCTGAATGCAATCATAAACACTGACAATACATGAAATTTTAATGTCATAGTTTAACATGAAACAATATTTTTTAAGTACTTCCACTAGTCTCCAAATGCACATCCTGCTTATTCTAAAGAAAAGTCACACCAGCTCATCTGAATTGTCTCAAGACATTAAAAGCAGCTTCCCTGCTTGCCGGTACCACCCCTCAAGCAAACACGTGGACAAGAAATGGTGGAAATAGGTTTTCCAAAATCAACTGAAACCAAAGACTCTCAGGCTGTCACAGATCGGGAGGGAAGAATAAATGGTCACGGAAAATGTTTTTGCTCCTGTGAGTTTAATAAGCTAGATTATCTCATCCAGTCCAAACTGATGGAAAGTACACAAGTACAGTGGTTTACTAATGTATGGAAACCAGACCTTAAGACGTTTTCTTGAACAAAGGCAACACTGAATTATACCAAGCAAATGACCACAGTTCAGCAGGCTGTTGGATCCTGCTAAATCTGACTGAAGTTTGTGTGTTTGTCCTGGGCAGGCCAGGGTGGATCATATTCCAGTACTCCTGTTTGAAACAATAAAAGGTGCAGGTATCTGGGGAGATGGAAACTTCTCAGAAAAAGTAATGCCCCACAGGATCCTTCCAAAAGGGCCAGGCGGCAGAAGTCTGGATGACAAAAGGTTGAACACACTCTTAATTCAAATAAATCACTGCCTCATCCTCAGTTTAGTTGCTTCCAGCTTCAAGCACCTGTTCACACTGTATATTCTCCTATATATTCACACAGATCACCCCAGAGAGAAGAGCGGGGAGAGCTGCTGTGAGGCCTGCAAACTAGTTACACTCAAAATGTCCCCTCAAGAGGGAAAAAAAATATCCAGAGTAACTTTGTCCTGGTGGTCTTTCTCTCATATCACACTTGTGGGTGCTGCGCCCTGCAAGAAGGGGCCCAACTTCCTGTCATAAGGAACACGCACAGCCACTCCCTTCAGCGAAAGCACTAGTTTCTCTTTCAGGGGGTCATAACCAAGGGAAATTTTCTAACCTGTGGGAAACTGTGTCCTTTTGTACCTAAATACCTCCTGTAAAACAAAAAAACCCTAAGCCTGAGCACAGAAGCTTCAGACCGGTAACAGTCTGTCCTGCGCCTCGATTCTGCCCACTTCAGAAGCCCGGTCCCACAGCTGGAGCAGGGGCCAGAATTCTCCAGCAGCTGCCCTGTGTTCCGCCGCACGTGTATTTAGGTGCAGGGAAGTGGGGCGGTGAGGATGGGGAGGTGTGGGGTGGACAGGAGGCTCTCAGCCAGCTCTGACCCTAAGCTCTTTCAAAGCACCTCTCCCGCTTCACCACCACCTCATAAAAAAAATACAGTAAGGTGCTTTATGTATTTGTTTGAAGAGCCTTGTAAATTCAAAAGGAAAGTATTTAATTTTACAGGGTTGGATGTCAGTCAGTGATCCTTTTTATTACATTACAGGTTGAAGGTCATTCCAAATGTCAACAGTAAAATTATTTTGTCAGTATTTGACCAAAGCATATGAGTCTGACCTACATGGACTGACCATCTCTTGAAGTACTCCATATTTCTTCTTTCAAGGGAAGTCTTGGATAATCTACAGCATTTACATTAAACTCCCAAATAAATAACAGCATACCTATATTTCAATTGCTAGTGTGTTGCATTTTAAAATAATTTTTACTTACTTCAGCATCAGCTAGCAAAAAAGAACAAATACAGAACACAGATATTCGTAGCCAGAAGCAGAGAGCAGCACCAGAATATGTTTTGCCTCAAGCACAAGGTTAAGACGTAGACTGAGGTTAAAGCACCCAAGTCAATGAGGTACCTAAAGAGATAAAACGGGTGCCTAACCACTTCTGTTGATACACACCAAGGAGTCTAGCTACATGGCAAACACAGCACATTCTCAAAGCCAGGCTTTCCCATTCCCACCCCCTCTTCCTGCTTTCAGTCTCGATCAGCCATGTGCATTGGATAAACTACCAGAGATCTAGTTCTTCGTAAGCACATTGTAGCAATTTGAGCCCAAGCCCCTGTTAGGCCACCACAAGAAATAAGTCAGGGGCTTTGCTTGGTACATGTAGGTCTGCTCCTCAGCGTAGGCATACCTGCAGAACATGACGACTAAAATGATCATTCTCGTTTTCAGCTGGATTTCGTCTACTAAATCTATCATTTAGGCAGAGCTAGCACTCGTGGGTATCTAAACCCCTAGACTTTATCATTTTGCCACTCAGCGACTGGCAAGTGACATGGCTAATGATATCACCACAGCTAACAAGTTGGTGAGAGGCTTAATTCAGGCCAAAATGGGGGACACCCAAAGCTGAAAGAGCATGCCAAGTCCCCAGTGCTGAGCCTAACTCAGTGTTTTGACTCCCCCCTTACTCTCCTTTCATGTTTCCATGTAAGCCACTTCTTTCCTCCAATTCTTTACACCCAAATGCCAAATCTGCCAAGTGCAGGAGGCATGTTCCCCAGCAGCGAGCTAGTACCCTGGGCCCTCTTTCATTACCTGCCCATGAGAACCTCTCATATACCCCAGTCTGCCCTAACAGGATTCCCTGCATAGGCCTGGCTCATCACACAGTGGAAGTCCTAATTCTATCGTGTGGCAGATCGCGGGGATACCAGGATGTTGTCAGGCAGTGAGGTCTGTACACCTCCGTACACATCTCCTTAGCCCAGCAAGCATCGAACACTCATCACCTGCAGTGCCCCACGGCTGGAAGGCTGGGGTTAAACCACCGGCAGACGTACAGAGAGCACTGTGCACGGCGTCAGCACACCTCCCTGGGACCAAGGAGGCGTCAGTTCAAGACCCTGCCATATCTGGGCAGGACAAGAACCTAAAAAACCCTCTAATATTCAAGATAAGTGTGCTGGCTATTGTATAGTTTGGCTGTCTTATTCTCCCTCATGTTTTGGGGGGTTTTTGGTGTTTGGTTTCTTTTTACCAAAAAAAATATATATATGCTTAAGAAGATGATCTGGTTTAAGCGTATCACTCCCAGAGAATGTTCATGCTCAGGATTCTCAGGAAAGGACATCTGAAATGGTTATGTGTCAAAGCATCTCATACTTTCCACATTTCATTCCTACTTAGACCACTTTTCATGCTTAATTCCAGGGTATTTTGGATGCTTCCAATACCATACAGTTCTGAGGCCCCTTTTCTTGGGTGCCAATTCTCCACAGATATTTTGAAGAGGCTCAGGACCTAACCTTGCTGCTAAACCCATGCAATGTACCTTGGGATTCCCGTACTTCCCAAAAATCTAACATTTAATACCTTTCCATTTTAAAACTTTCAATAACTGAACATTTGTAATTGCATGTTATGAACAAGACCTAGGAAATGAAAAGGCACCTGGAACGATTTCAATTTATTGGTTAAAGTGATTAGTACTTTACATACTTGGCAAGCTATAATGCTGGAAAAAAAACCCTATGAAATGGAGTAGAATTATTTTTTTAAATATTTCATTAATTCACCATTTAACTGGATTTTTCTGCATGGGCCCTGGATACACATCCTTTTCCAGACACAGACGACCCTGCAGAAAAGGCTACACCCTCTCTGTTGGAGGTAGCTTCTGTCTTTGGTTTGCCACTAGATGTGTTCTTGTGACCGCTCTCCAGCACTTTTCACAATTTTGAGGATTGAAAATATTACATGAGAGAGAAAAAGAGCTAAAAAAAAATATTATGATGAAAGTTATTAGTTAATAATTCTCTTTCGCAGTAGATAATTATACAAACAAAAGTTGCCTATATCATATCTGAAGTTCAGCTGGTAGCTACTAAAAGTAACTAAATTATGAAAGTGTGTGTGTTCATTTGTTTTCCAGACTGCACAGGTTAGTCGGTAACTTAAGCTTAACTTTTCAGGTTTTCCAAATGTTTATGTAAGATAACTTTAGCTGTTGTTCTCTAAAATTTTTATTTCTAGACAAAGAGATACTTAATGCTTATTTAGTTAGGAGTTTTGACACAAATTTATCAGGCAGCTGCTTAATGTCACTGTTTCCTTTATCCTTCGGAAATAACTTTGTAAATTTAAATCACCTTAACCCAGAAACAGCTTCCAAGCTGTTGTAAACTATGATCAGTTTCTAGTTTCTCCAAAGTTGATTACAAATGGACACTAACATAGCTTTCACCCCTTATAAAAGCAAACAGACTGCAATCTGAAGTTCTTTAGCTGTTTGTAACAGTTTACATCCTTTTTGCGTCAGTCTAGTACTTTCTTTCCTTAGCACAACATAGCTTCTGGTAATATTAGACACAGACTTTTTTTTTAAGCGTAATCCAGATTATTTCATCTGTCCAAGATCCTATTTATTTTATTTGCAATGTATACCAGTCAATTGAAGTATACCTGCTGCTCAAGAAAATACTTAAAAAGGAATTGACAACTGAGTTTTAAAAATCTTGATAATATTTTTTATCTAGAATGGCTAACACTAAATATTTTCATTGTGCTTTTTGCCTCAACTCAAATACTATAAAGATACTGTGCTTGTTCTCACAAACACAAAGAATAAGACCTGCTCCACATACCGATGTGTTCCCTTAGGTGTTATTTGTATCACCCATTAAAAACACTGCTCGTAACTCAGGCAGTCTTCTCCAGGTGAGGTGACAGGAACTTCCTTTCCCTCTTCACTGTGCAGGACAACTCTTCTCCTCCCTCTTGGCAGAGGAAGGCCCTTGGCTGAGGATACAAATCAGCTGGTGAGGAATCCCACCGGGGCTTCTAGAAACAGATTTATGCCCATGTCTAGGTGTAGACATCACACAATTCATCAAGAAAAGGCTTTCTTTATTTCTATTTTTCCTTCTTTTTTATATATTGCCTGTTACTTAAATCTATTAAAAATGTAGCATAATACTTACTGAGACTTAAACTATTACATGTTTCCAATTTTACATACTTTTAAATCACGTTGAAGTATCTAGTATACCCTTATGAGGGCCAGATGTTATCATTTTTAAGGGAAATGCTTTTTAAATGTTGAATAACTGACACTAAGTAAAGTAACCCTATTGCTGTAGGGGAGAACGGATCTGTAAACAGGTGTCTTGCTCTCACAGGAATGAGAGACAGTTTTAAACATTTTCCCTAAAGCACTGGTGAGGCTGAACTCCAATCCATACATGAACTGACCAAACCCCTGTTGACCACCATTACTGACTGTTCTGCTTCACAGCAGGCTGGAAGCAGAAATCACTTTCCTTTGTACTATTAGAAGAGGAGTCTGATCCCATTGCAGAAGGCAAAAGAGGCTTTTTGTGCAACAGGTTCCAGGATGGCTGGATCTTGCATACCACAACTTGCCGCGAATTGTTTTCTTCTCACTAAATCCTGTATGCACCCAGCAAGGGACAGCACTGACACTTACAAAAATGAGTGTACTTTTCCACTGCTTCTGCTAAAAAATCTCTAATCACCACAAAATCCTGCATTTTTTTCTGGAATGCCAGAACAGCAACTGAAGAATTTTCCAATTTATAAAACTTATTTATGTCTGAGATATTTCAGTCAAAATACTTATTTTTCAGTCAAAATATTTTCTTTTTCTTTTTATAGATCCACTGACACTCTACTTTGAAAGTTTTCTGCTTGGTCAAGATCATGTTCATATATTTTTCAGATTAGAGTAAGTCATACCAGATTCCATAGCAATGGTAATGTTTTATTCTAAAGGAGGTTTAGAAAAGGAAATCAGAAACCACATACCTAAAATGTACAGTTTTGAAAGACACCTTTATGTAATTTTACATGCCGTATATTAAAAGTATACCGTAAATGAGATATGTCCTTAATAGCTCTCATTACTACATGTACGTGTTCATGCATGTAAAATCTGAAGTTCTTCTAATACATCCTATATCAGTATATTGCTACATGTTCCCTCGGATTTCAGTGATACTTAGTTAATGAAATGAATGCCAATTTATTCCTGCTTTAGAGAGCCAAACAGTAAGAATATGCTGAAACAAGTGTACTTATGCCAAAAACATTGATTTCTGCAACTTCTCTGTTGTTTGTATTAGGTCCTGCTATAAATCTCACTATCATCTCCTTCCACTTAAGCACCGTTTTTATTGAACAGCAGCCTATTTTTAGCACAAAGTGCAAACCTTAAAAACCTAACTTCTACATTGTGTTTAGGTTTCATACATCTTCAGCAGCTAGCCCTTAAACACTACATTATGAATCATCCTTTTAAGACTCATGCCTCTTGAATTACATTAGCTGACATGTTTTGTGCATCGTTAACGTATTTAATTTTACCTCTTGCCTTCAAAACCAAACAGCTCATTTAGCAACCGTACAGGAGAAAATTTGGATCCATTTTGATGTGCAAATCAAATACAGAAATTTACAACAATATTGACATATCTGCCAACCATGGCTAAAACCTGTTCCCATCGTATCTTTAAAAATAGTTCCTGTGTTTAAAATTCTTGAAGGAAGAACATCTTTAAAGAGATATCCAAAGGTTAACTAATTTGTAACAATGTGAAAATAAACTTTTTTTGTGTAGATAAAAGCATTGAGTTAAGGACATAGAAAGTAATGTTATCTTGCTGAAAATGGGTAATTTTGCTTAAATTAAAATTTGATTATTAAATATTGATTAAAATTAGATAATAGAAAAAGCCTGATTTTGAAACGTTCTGTTTTTCAAGTCCTAAGCTATAAGAATTGAAGTTTTGAGTGCATGTTAAACAAATGCTTAATCCATAAAAGTACAATTTATTAGCTACATTTGTTAATTCTAAACATTTTAATATTTCCACATAGCATATTTAGCTTATTATTCCATTTCATTGTTTGTTTAGTTTATTAAGAAGTCATTCTTCAGAAAATCAAAAACAAACAAAAAAAGAATGCTTCCCAATATTTAAAAAATCTAAATTGGAGTAATGGGAAAATACTGGCTTTTATTCCGTTGCCTTTGAAGGCTTCTGGGACCCCCTTCATTGATCCCACTGAACTTTCTTATCATTCCCCTATATTCAGATCTATGAACTTTCTGACTTAACTTGTCCAAGGATGCCTAGTCCTAGATTTAGTACATGAAGGTAAGAAGGTAAAAGAAGACTGAACATGTCATGTTACACACATTTAAAAAATAACAGTCCCTTCTCCAAGAGTATATACCCTTGTTCTCTCATTTGAAAGATCCTTTTGGTAATACTAATTGCCAAAAATGTAGAAAAAAATGTAGGTCTGATTAAATCAACTACATTAAAAAGTATCAAATTTTTAAATGTTGGGGTTTTTTCTTATCTCCACAAAAGCATGTTATTGCAGTGACATCCAGTAATTTCAATTCCATCTAGCTGAAACCAGAATTTAACATGATGACATTCAGCCTATGTGAATGAGGCAAACCGTGCACCGACTGGATTAGGAGGAATACGATTCAAAAACTACAACGCAGTTGTGGTTGTATGTCCAGGACAGAAATGGGTATCTTAATTACATGTTATTTCCCTACCTCTCTGTCTTCTAAATTTATCCTGTATTTCTTTCCATCTTTAAAAAAATGTGTATTCTTCTGTTCATCATCTATCCCATGCTTCCTTGGGTTCCCTCATCTTAGTTTATGACTGAATTTTTCTTCCCATGTCTTCCCTTCTTGTGTTTACCTTACAGAAGCCCTGCTTTATCTTACCATTGTATAACTTTAGTCCACTGTTATTCCTGCTTTCTTGCTTTTGTTATTGAACTGTTTCAAAAAGGCTCACATTTCTATCACTGTTTTAAAACAACCAACTCCCATACATCCAAAAAAGTAGGGTATGGAACAAAATCAGCAGTGGTGACACTGGTAATTGACCTTTTGCTCCACTTTAAGTCTGTAAAAACATATAAGGCTAGCAAAATTAGCTCTAAAAGTGTTTCCATCAGGTTTCTCAATAAAAAGTGAAATTACTTATATTTTCCTAACTGTATGTGTGAACGCTACATGTGAAATACACGCTTATCGTATCCAGTCTGATATGCCAGGCTCTGTGTCTGACACAGCTCCAAACTAGAAAGGAAATTCACGCAGTACCCAGTGGCTGTGAGCCCACCATATACACCAGTGGTTGTGAGACCGCTGAGGAAGAGAATCTGAAGCCCTATTTGCTGTCTCCATAAATTCACAAACGTGGTGTAGAAGGTTTAGGAAGAAAATAAAAAGTGGTGAAGTGGATTTTTCTGCAGTACCCATGAGTGAGACTTACAGTCAACTGTCATTTCTACAGAATTTATTGTGTACAGAAGTTTCCACCACCAAGAAGCAGAGTTTCTCATATCCCCAAGAATCAAGTTGTATTTTAAGCTTGTGTAGCTGAGTCCACTAATTGACTTGAAAACAAGAACAGAGAGTTTAAACTTTATGTTGTATTGGGAATCAATAGAATGATCAGTGTACACAGTTTGCTATCTGCAGCCCATTTGCTGAATGTCTGAGCTGTTATGCACTGTATTAATTGCATCCTTTTTTAGGATCAATGTTTAGAACCGAAAAAAACTTGTTTATAAAAATTCATCCAACAGCAATGAAGTCAGGTAAGGATGGAGGCCCAATGATCAGTGGAAAGCCTGCCACCTCAGCTAGCTTTACAATATCCTGTATTCAGTTATATCAAAATCAGTAAGATATAAATCTATATTACAAATGCTAGGTTTTCATCAGATAGGGTAGGACACTAGTCAGTATCTCCAGTGCTGTTTCTGTTTACCAGATAGTTTAAAATCTGAAGATCCTCAGGCATTGACTAGGATAGAGGCACTTGGAAACAATTCCTTGCTAGCTCAGAAAGCTTTTTTAAAAATACAGATTTAAGACTAACTGGCATTTTCAAACAATTTTGTGTAGAGGAAAGTTTTTCTCAAGCTTCAGATGTTGTTGTATTATGAAAGGCACAATTCCTTCTTGTGAAGCCTTGATAGTCCCAGAAAGAGACTTAGTTACTCATCTTTCCTTTACAACTCTTAAACAAAGCTCTGCTTCAGATGGCACGTTATATGCTTTTCTGTCTAGTATTTGTAGCACGTAATATCTGTCTAGTATCCATTGCTGTACCATGAATAGACTCTATTCAGGAATAGGAGATCTTTCACCTTGTAACTGCAGTTATGCAACCCAAAAAGTAGAGGCACAGGTGGCTCCAGGCGAACCTTTTGGCAAAGTAAACTGTTGATGGTCCTACTACAGATTGCTGAACAATGAAGCTGTTTACCAGCACAGTGGATCGAGAAATATTTTCTGCCAAATTTCCAGGAAAATATCATTTTTGTAAAAATTTAAGTTTGGCACACAGATAACTTTCAGGGTTTAAAACACCGTGCTTATTTGTTGAGACCTGGTGCACGGGAGTGGGAAGGTGTCACAGTTCTTCTTTCCAGACTCCGAGATTCTAATCCAGGAATTTATTCTTCAAATGGCTGGAAACCTTCTTGTTGTCCAGTTCAGTTTTCTCTCCTCTCATTAAATGTAGCCACTAGATCCACAGCTCTCAGCATAACTCTCCGTATAACGTATACCTTTAACTTGCTTGCCGCTCCTCCTGGAACTTCATGTTCCAGCTCTTAAGAGAAGCAACGAATGTCACCACCAGTCCCTCCGAGCTCTTGGGAATTCAAGTTATACATTTAGTACGACTTTCATATCCCCTTTCCAGCCACAAATCCTGATTTTGCCTTTATTTCAACATCATCAATTTTACTGATAATTCTAGCAAAATATTTACATAGCTTTGGACTACCATGGTTGCATAACACCCTGTTCTGGTTTTGGTTAAAACAGAACAGATTCTCTTTTAGTGAATTTTTCTTTCAGCTAAATCCCTCTAAGTAACTGCATTTTTCTGAAGATGGCTGCGTATTTTATAGACAGTGACCGCTCCAGAGCTGGTAACACCTGATCTTGATAGTTAGACTGAGCTAACGGTAGGAATGGAATACAGAAAAGGCCCATGGTTATTATTATAGCAGCCAAGGTCATCAATAGACCTCTTATGTTCTGCAAGTGGAGTCATAAAGGGTCACACTTGCGGGGAGGGGTGAACAGTACAGGTGACCCGATACTGACCAATGCAGTATTCCACGCCGTGCTCGTCATACCCAGTTTTATACTGGGGGATCATGAGGGTCTTGCTGTCTTCGTCCATGGCCGGCCTCTGAAGAGGACCCTGCTCATTTCCCTGCCTGCAATCCTGATCGGGTTCCCCCATCTACTGCTGAGGCCAGCCCGGGACTTCCTGGTGCTGCTTGGCAGCCACTCGCCAGCACCTGTGCACCCAGCTCCGGGAAACTCAGTATTGGTTTTGTGTATTTTGCATTATTTTCTATTATTAGTAGTATTATTAGTAAAGCTGTTCTAATTTCTAATCTGTAAGTCCCTCTCCCTTTTCCTCCTTTTCCCTTCCCCTTGTGGGAGGGCGGGGGGGATAACAGAGAGCATCTGCCGCTCTGTTTATTGCTGCCCTGCTCTGAATGGTAAAAGAGCCTTAACTTCCACTCTCTTGCTTGTGTGTGTGTATCTAAAGCGCAATCTTTAGTGCTATTTATAACAGCTACATGCTACTAGCTTGTAAGTGTTAATTAGCTACTAACGCCTAATAGCTTATAGTGTATGACTGGCAGCCTATGATACATTTCCAGCATTAGTTATACAATTCAGCATGCTATAGTGACTTGGGAGGAAGGGGACTAGATACACAATTGCATGCATTATAAGTACACTAGCTAGATCTGAAACAACAGACTTTGTTTTCGGATGTTTATAATCAGCATTTCCCACTCTCCAGCCCAAAATTTCTACACAATTTTGCTATGAAATCTCTATACTTCAGTGTGAAGACAGAATGCTGCTAATGTAATGTAACACACGCACTGGTATTTTTGGTGAAATGCCAAATGACTGCTTGTACAAGATTCAGGTAAGAGTGACTGAAACAAACACAACAGATTATCCATCGGTTTCTGCAAAGGTCTAGCAAAGTTAATGCAAGTCACACAGCCTATTTAAATCCCGAACAGTATTTGCACAATAATACAGACTGTATTATTCTATGAATTGTGGGAACCCGAACCACTCATTAGTTAGCAAGGCATACAGCATCTAATTACGCACACACTTAAATTAAAACACTGAAGGGAACGTCGGAAATGAGACAGCTCCTTATTCTGTCAACACGATCTCCCCTTTCTGATGCACTCCAGACCGCGGTCCCACAAGACACGACCCAGGCCGGGGCGGGAAGGCCGGGGCCGCCGCCAGGCCGCAGGGCCGCACCGGCCAGGCCCGAGCGGGTCTGAGGCCGGCACACCGCGCACCACCGGGCACCCGCATTCCCCGCCAAGGCACTCTCCGAGGCGCCGCCCTGCCCGACGACCCGTGCCGGGACACCGGGACACAGCCCCGTGAGCCCCCGCGGGCGGAGGAGGCGGCCCCCCCACTCCTCACCGCACCGCACCGCACCACGCCACGCCACGCCCCAGCCGGCGCTACGCGCATGCGCGCCCGCTGCAGGTGGTGAGGCGACAGACCTCCTGGCCGCGAGGTGGCGCCGCAACGTGGCCCCTCGCCAGGTTGCCCTCGGTCCCCGCCCTGCGGATTCTGGGAAGGGAGGGGGGGAGAGGGAGTCTCCCGGTCGGCGTCACTCCCAGCATGCAGCGCGGCCCGCTGCTGCCCCTGCTGCAGTTCACGAC
>Ga0181612_171289_pt1 | contig 22034 bp, 9 predicted proteins | sample HoacroProtozoa21_FD_119630 | JGI IMG/M metagenome (GOLD analysis project Ga0181612, IMG submission 119630) | Hoatzin crop microbial communities from Cojedes, Venezuel. Combined Assembly of Gp0051906, Gp0051904, Gp0051908
CACTCGAGTAGAAATCCTTGGTTGTTGAAATCTCACTTGCTGCGTAGAGTACTTCAAGTAAATTTTCAGCTTGAGACAGCTGAGGAAAAATAAGGTAATCAACAGTTTAGCAACTGTGAGTTTGGGGGGGTGTTTGGGGTTTTTGGGAGGTTGTTTGCACTTGTACTTTCTGGATAGTCTGCTGGTCATTGGAATCGATAGAAGCCGCTACATGTCCACTCATGGATAGCATAGGTCAATCAAAATTGAGAACATCTTTAGGGGAATAGCTTGGTTGGGTATTCATTTCTAAAGGATAAATATTTATTTTAAATGTAGATCTAGAATTGTATTTGGAGTAGTCTATGCTTTCCCTGAAAGTACCTCTGAGGAAACAGGGACTTTTTGTAACATTTTCAAAAAATCTTGAAACAAAGCATTTATTTAAAATCACATGTTAGAATCACATTCCCTTTTCTTGCATGCCATTATGTAAAATCTGTTCTATTTCATAATTACAGCATTTCTTCAGTGGGCAACTGAGATTTTACCAATATTTTACTTAAATGCGAATTTGTTAATGTGAGAGGAGAAGTAATATTTGCATCAATAAATGGTAAAATCATAAGTAGTGAATAGTTTCAATGTAACCTATCAAAAGTTAAGACAAGTTTAGGTTTTTCGTGAAGAGTTAAAATCATAAACCAGAATTAGTGAATTTAATATAATGAGTTCCGTTGATAGGGCAGGACTTTGGTTTCGTGTAGCTGTAAAAGGGAACTTGGAGAAGAGAGAGGATGGCAACTTGGAGTTCATACTCATTAAGTGACAGTGTCTGAAGATGAAGGACAACATCTATTCTCCTTTACTTCTCTCAGTAGTTATCCTTCCTTATGACAAAATACACTGATGTGTTCTCTCCAGTGTGAAATAATCTCTTTACCAAAATTTATTTTGAAATTTTTCTTCATTTTCTTAACCAATGTTTACCACTGTTGTTTCCTGGGAAGATCATCACATGCTGTAAAATTGAGTATTATTTCAATATTTCCTGCAGGAGCACCTGTCATTAAAAAAGTACATTGTGGATATTGTGATTGAGAGTTCTGTTCCTGTGGAACCATTAAAAGATGGAGAGGAGAAACAAAAAGCTAAAAAGAAAACCAAAAAGCTAAAGGCACGGATGAACTCCAGGTAGTACAAATTTTGTTTAAATTTTTTTTCTTGAAGTTTTGTTCTGAACTTTACCTTTTGTCCTTTAGTGTGAGTGCAGTAGAAGGCTGAAAAAAATTTAGAATTATTTGCTTTGAGAGTGTCTTGAAAATAATACTGATGAGCCTAATTTATGGCCACTTTCTCTGATTGAGAAAGAAAACTGAATATCGATCTGGAGCCCTTGGTTTCACCTGTTAAGAGCTTTTCTCATAATTGGATGCTAGTGCCCTGCCAAAACTGCAGCTTCTTCTAGCATACAATAGCATGTTTAAATTTGTGTAAACCATGCCTATTTTTCTTTCTAGCTATTGATTTTTAAATGAAGTATCAAAGAAAATCAATAGTAATCAACAAATAGAAGTCAGCCTGCTGTAGTGTCAAATCCCATGACTAAATTTAATCATTTTTTGTTGCCTGTCACAACAACAAGAAAGTTAAAAATATCTTAAAATGGAAAGTGAGTTGTCAGACCTGCAATTTGTTACTAGTCTAAAAAGTGACATCTGCAAACCGGTGTGATATGCAGAACATCATTATATCATGATCTGGCAGTGTCAGTCTGTATAGCTGAGTAGTCCCCAGCTGAGGTTAAGACTTAACTGAATGTTATATTTTTGTGTTTATCTCTAAAAATACTTCTCAGAAGGTAAGAATCGTTAAGTATTTTCTCTGCTTTGTTTTTAAGCAAGAAGAGTTACAAATAAGAGGAAAAACACCTGAATGGATTTTTAGAGCTACAGTAAAAACGAGATGTTTTATTAACTCACGATAGTGCTGATAATGGCACATTAGTCTTCAAAACCACAATACTTTTACAATGTACTCCTGTTTCTGCTTGTTTTCCTTGTTGGATGAGCAACTCCACCATCTGAATACCCTGTTAGAACACACTGTTGAAACTGGAGAACTTATTCTGCCAGGTTTCTGATTGCTCCAGATGCAGAGTTACTTGTGTTACCTGTTGACTTAATGCAGTTACCGGGTCCAGCTTTTATTCTTTCTCAAGAGCTGCTTCAGTTGAATTTAGCCAAAGATTTGTCAGGCCTAGGAATACAAGCTCAAATAAGAATTTGTCATTGGCGCGGATGGTTGAATTGCAGAACATTTTGGATTCCTATGTGTCAGACTGCTGGGTGAGTCAGCATATTCATCATCAAAAATTATAATTAAAACAGTAATAAAGGGGCATTATTTTACAAGGTGATATACTACTGAAAATGACAGTGAAAGTTTCAAAATCTAAGAGGATTTATATTGGCAAGACATGAAATTCACGTTCATTAAGCTTGTTTTTAGTTTTAAAGGATGACTAAACTTTTCAGTGGGGTTACTCTCCTCGAAAGATAACTGAGAGTTAAACTGAGGATTTCACCAGGAGTTTTCTAATGTTGAAACGACTTACTAATAAAAATGTCCAGTAGCAATGTGAAGCAAAGGAATGTTTGCATGGAATTGGAAACAAAAAATTGATGAGGAAAAAAAGATCCAATTGGGAAATTAATTTTAGCCATGCAAGTCTTGCTAGTCTTCTACAGTTACTATAACTGACATTTGAGAAATAATAATAGGCATAGTAATAACAAATACTGCCTGGATGTTCCTGCATGTCAGCTGATTACTGGTGAGGTGGGGAGATTTTCTGTGTTCAGAAAAAGGAAGAGGATTATCTGATGTTATGTGGCTAAAGGAGTAACCTCAGAACTACAATGTGAAGTACTAAATTAAATAGTTTAGGTAATGTCTACTGTGTTTCTGCCCAACAATATGGACAGTACTACCACCAGATGGCTGGAAGTTTACTGCTCAAAGTCAACTCAAAATTGAAGTGGAATATATAGTTAGAGTATTTAGTTTTTCGAGGATAGTTTGGAGGTGAAGAGCATTTGACGTTGATAACTGACATAGTTTCACAGGTGTCAGCAAATTATCTACAAACCATGTCTTAGTACATATTTGCAACTATTTCTCTTCTCTAGAAAAAGAAATAGTTATAACAAACCCCCTTACATGTCAAGGCTTGAAATGATACATTCATTTCAGTTTCTAGGAAGCTGTGGTATTTTAATCTTGAAAAAAAAAAGAGTAACTGCATTCAAATAGGTTCCTGTTGCTCTCCTGAGTTTCTAGATCTTAAATCACGATTACAATGTCAAAGCAATGAAGGGCAAAGGTGAATGAGGGGACAAATTGTGATCAATGGGTTATTAGATATGTTGCGAAGTTTTGTTAGTCTTATTAATAATATTTATAACCCTAAGCCATTAAACTGGTGCTCTAGTAACAGCTGATATATAGCTGAGTAAATTATCTCAGGTTAGCATGTGTGTGCTGCTGTTGGAAGAATCCTTTGGTACCTGCGTGGCAAAAGGAGGCTTCGTGAAAGCTACCCTCACGCGACAGAGGTGTATTCACCAGTAGGAAGGGTGCACAGCGCCGGTGTTCTTCACAAGGGATTTAAAGCACTCTGGTCGTGTTCATTTAGTAACTGATATTTGAGGAGATTATTCATGTTTGACTGACTTGTCTGTACAAAACTCAAAGCTGAAATGTGTTGTTTCTGGCTAAGAGGCAGGAAGGAAGGCAAAAGGTTAATAAAGGAATCTCACCTTCATGTTTAATACTAAATTCAGTTGTGATTAATAGCTTTATTAACGATCCACAAATCAGAGCTAGTGGTAAAGTAACAATACTCGCATGTAGCGTAAGTTGTATAGGTTAAGCAAGCCAAGGGAGGATTGGAGTAGCTTTGGAAAACTTGATCCACTTGGGTGAACAGAAAATATAAAGAAATATTTAGTATGTGTCTCTGAGAGAAATAACAGGAATTAAATCTTTATTAAATTTTTTTTAGTAGTGTAGCAATGAAACACATTTCCCATTGGAAGCCATTGTCAAAGTGTTAGATTTGAAAAAAAAAACAATTGGACATTTGTAAAGTTGGCAAGAATGTCAATTGGCAGCAGTTAATGTTCAGAATACTTTGAAAATTAGTAGGAAACACCATTTTTATGAGTGAAAGTTGCCCTGCGGCAGATTTTTCTTCTCCTGTCCTGAGGGGCTTTTGGCACTTTCCTCTGGGGCTTGTTACGGAGGCTCGTGGTAGCGACAGCGGGATTGCGTACCTAATCTCAGATTTAGTCCAGCGTGCCAGTGAAGTTTCCTTCAGGTGTGTCTACAGGTTTTTCTGAAGAATATTCCAAGCTGGGCATGATGTTGTCCCTTGTTCATCTAAGAATACAACCCCCTAGGAGGCTTGAGCAGCGCATCTCCCTGAAGTCCCTAGAGATCCCTGTTGCATTTGTGAAGTGTTTGTTTCGGAATAAAAATCCAACAAGCAATTTGAATGGATCAAGTGTTTTTAACAGCTAAATGCTTTTACTGCCTGTTGGATGTTTCTTCATCTCAGGGCTCTGTCTCTGAGAATTGATTTTTTTCTGCGTCGCCATAGTGTCTGAGCTAGTTTTGCTTTGTGTGTGTATGTTGTTGTATGGATCACCACTGAATCCTGTTCTGGTTGATGAGCTGCTGGTGGGTTTCGCCTGTTGGCACAGGCTGGCTGGAGTCAAAACAAGCAGGGGCAGAAGTCTCGTCTACCTCCTCCTACTTTTTGGCGTATGACCAGTGTAAATAATACTTTTAAGGGACTAAAGAGGTTTGTGTTTCTATTTCCAACAGTAAAACAGTAGCTGGTGAAGGTGTTTACTTCTCTGCTGCGTGCCTAACAAGGTCCATGAAGTTACAATACAGTCACTAGTTACATTAAAAAATACTCCTGTAAATATAGTATTATTTATGTTAATTATAATCTCTGTGATGTGGTGATCTTCTGATCTGCACTACATGTCTAATTACTCAGATTTTCATGAGAGTAATGTGATAATTTTATAGTAAGCAGTAGGTTACTGCAGTTGTATATATCACTGGTACCATTTCCTAGCCTTTGGAAAGTCAAATACACCACTTGTGTACTGATGTTATTCTAAAGTAGTAAATTAATCGTACACTGTTAATGGCCAATAGTTAAGCATCAGTATGGATTATGACAAGGCAGAACTGACAGAAACGCCGTGTGTTGCTATGAAATAGAAAACCTCCAAAGATTAGAATTATTTCGCTGGTATTGCATACTGTACAGTGAAGACAGTAGTCAATAATTATGAATATTTTCTCCTCCAGGGCCAAGGAATACGAGAGTTTGATGGAAGCAAAAAATGCTGTCTCTGATTCCCCATTTAAAACCAAGTAAGCATTTACCTTTACATATTTTAGACATGAACTTTTTTTTCCCTGTCTGTAGCAGAAGTGCTTCTGAACTTTCCGGTGGAGCAGGTGTGGTAGTGTTCCCTCTTGATATGGGGTGTATTGCGAGCTTGAATTACAGATCAGTTCCTGATACAAAAGGTCAGACCTTATAAGAGCAATTTTTTTTAAGGCACAGTACATCTTAAGCCACATAAAATGCAATAGTAAAGAGAACGTGTGCTCATCCTTTGCTTACCTGGAAACAAGAAGGTTCCACCTTTGTACTTCAAGACTGATGGTGAAAATTCAGCACTGGAACTCTGGGACTGAAAATCTTATGTTTGGCCTCTGTTTGGTCAGAAACAAAGGTTCATATGGTAAAAGCACAGACATTTTAATGCACAGATGTCTTAGTCTGGCATTGAGTTTTTTAAAGAATCGACCTTTTTATCGTGTGGGATAAGGCACAGATGAAAACAGTTGGGCGGTGAGATTAAAGCGTGACCTATTATCACTCCTGTCCTGCTCCTTAAACTGAAAATTGCTCAGCTTTTGCTTGCTGATTCCATTGAAACTGGTTGGCAAAAGATGCAGAATATTTGGATTTCCAAAAAGCTTTTGATAAGGTCTATCACCAAAGATTTTAAAAGAAACTATATAGCTGTAGTGTAAGTGGAAATCATTTAAAAAAATGAAAAGAAGTGGAGTATTGATGATGATGCAAAGATATTTAGGATAGTAGAGACAAGAGCTGATCCTGGATGATAATTTTGAAGAGACTGAGTGACTCGGTAATAAAATGGCAGGTGAAATCCACTGTATATTAAGTGCTACACAATGGAGGGGAAAGGCAGAACTCGATTATATCTTCACATACAAAGAATGGGCTTTGCACTTGCAGAAATGGTAGGTAGTTCCAAGCAAATACCAGCTCAGTATTCTTAGCAGTTAAAGGAAATCCTCTGTTAAAATTATTTAGGAAGGAGCAAAAACAGAACAGAGAATGTCATTATGTACAAATGCCTGGGTCGTCTGTATCTTTTGAATACTATGTGCCGTTCTGGTTCTTCGTCTCAGAACGGATGTGCTAATAATGGAAAAGGCGCGTGTTGATTGTTTGCTGTCCTTTGTGGTACCAGAAGGAGGGAGCACAGAATGAAGGTGGAGCCAGGTTCAAAAGAAGCCCAAGACAGTGATTCTCAATGCAGTGTGCAAGTAGAAGTGTGGAACTCGTTGACAAAAATCATGCAGGTGCTGCATTACTGCAGTTCTGGGAAAATACATCCAGCCCAAGGGATTCCAAAGCTGAAAATGGTGACAAGAAACTGATCAGTAGAGGGCTATGTATGCTTGTCCTGTTCCCGCGACATCCATTTGCAGTGCGTTGTTAAACAGAATGGTGGGCAAATGGCGTGCCTGTCTAATAGCTGCGCTCAAAGAAGTCTGTGGCAGGTTAGTCAAGAGGCTGTTGTGTCTCAACAGTTGGATTTAAATACCTTCATCCTAAAATCACGACTGCTTTCCAGGTTGGGGATATTTGTCTTCAGACTGAGGTGATAAACTGTATCAGATCCTGTATGTTTTGTGGTTGCTTCTGTCACTCCTAAATTGCTGATCTACTTGCAAGTAGCATTTTTTTATCAGTCACTGTTAGTAGAGATGTTCAGATCCTTTCTGCTAGGCTTCCTTGGCTGGAGACACAACTAGCCTGTAAGCTTTGTCTTTCACATAGTCTTTTCAGTAGTTTGAAAACCTGCTGCTGAATCTCAGTTTCTATTTTAAAATAATTTAAAAATCCATCAGTGGGGCCTACCATAAGAAAATGGAACATCTCCAGCAGATGGCACACCGGCATAAACACATGGTGGGAGAAGGGGCTGCCGGGGACTGCGCTGCTTAACAATCAGCACTTCAGTTTCCAAGATTAGTTTCATGGCAGATTAAGACTTTTAGGTTTGTAGCTTCTGTGTTTTGCTTTCCTTTGCTACCAGAAAATAAAGAACTAGGGTCTAGTTGTCACAAAGTAGAAATGTGAGCGTTTGAGTGACTCTGAAAACGCTGATAAACTGTAGTGCTTCCACTTTAGTTTCTTTCTGACTTCTGGTTGTCAGTGATGTAATTTGGTCATTCGTGTCTCAATTGCAGTGCAAGAGAAACTAAAACTGGTTTGTTTGGTTTTTTAATCTCTTGACTGATCCTGAATTTACCATTTTAATTTCTCTTTACTTAGTGAAATGGTGGTGTGCTTTCAGGCAGAATCCTCTGTTCCATCTGCTGTCTTACTCCTCCTTGATTGCCTCTGTTGGGCTGTATGCTGCTAGATGTGAACTGGTACGATGGCCACTGTGGAGCTCACTTTCATCACAGATCTTCTGGGAGATTTCTTTGGCAGTCTTCCTGTAGAAATCTAGTGATCTGGCAGATGCTTACATCTAAATTATTAGAACACAGTTTCAGATATTGTAGGTATTGTTATTTCGAAAATTACACGACTTTTTAGCTACCATGAGGGCTCAGATGTTTCCAAGCTGCTTTGAGATCAAGGGTTTGGCAATGGGAGTTCCAGTCTGAACCAACATTTTAAGAAGAAAGAGAGGACTGTCCAGAAGTCAGCCAGAAGCCTGGTTTATTTCTAGGCAAATTTGTTTACTTTACACAATACATAATACAAAATGGAAGAAGGGTAGAGAAGGGCAAGGATGGGAGGGCAAGAAATTTCATGAGGCAAGAGTTTTAGCCCAGACCATATCTGTTTACATGGAGAAACTTATTTTTAATACAGGAGATATTAATAGGAAAAAACCTTTTTAACAGTACAGGATCCTGCCTATCAAAGAACAGTAGAAAGAAGAATTAGCGGAAAGAAGCAAACGGTAGTAGATCTCCACTGAAACGTTACTGCACTGGGAAGCTATGATTATAGTTAACTGTTGCCTTTTTAGCCAGAACGCAGCATACTGTACTGTGAGCTAATATTAACTGCTACTGTACCTGGCTGAGAGAGAGCAAACCCTTGCCAATGCCAGGAGTTGTAGCAGCTACCCGACACGTGCTCTCAGGAGAGCTGCAAAGTTACTGCGAAGAGTCACGTCACGGGATGAAGTCGATAAAACCCGAGAGTGCTGAGTGTGTTCTTTGTATCAAAACAAATGCCAATACTTTTTGTTTATTCCAAAAGAAGGTTTGAGGTGTTCAGATTGGAGTGCAAGTATATGAATGAACAGAAAGTACTTTTTAACTTAGTGGGCTGTGGAACTTAAAAATGAAAAAGTTTTGGGGTTTTTTTTAATTCCATTTAAAATGTGGCACAATTGCTAGATTTGCTTGTTAACAGAAGCAAACGTGTTTTAGAAAGAAATCATTAACTATGACTTTCTCTTACTCTGCCTTGCTTATGCCACGCTTTGTTGCTCCCTCCTTTCCCTCCAAACTGACTGTGTCTTCGCAAACAACTAAAACCATTTATGGAATGCAATTTCTTATCTAATTTTAGTTCTTAGTCATGTTGTCAGTTGTTGCAGAAGAAAGACAGAACCCAGAATTAGTCTTTGGCAAGTAAAAAGCCTTTTTAGATCACCTTGAAGATTAAGCCACCTTAACATTATGAGGCCACTGATTTCCTGCTGCAGCTGGTAGGTTGTTTCAGTGGTTTGTGTCAGTTTATGGTTTGCAGATTGATAAAACCTTTTGGACTTAGGAAGCACTGATCCAAGTGCTTTCTAAGCTTTGCATTGGTAACACACTAATACCAATAAGCAGACAGGGTTTATCCTGCTTTGATGGACATGGTATGTATACCTTTTTCAGTGTGAGTACTGAGGCTGATTCCCGGGTGGGATTGTGAACGGCTCCAGGGGCTCAAAGTAGCTCTTTTTTAGCAACAAGAGTTTTAGAAGATGTCTGGAACGGATTTTTTTTTTTTTTTTTTTTTTTTTTAATATCCGTTAAAAAGATTGTGTCTGTTCACGTGGGTGGGGAAATAATTCCAGATACTACCTGATCCAGTAGGTATTTTGCTCTCTGAACTATTCCGTGTGGCAAGAGGGACTATGAAGGAAAAGGGCTGCGGATGTTCTCCCCGTGGAGCAGGCAGTCTGTTGCTCCCTGGCCTCTCTCCGCTGCGCGTTGTCTGGTTGGTCACTGGTGGCACGTAGGGCATTTTGTATTTTGTATTCTCAGAGAACTGGTCTGAATGTAATATTTGGTGTCCAGTCTGTCAAAAGGTCTATCGGTGATGGCTCTTGCTGTTTGCAGCATTCTCTGGTGTCCATCAGAGCATGTTTTTACAAGAGAAGGAGAACATTTTCACAATGCTGGTGTGTTATTTACATCTATTTCGTATCTTCTAATCCAAAGGCTTGTATTTCAGTGTAAAGCAATCTGCAGGTAGCAAAGTGTCACCATCATCCTTTAATACAAGCAGGGAGAGTAAGGTAATGAAAGATTGCCATGTGCCTAAAGGGCGTTAGCAGGATTGCGGGGAGCAAAATGTAACCCCCTAGTCTAATACTTTAGCCAGTCTCTCCTCGTGCAAGAAGGAATTGGGTATTTCACTTTTTTTTTTACTTACCTTTTCTGTGTAAAGGAACACTTCAGATAGTATGGAAGAGGGAACCACCGTTATCCTGAAAAAGGGCTGCAGCACAAAATGAGGAGAGTTAGGAAATGAAAAATTGTTTCCTGTAAGAGTCTTCTGGAAGAAAGATGGGAATGTAATGTGAAGTTTGTTCTTGCAAGTCCCAAGGCTAAATGCCTCTAACAATACACTTGTGTCTTATTTTCCTTATAGTGTATCAGTGCATTCGCAAGATAAGCTTACCTTGTAGGTTTTCTTGGTGTAGTAAGCTATGTGAACTATAGAAGAACCAAAGTGTAAATAAAACAAAACTCACCTAAAGTTTCTAAAATGATAAATACCTGCTTTATGATTGGGTGGACAGTAGATTTCATCTTCAGGGAATTGCTAGAGCATTCTTATAGGAATTCAAAGAAATAAATTCAGAAAGTAATCTTTGTAGGAATTTTTCAGCATTTTTCAGATAGCTTCCATTTCAAAAACTGAAGAAGGTGTGTGGAGCTGCACATTTAGATGTTTAATGTCTAGCAGTGTCAACATGTAGAGTGGTATATTCCACTCAGCGAGCAGATTATGCCAGATGTGCCACCATGTATATGAATTGTGTTGCAGGGGTCAAGCTGCAGGCAGTACAGGATAGTGCAGGGGCCGTACGTTGCTCCAAGGATACAGCGCAACTCCCTGTTTTGGGTCGGGCAGGAACTGCCGCAGACTTTCCCAGTTCTCTGCAGGCAGAGGCTGCATCGGGAAGAATTGGGGCTGTGTGTCTGGCTGGCATCGGGCCGCCCTGGCAGGAGCGCACGGGAGGAGTAACCGCTCCTTCCGTACAGGAACTGCACAGGAGCCAGCACTCTGCCCAGCCCTGCGAAGCCTTCCTTGCGTACATTCGGTGTACAGCCAAGAAATCATGGATTTCGGTGTGGAAGAGCTGAAATACATGGATGTTACTGTTTCAAGGCTTTTTTTCTAGAGATGAAATGTGGCCTATAAATATTAACAGAGATCTTTTTCCTTTAGCCTATAAAATATATGCAACTTGCTAAAAATACTTAGCCCACACTAAAAAGAAACCCTTAATTCATATAATACTTTGGTTTAATTTTGTTTATGTATTTGCTCTATAAACCTTCAGTATCAGTATCCCTCATTTTCCCATTTGCAGAGCAAAAAGATCAGATAATGTATTTATATTTGCTGAACATACTATTTATTAAAGTTTACGTAATGGTAATGTTCCAAGACCAATCAGCGCCTTATGTCCTCTCTGATATTTCTTCTGCATGCTGAATTATCTGTTTGTGGACAATACTAAAATCTTAATTAGTGAGATGTAAATAATTTTAGGAAAAAAGACATTAACTTTAACTTTCCCTTTTATTTAGCCCAGTAAATTTTCAGTTATTCATCATGCCCTGTATGGCATGGTAAGCATTGGAGGAATGCAAATTGCAAGGCAGAAGGAATGTTAAATAATTGTCTTGAAATATTTGGATTGGAACTCAACAGTATTTCCACGTGGTCAGTGGATCAGGTCTTGATACCATGCCCTATTAATCTACAGTGCCTACAAAGAGTGTGCAAGGAGTACAATATGTACAGAGTTCTCTCTGTCCAAATGCCTTCATAGCAATGGTAAATTCTATATCCAAGCACGAGTCGTCTTGCATAGATTTCTAGTCCTGTGAAACAGTCCTAAAATTGTTCTTATGTCTCTGACACTGCCAAGAAGTCAGTGTAAAGGATATTAAATTCAAATAACTTCTCCAAGGTCCCTTGGTGGGAGGAGGAAGTTTTTTATTTCCCTTGTCTTCCCCATGTGATCACACTGCATACATTACCTTTTTTTTGGCAGATGACCAACATACAGTAGGATATGAGGATGCAAGAGGTAATTCTTTACTGTGGCAGAACTGAAAATTTATTCTTCATGTTTCTTACTGTACAATGCTGAACACACACTTAGAAAGTCTGAATTTTGGTAAAAGTGTCCAGGAAGATTTTGAGAAGAAATGGAGAGCTGGAAGCTTTTCCTTGAGAGTTAACGTGTTGTACAGCTTTTTTTTTTTTTTTAAATGGGGACAGAAACTGAACGTAACATTTAACTTGCGTAGCGTCTTTATAGCTTGAAGAGAAAGAAAGGGAATTTTGTCAACAGAAGTAACAATGCAGTATGATTATTTTCTGCATGAGTCCTTGAGTAGTGTTTTGACAAACCTCCCATGTTTTGTATGCTGATGCCTAATGTAGATGAGGCACGTCCCTTTCTTTAGCCTCTGCGGTTAATCCTGGTTGAATTCCATCCCTCCAATGTTAACTGAAGCAAATGGAAACCCCTCTTGCTGTCCTCAAATGAAGTTCAATATAGTGTGGTGGGTTTTTTTGATGATTTATATATGCTTTAATCATGGAATTTGGGTAGGTGTTTTGAAGAGACAAAGTCTTTATTTTTACTTAATGTGCTAGGATATTGTCAAGGCAATAGCCGTACTAAATCCCATTCTGTGAGAATACCTGGAACACTCTGCTTCTAGATCATATTCCAGGGCTGCAGCACTTTGACTTTTCATTGGTGTTGCAATCCACTCCATATAGTGGTCATCTGATTTACTGTCAAAGTCCTGCAGTTATTTGTGTTTTGGCTTTTCATTTTCTTTCCCATTTTAGCTCGTGGCTTACTGAGTTAGACAGAGGTTTCCTCCAACCTCACTTTCCACAGAGGAAATAGCAGTACAGAAAATCTCATCAGGACATAATCTCCCTTTATTTTTCTCATCATAGAAAAATCCTGGCTGAAGACTAGTGGATCAGCTGACCAGATGATAAGAAGTCTAAGACTCAAAATTCTACAAACCATTTTTGTTTGTACTGTAAAAAAGTATATGTGTTTTCAGCGTCTGTTGAAAGCTTTTAACAAAGCGCTTATTTTTTTCAAAGAAAGGGTACAGAGTACCTGTTTCCTGTTGATTAAGTGGAAACTCTCTATTCTTTCCCCAAAAAAATTTTTTGTTTTTTTTTTTTTTTTTTTGATACATGTGACTCTTGTGGTACATTCCCCAGCCATTCCGTCTCATTTCTTGCCTCCCATTAATGTAATTTTCTCTTTGCCGTTACTCTGTGGTCACTTTGTGAATGCTTTCTGCCCCCTTATCCTCATTGTCTCCCATTTTATGATAAGCATTGACCCTTCCGCTCTCTTTTCCTTCCTGTAGAGCTATGTTTGCTTCTAGTCACAAGGGTGTTTCTCCCTCTCATCTTGCTTGGTTATCAGCTTCGTCCCCCTTTCAGTACAAACTGCTTAATAGATGAAACCAAAGGCCCGCCAGCCACTGAGCCTGTCACTGGCAGCAAGCAGCCAGCAGCAGATGCTAAGGCCATGGTTGACACATACGTGGCAAGTGCTGAATGATGCCTCCTCCCCACTTCTCTGTCTCCAGTTCAGGGACTCTGTGTCACCTGCCTTAAGGCATCTACAGGTGTAGAAGTCTACATCTGAGCTAGTTACTGACTTCACATTCAAGGCAAGGAAGGATAAACTATGAGTGTGTTTGGACTGCTTTATTTTAGACCGTAGGATGAGAGGAGTGGTGCCGTGGGACTGCGTATTTCTCCTTGCTGCCTAGCAGGAGAGCACAGCTGAATAGCCCAGTCATAGATGTGTAAAATTGAAATGAATCCTAACCCAAGTCTGTCTACATCTCTCCCACCTCTGCAGTTTGGCTTCATTACTGACCCTCATTAATAGAATGCCCTTTCTCAGGTAGTCTGCAAAGTCACTGCTTTTCACTTACTCAGATAACCTTAAAGAGCTAGTTCTTTTACAATGCCTATAAGAAATTAGCAAAGTAGTCTGCTGTTCTGTTTCCCTTACTCATCTCAAGAGCGAGCTACTCGGAGTAGTGGGCGGGAAGGATTGAATGACGGAAGAAAAGAAGGATGAAACCACCTTGAAAATGAAGATGACAAAAATTAGCAGGATAAACTGTGGCGGGAGAATGGGAAAATTCACTCTATGGAACAGCAACAGAAACAAACATGGAGCTAATGAAGAAGCACCTTTGTGGCTGTACTGTTCGCACTATTTCTGTGCCATTTCCCTGACAGAGTAACTAGTGCGGTGTCGCAGGCACTCCGAGCTGACTCCATCTCCTTGCTTTGTTGCCTAATTTACATGCTGTTCAGTATAGGTGATAATAATCTTTTACACAGATTTTCATGATTGCTTTATTGAAATTTAGTTAGTAGAGTTTTATTCCAAAGATGAAAATCTGTGTGGTCAGGTGAGTCTGCTTTAACTGCTCTTTGTTTTCTGTTTAATGTTGAAGGTTACAGCGATTAGCGAAAGACCTTTTGAAGCACCTCCAAATGCAGGATAGCTGTTCCTTGGGGAACAAGGTTTCTGCTCTGGACAGGACGTTAGGAGAGATTTCTCGTATTCTGGAAAAAGAGGTATTGTGCCTGTTACTATTTAACTTATGGTTAACCTGTAAACTGTGGTGCCCTCTGATATCGTCAGTTTGGATTTGAGAATGTTTAAAACGTATTGCTGAATTCATGACCTCTGTGTAACAAGCAGTGTCGGCTATTAATTGCAGTTTTCTGTGGTGATTGAAGCAGTGGATACTTCTATGTAGACATCAGATTTTACATAGACAGTTCTGCAGAAGTGCTGAAAACACACTTGGCTGATGCTAGATCAGCTGGAGGATGACAAGCTGTACTTCCAGTCTGTTTTCGTTAGGATTGTTTCTAACCTGGGCCGTTTCAGTCGTCTAGTTTATAGTGCGTACCCACAAACAGCTTCTGCAATAAGGGGCCAAAACAGTTAGCAGAGAGCAGAGGAAAGAATTGGAGCCAGCTTTGCTGTCACAGCTGCCATATTGCGCTGCTGTGGCTGAGTTTTGAGGGAACGCAGATCTGTTCGGTTTTCTCAGAGTACAACAAGGCCTGTGCTTTTTGGGTAGGTCGTTGATGGAGGGTGAAGGTATGATGTGCATACATATGCGATAGTTCTGAATTTTTTTAGAGTGCTCTCTTTTGTAAGGCATGTTTTGTTTTATGGTAAATGTTGGGATTTTTTAATTGATAGCATAGCGTTTGCATCTCTTTTACTGTTTCATTGTGGTCAGTCTGCTGCCACAGTGCTTTGTTTCTTGTGTGTGTTTGCTCCATTAGGACCATGGTATTTGAGTTTTCAGCTGGAGCATTATGTTCTGTGCTCGCTCTATTACAAAATACTTCACTTTCATATCTGTAATCAAGAAATCAAGAAAATTAGTTCTCAGAGAAACCAAATTAATGAAATCTGAGGAAGGAGTTGCATCACTGTGGTTCAGAGTTGGTGTCTGTGAAGATGAGAGCTTTGCTTGATGGTTTTCAGAGCTTAGTCGATGTGGAACACAACTGCTGATAGAATATACTTTTAAATACTGAACACTGCCTGGGGTACATAGGGTTCTGCCGTGCATTCTGCTAGTTACTTTGAGCTGCTGATTGAGCTTAATCACGCTTGCAAAAGAGTTGTGGCCTTTTCAACTTTTTCAGTGTTTGTGTTAACAAGTGAATTTTTCAATAACTATTTATTTCAAAATATAGAAATCACGTTGTTGCATGACGCCTATAAAAAGATGTATCTGTCTTGAAAGTTCTCTAAATAATTATTGGAAACTGTTATTGGAAAGTGGTGGTGTATCCAGCCTCTCATCAGTAGATGTCTTCTGAGATTTTTTTTAAATGAGACATGAATTGCAACTAAATGTTAATCATTAATTGCTCGTAATATTCTGCTGCTTGTTGAGTCTGCAGTGGGGAACTGAAAGATAAACTTGACAGTATTAATAAGCATGCATTGTTTTGTTGTTGAGTAGGGGTTTCTACCCCCCAAAACATGACTTTGAACTCTGCCACTGGAGAAGTATTACTATATCTGAGTGTCCTAATCAATAAGGTCAGGAAAGATTGATTTCAATAGCTGTCACTGTGTTTACGGCAGAGATCGTACATAGTCATTTATAGAAGTGTATAGTAATTCTCTTGTTAACTTGCAAGTCAAGAAATCAGCAGACACATCTTACATGTCGATGGGCGGTGAAAAGAATCTTGATGGTGTCAGTCATCGACTGAGAGGAGGAGACTGACACTGTTAATTGAATTTCCCTGGAGAGCAGAAAAATACACCATAATGTGGGGGGGGGGAATGAGGGAGTGGGAACCACACAAGCTGTCAGTGTGTGTGAGCTGATAACATTGATTTACCCTTGCTAATGGCCTGGGTTGAATAAAGAATTGCCCTGAGGGAGGACAGAGTTCACTACAATAGATCCTTGCCCCTTACTAGAAATTCTTCAGGCTCAGAAGAAGTCTTGCAAAGGTACTAGAAAATAAAATTGAACCAAAGAACCCTCTTTCCAGCCATACAGTGAAACATCGGCTTTTTCTTTTGTTAATAGTTTACACTGACTGAGAATTGTGTTTGTACAGTTTCACCAGGGAAATAAAGATTTGTTTTTACAAACCAGGAGATAAAATGCTGAGCTGCTGTTGGTTAAAGTAAATAAGAAAAATAAATACCACAAAATTTCTCAACAGAAGGAAGGGTTATTCAGTTCATTAGAAATTCTGTGACTGTACTCATACAGCATTAAAGGATGGGGGTATATTCTTCATGCACACTTGAATCACAAAAAAGCCCCATATGAAAGACTGGCAGCCCTGTCTCACTGGGTTTTGCCTTCAGGTAGAGTCGAATCAGACTAACAATTCCTTTTTGGACTTAGTCTTCATCTGTTGTCTTTCATAGTAAGTGATAAGACTTTTTCTCACTTCTGAGCTTCTTCTATGATGTGAGAACATTCTAGGATGCGGCATGCCTGCATGATTATTGTGGTCAAACTTTCTTTTGTTTTTCATGCAGGTCTGCTGGACGTAAGCAGATTCTGCACTTGGGGCCGAGTGGTTTCACTGATGTAGCAAGAAGATTTTGTTAAACGTGAACTGAAAGGTTTTTATATTGACATATCCTCCAGATACTCAGATTTGAGAAGTCTGTCTCTCAGGCAAAGATACATCTTAACCACTGTGTGCTTTTTAATTCATGTCTGTGTTTATTGTAGCACCTTACCTGCTGCTCATTAACACAGAATTCATAGGCTGCTGCCGGTTCCTGTGCAACGCAGCAAGATCTGCAGCTTTCACTTTGAATCCAGTGCATGATTTGAGTGCTAATAAGTGAAAGAGGAGTTGCTTTGCTTTGCTTCAGGTGGTTGTTAGATATCCAGAGACGTTTTGGTATCTCCACACTGGCTTGCTTGCGTGAAGCTCTACAACTGCTAGAAGTATTGCACTCTATGCCAGAAAAGTATTTGCAAGTAAGCGAGTTGAAGTGCGGATTTTGAGAGTCTGACAAGGAGTATGGCCGTTAATTGCTTACAGCCTGTGGTTCACATTTATTTTAATTAAATAAATGCAAAAGGTGCTATGAAGACATAAACCACAGTGTCATTCTGGTTTTAAATAGATTTGGACCCTCAGGTCATGTGTCCTTGCTCCTGCTGGTGACAGGGAGCAGGAGGTACGAAGCCGGATGGTGCTGTGTACGCCTGGTACGCTGTCCCTAAGATGCGTCTGCAGCGGGTGCTGCTGGGGTGCTGGTTTGGGTGTGGTCTAGGTTATTGGAAGGCAGTCCCTGGGCTTTGCATGTAGTCTGTCATCCTTTCTGGCAGAAATCCTGGAAGGAAGTTGTGTTCACTTTCGCCTCTGCTTTGTTTAAAAGTATATTAAAAAACCAAACACACAGACACAAGAGCAAAATGCATGCAAATATTACCAAAAGCCCTGGCCTGATGTTGGCAGATTGTCGTATGGGACTCCTCAAGCTCTTAATAAGATCTGATAATGCTTAGTTTAAGATCTCCTGTGAATGGGTCTTTGATGCTGGAAGAAAAACTCCTCTGACCTCTTAAAGAAGGCAGAGCTGATGTTTGAAACTGCAGGGCTTAACCAGTTTTTCTGCCACAGTTCTTTTGATTTTAGACACGTTCATTCTGTGATGGGGCTGATTTTACACATCCGTTAGCAAGGGCAGCAGTGTGTTTCGGATGTGCAAGGGATCCCGGATTAACTGCTGAAGTTTAACTCGAGCACTCATGCAGAAACGTCCTGTGAGAGGGCACACATTCAGAAACGAGCAGGTTTAAAGCTGTGTATCCTATCAGTGTGACTGCAGGTACCGTTTTAAGTTACTTATGCTTACATCATTTATTTCCCTCAATGTACAGAGGTGAGATTTACTGATTAAAAAACCAAAGCCATTTTCTACTGCATAGACATTAGCTGTTACACTGATTGAAGTACACGCTTTTCTCAGGCTGTGAACCTGACCTGGGTCAGAGGCTGCTGCCCCTCAGATGGTCAGCCTTAGACCTCCTGACAGAACATCACTTCCCTGAAGTGCTTCCTAAAATTTGTTTCTGGGGCTTTTTTGAGGGTCTGGGTTTTAGAAGTCCTGCTTTTAAATGTTTATTCTAGGTGATTTCAATAGGTCTGGGCTAGGCAGAGGTGGCTATCGCTGTTACTCTGAGGAACGTGGCAGGATGCTGCCTTCAGTGAGGACGGTGACAAGCAGCTGAGGGCAGTGGCCTTTTCACCTCGCTCAGCTGCAGCTAAAGCACTGCAGTTAAATCACTTTAGTTAAATCTGTACAATACTCACATCTGACATCCAGACAGGCCCTTAACATGTCTCCCATCCTTCTAACTGGGGGTGTGACACAGAGGTTCAATGTGATTGTGAGGGAACCTCATGGTTTTTGGAATCCAAGTGCAACAGTCCATCTGCTTAACCAGAATTACTTTTACACGATGTTTCTCATCAGACCACTCATTTGAAAAAGGTCTTCATCACAACACAGGTTGTAAGATTCCTTTAAGTGATTTGCTAGAGAAGATCTTTGAGATGCACTCCTGAGGCGAGGGTTACCGCCACGGGGGAAGGATGGAAGTTCGAGAATGTCCCAAGCAAGCAGATATCACAGGTGAATTTCACACGTCCCTGGCACGGCACAAAGCACTAACAAACAAGATTTCCCTGGTTCTGATGTTCATAAAACTGACTATGAGTTTTACAGTTTTCAGGGTAGCTCAAAGTGTCCCTCTCTAGGTGCTGTAAAAATCTCGGTAAATAATAGTGAGCACAAACTAAGTTGTGGAAGTAAAATGGAACCAGAAGAATAGAAGAGGAGGCTTTAAATATATTGGGCCATGGTGCTTATAGTTACTTACCAGCTCTCTTCATACAAATCTAGAATTAGCTGCTTTTCAGTAGGCTGAGTTTCAAGATACTTATTTTTATTGCTCATTCAGAGTAGTATTCTTACTGGAAACAGATTTCAGGGGGAAAAAAATACACTTCCTTAGAAAAGGTGTGGTTTTGTAACTGAAAAGATGTGTGAATCTGAGCTATTAGTTGACTGCAGTGTTTTAATACTTTTTTTTGAAAAGGATCCCAATGCCTATGACCTCTGAAACATGCTCTCTCAGTGACCATTAATGGTTTGTTTTGTGTCAGGCAATGTTTTTGGTTTTGTGATTATTTTACATAGATTTTTCAGCCTCCTGCTTCAGCAGTCATGATGTCAGTTATTTACATTTCAGTAAAATGTTTGTCGTAGCTTTCAAATATGCGGGGACTGTAGACAGACAGTGTTTATCCCATTGTAAAGACTGTCAGAAGCGGCTGGCTTTAACAACACAGTCAGGCCCGGTATTTACGTTTTACTCTCTAAACTCTCAGGCCGGTGGGGTATGGTGACCGTAACCAGTGTGGAGATTGGTAGGCGTTTTTTGGGAAGGCACGCGGAATTGCCTAGCTGGCTGCTCCCGATTCCCGCCGCCCCCCCCCCAGTAATACAGACTGAATTGTCAGAACCCAAAACAATAGAATTAAAAACTGCTGTAGAACTTAAGGTATGGAACAAAAGCAATGGTAAATGGAACACGTGTAAGCTTTTTCACTGTTCATGATAAATTTCTTCAAGTCTCTATGGAGATTTAAGATTTCTCCATGTGTGTATGTGTGTGTGTACATGTATATAAATATATGCATGACATGTATATACAGACAAAATAGATTTCAAAAGCAAGTACTCTATGCTCTAAATACTCAGTGTTATTATTTATAAGTATATTTAAGAATACAGTGGGAGTTGTGATTGCCAAACTCCTACGTGTTTTATTTTGGTGCTGCAAGAAATTTGTGCAGCTGGCTGGAGCACCTGGGTAGCTGTGTGTTTCTAGGGCAGCAGGGTGGTGTAGCCATCAAAGAGAGAACTGGAAGACCCTGAATATAGTGGCTCGATTTGATTTTTCAGAAGAATAGAATTCTGGACCAGCTGAAAGGCAGTAATGCATCTTTAAGGTTTTTGTAACTTGCTGTTGATTATATTTGAACTGCATTATTGCTTTGAATGAGGATTAGACAAGATACTGTAATTTGATATCAAACTTTTGAAGGAAGTTTGAATTCATAAGCTAAGAAAGAGTGACATAAATAGTGTATTTTACGCTAGATTATATCATTGGAAAAATCAGACTAGCTTTAAAGCACACAGGCCATAGCTTGAAGTTTATGGCTTTTATTTCGTAATTGAAGAAAACTCTAAAGTGTGAATTAGAAGCAGCAAGTTTTGAACCTAAATTTTGGCTAAAAACAGTTGATCCAGATTTAGCTTGGTTCTGTTAATCTGCTAGATTCCTTAGGGGCAAGGAAGATCAGTATCACTGAAGAAAGCAAGAGTGTTAGCACGTGGAGCAATGGTTCAGTAATCTTTTCAAAATTCGTATTTCTTGTATTTGGAACATCGAAGGGTCAGCTGAGAGTAAGACAGTGGCAAAAATCTGTGGGCCTAAAAAACCTCTTATGATCCCCCCCCCCAACTATTCTGTTTGGCTTTTATGTAGGGAAAGGAAGAGATGGAGAGAGGAAGACAGTAATAGATGAGCTTGGGAGTTGTGAATAGAATACGTTGCTTCTGTAGGCAAGCTGCAGTCACCAGTTAAGTGTTATGGATATCTGCATCTCTAGGAGAAACCCAGCATGAAGGCTGATACATGGCTGGAGTGAGGGCTGGAGACATCACAGGAGATGTTGGCTTATCTGTCACCCTCTTACTGAATCAGAAAAAGCATCATAGGGCATTATGTCTGAGAAAGGGTGAAAATTACTCTTTACCTAAGTCATGGACTAGTGGCTTTACCCAAATTACAGCCACATTGTCTGTATTTTGGGATCTTAGTGTATACAGGCATACACACACAGGCACATTACCCAACCGATGATGTGTATAGCCTCACACCCGATTCATTTCTGTCTGACTGAAGCTTCTAAAAGTTATTTAACATTTATGTTTAAGCATCATTATAGTAATGAAAAGCTTGATCACGATGCAAAACCTTTATAGGCACATTTGGGATTGAGAGATGTTTGTATTTTCCTTGACAGGGCGAGTTCTGTGCTGCTGCAGCCCACTGCTGTTTTCTTGTTTACTTGATATCTCCCATTTCCCCACTAGAGGACACTACTGGCAGAAACAACACGGCCTGTGAATCCTTAGAAGTAATAAATCTATTCAGAAGTCAAGTTTATTTTGGAAGAAAAATGCTTACGGAAGATTTTAATTTCATTAATACTGATATGATTTCTAAGGTCAAAGGCATTACCAGCTAAATTAATTTGCATGGTGCTTCTCAGAGTCCTGTGTTTAGTTATGGCTGTGTTCAAAACAGACTTTAAAATATTGTTGATTTTTGTGTCAGACAAACAGGCCCCAGTTGTGTTCAGCTCGAGTACTCCTATCGGAGCACGCCTTCTTCTTTCTGATACCAGCTTAAGCCAGTTCGGCAGCACTTCATGTGCCAATCTGCTCAGAAATTCCACAACTTCTTTTCCTACCGAGCTTCTTACAGGAGCATGTCTCCTGGTTTTGGTGCCCATTGGGCTTGGCGGCGGTGGCAGGGGTGCCTTGGGACCA
>Ga0181612_182432_pt1 | contig 22033 bp, 13 predicted proteins | sample HoacroProtozoa21_FD_119630 | JGI IMG/M metagenome (GOLD analysis project Ga0181612, IMG submission 119630) | Hoatzin crop microbial communities from Cojedes, Venezuel. Combined Assembly of Gp0051906, Gp0051904, Gp0051908
GCAGGGGGGTTGGACTAGATGACCTGCAGAGGTCCCTTCCGACCCTGAACATTCTGTGATTGTACGCCACTGCCAATCTCCCTGACCAGGTTTGGGAACCTGAGAGAGAATATAACACTTTTCTGCTCAGCCAGTCGTGACCATTAATGTTCGAAAGCTGAACGTCAGCAGGGCTGCACAGGGACAGTGCTGCTGTGCTTGAACTTACAGCTCCAGCTCGCCTGCCTTGCTAAACAACCTCGGGAGAATGAATCAAGATTTGGGAACAAAAAGGGACACGTTACTAAATCACATTTATCTGGTGTTAGTTCAGGCAAGGAAAGAGGTTATTTTTTCAGCAGAGGAAGGGAAGCAGTCGGCTTCCACGCCAACAGGGTAATTACACCTGAGCTCCCGAGAGCAGGTGATTGCAAGGAAGCGGTTTCTGTCTTCCCCCAGCCCGATACACCAGTGGATTGATGAGGTTCCCAGCCAGGCTGTGACCACAGGATCTGGTGAGCCTGGGAAGGATAGGAGGTGTTGACAGCTTTTACATCCAAGGGCATCGCAAGAGGTCTCAGAGGAAGCAAGAAGACTGGGAAGAAGCTGCTCTAGGAAAGAGGGTTGTTTATTTTGGAATTGTGTGGTTTATCTGGATTTCTGCCACTGGCTCTCCGTGAAGCATCTGAGATGCCTGAGAAGGAATCTCAGGGGTTTTGTTAAATTTGGCCTCTGACGTGCTCATTTTGATGAAGAGGTAGTACTCCGAGAGAGCACAACTCAATTTAACTGAACAACCAAAAGCTAGCAACCCACAAAGTCTCCATGAATCCCTGTGGACCTAAAGGGAGACACTGGAATAGAAAGAAGTACCCTCAGACTGTAAAACAGATAGCTTTAAGTTTAGTCTGGAGACGTCATCTTTTTGAGGACCTTGGACTAGAATTGTTCACAAGCTTGGGGCAAGCCAAGACCAATCCGCCCAAAGATGTCATCAGGAAATTCAGCTGACTACACAGCATCAATAAGAGACAAAGCAGCTTACCAAACATCTCAGGAGAAGATTCACAGATGTCCAACATATGCCAAAAGCCATCCTAACATCAAAAGAGTGGCAGAGAAACTTGCTGTTTTGAGCACTTCACCACCGTCGCAAGCAGGAATAGACGTTAACACACACTGCCTTTTCTTCCAGGGTTTGCCTCCTCCCACAGCAAGGGGCTCTGACCTTCCCAGCCACTAGTTTGACTTAATACAGCAGAACTTCTCTGCAGAAATAAGCTGGGAAGCAGCAAGACAGCACCATGGTACATATTGCTGGCTAAATATTGAAGGCTTAACTGCCCAGCAGTAGGAACATAAAGCTCTCTACCTCTGTTTCTTTCTACCTACCACAAACAGCAGGATTCTATCTCCAGTCTCAAATAACCTTACGAACTCAGTAGCTCAAGTGCACACAGGTATACATGCAGTTTCCAACCCCTGTCAGCTGAGCTACCAAATGCTGCTGTAAAATATAGAGGCGGCTTGACAACAGAAAGCACCTGCTGTCTGTCTCAGTCAAAGACATGTCTAGCTCAGACCTGAGGATACCAGTGTCACGACATCAGTAGCATTGAAGGACATACAGACTGTATTATCTTACAAGATTTTACTTGCTGACTATGATAAATATTAGCAGGTTTTTGTGCTTCACCGTGTTTCTCAGTTTTAAGATTTAAAAAATGTAACAGGAAACCAGTCAGTTTGTAATTGCGCAGAGTTCTAAATGAAGTGGGGATTCCACCAAAGTTCTCCATGAGATGGGATTTGGGAAGTTTACATTAAAACCAGTTCCGCAAACGAAAGAACTATCCACACAATACCCCCTACCCTAGCATCAAGAACAGCAACCAAACCAAGTTCATGGAAAGATCCCACAACATGGAAACAAAGGCATTTGCCTGGGAGAAGCCTTCCACACTCAACGTGCCCTTGAACTCTCTAATCACCTCTCATCCTTTAAGCAGCTGTGGGTTGGTTTGCCTTTCGAATTACTACTGCCCCTTAAAAGTCATGTTTTGCCTCTTGAGCTGCTAGTCAGTGTGGGATTTGGAATTTTGTCCTGCAGTCCCACACATTTTGGATTACTCTCAACTGTCAAGATTACTCCCAGCCCATCAGGGAAACCTATCAAATGTATAGTTCAGATCACTCTGAAGACCGCATGGTTTTGAAGATCAGCAGGAAACTGCTGAAACACAAACTACCATCGTGCTGTACATCTTTGCTTGTAACTCATTTGAATGAATTGTATTTTGACGCTGCAAACACCTGAAATATTTGGTTGGCAGGTTCTGCAAGGTGACTTGAAAAATGTAGATTGAAAACAGCCTGTAGCTGCTATAGAGTTCTGTTGAAGTCCATGCTGTCTGCACCTCTGGATACGCTTTATCCCATCACGGATCTCTCTCCTGTCCTATTGCCACCAACTCCAGAACTGATACCAGCTTTGCCACACAGCATCTCCCCGTGAGAAATGCAGCCGCCAGAGTTATAAAACTGCAAGGAGTGCATATTGCACTCCCTGAAAGCAGCTTATATTCTTCTACAAGATGGCCTGTCTACATGTATTTACTCTTTACCATAAATATAGTCTCCACATTCCAAAATTATTCATAAAATTGGTACCCAGTCTAAAGCCCCGAGCTTGGTTCTCCTGACAACAGCAAGGGTTACAAGCCATGGGGGCTCATCTATACACCCACTTAGGTTGGGAACAGTCAATTGCTTGAACCTACTCCTCTCCTTTCCCGTGTGCAAGACAGATCTCCAGTGCACATTCCCTCTTCTCCAAGGCAGCTGACCTCCACCTCACCAGTGCAACATGCTGACAGATGCTAGTGACTACATGGCTCCAGCCTGGTACCATAACAAAGCAGACAGACATTTTAAAGTCCTCAGCACCTCATGTGAAAGCAACTTCACGCTTCAAAACACACTTCACTTCAAAACCTGAACCACGTCCAAAAGGATAAAATTTATAGCAGAAGGAACTTTTTTGTACCACCCTACCTGGTGACAAGTTACATACATTTGCAGGCACCTTCTACATCTTTTTAGTTTTCTGAATACAGGATGGATCTCAGCAAACCTTTTTTCTGCCAGCTGAGGTCCTGGCCTCTTACGTACCTCCTTTGGGGCTTGGCATGGCCCCTGGTATTTGTTTCATTTCCTGGCTGCTTGCCATGAGACGTATTTGTAGGGCTTCCATCACCATGGAGGGTCTGCTGCCCTGCCTTTGCCATCCAGCAACAACCCAGCTGGCGAGACGTGTCCCAGAGCTGCGGACGCAGCTCACTGGCTGATCCTGCCTGGATCAGGGTGAAGCAGGCTTGCTGTGGCCATCCCCATCCTCAAGGTGACAGAAAGCTGATGTGTCTCAGGAGCGCTGCATTGTGGAAAGCAAGGGAAAAAACCGAGGTGAATTACCTTTGTGAGTTATTTTTTCAGATATGAAAGCAATCAACTGATAAAACGCAGCCTAGATACATCTTGTGCAGAGATAACGACTGGACAAACAGAGCCGTGTGGTTTCCTAGATAGGTATTTCCTGCTGGTTTTGAGCACTTCAGTACAGATTCTACACAAAACTTTAAAAAATGTTTTGGCTTTCTTTTACCTGTTTAAGATATTTAATGAAGGGACTGTTCAGGACTCTAGCATAAATTTAGTTTGGCTGGTTGCGTTTGGTGCATTGGGTAAGACCCAAATCACAGTAAGCAGCCAGGAAGCTGCAACATGTTTATCCCAAGGAGTGTTAATGGAAAGGCTTGTTTGATTTATTCTGTTTAATCAAATAAAAAGAATTTTGCATTTAGTGGGTGTGTGTTGCACAATCAGATTTATTTTATCAGGAGAAACCGTTCCCTCTGGGTCTATTGAAACAATGTAATACATCATGCCAGCAGTTATGATGTGGACCTATCGTATGTGCCCTGCCATCACTGAAATAGAAAACAGTAACTTTCCTGAGAGCTGCGTCTCCACAAAGTGTCACGTCACCCTCTGGACATTTCCCCGCCCCCCTTTTTTTTTAATTTTGTCTGTGTGTTAGTTTTCTTTCACCAGCCTCTGTTAAAGCTGGCTTTTATTTCTCTTGTAATCAGAAAAGCTTGTCATTCGGAGCACAGCCGCATGCCTGCATTGTTCTAGCCTAGCTTTGCAAATAAGCAGAGCTTTTGCATTTTACTGAAACGACCACCCGTCTTCCTCTGCACAACTCAACCTTCCCATGCCATTTACATCCAGATTTCATGCAGTACCATTCTGGTTCAAGAAACGCGTGATGTTTGCACGCTTCAGTGATGCTCTAGCCATGGTCATCCTCAGCCTCGAGCCAGAAATGTGCTGCAAGCCACTGGTGGTGAAACGCTGCGTGAAGTCTGGGTGGTGCTCCTGAGCTTGCTTGGTGACATGTGATGTATGGATACTGCGAGTGAACTGGAGACAGAAGAAAACCACTGGTGATGTACAAGAAAATACATGTATACACAACCCTCTGCAGCTGGGATGCAATCCACTGGCTCAATGAAAAGGTAAGAGGAGGTGGGAGCAGAAGGCAAATCAAAGCAAAGACAGGGTCTCTCCTTTCCCTTGAGCTGTGCTGGCTCCAACCCCTCCTTTTGCACCGAGGACTCCAAAGAAGCAGGGCTGGCCTCCCTTCTGTGAGCACAGCCGTCGCCAGCCCCAAGGCTGAGTTGGGAAACAACCCCGGGCGCTTGTCCCGTGTCGTTCAGGCAGCAGAAGAAAGCACTGAGGTTGAAACTCCAAGTCCTGTTGGACCTCAAATACAGACAAACGCTGTTTCTTCAAAAAGTGCCAGGGAAAGGCATTCACACAAAGCTACATTAGAACAAGCATCCTTCTGGTTGAGTAACCAAGCGTCAGAAATACAGGGCACGCAATATTTCCAGATCTTCTAAAACCCTGCCGTGACCTCCTGGGCCCATGCAATACACTAAAGCCCACCCTACAGGACACCAGAAGGGGTCCTCACAAGGAGCCCTTCTCTTATTCAGCACAACAGAGCAGATAGAAACGAAGACTGCAATACAGCTGTGTACAGAGGCAGAGCTGGGGTGTCCTGACAGGCCAGTGGTTGGTTCCACAAAGGAAAATGCTGTCTTTTTCACTTGATACAGCGGAATCTTTGCAAAGAGCTATCAACCCTCAATGGAAAGATGGTGTTTCACTTCCTTAAAATTGATGATGGGAGAAGACCATCTCCTTAGGCTGTGACACAAGTCCTGGTTATCCCACAGAGTTATGCCTCTTATCCTTGTGTGGGGCTTTCATTATGCTGCTGTTCCCCATTGCTACGAAATGGTTCAGTTCATACCACATTATTTACATTGTCATTTCATGTTTTCTTTTTATTTTCTCCTTACAGGATTGTGCTAAGTATCTTCTAAGAGCAGTGCATTCTGCACCACTCTTGGCGTGAGGGGTATGCATCTCCTCTGTATCTCTCAGTTTGACGCTGGGAGACTTTGCTGTACCTGGAGACCCACAGTCCTCCCCCAAGGACCTAGGTGTGTCTAGGATAAACTCTGCATGAGTGCTTTCATAAATCAATACACCTTGATTAAAAACATGCACACTGCTGGGCTGACCGAAGAAAGCTTTTGTGAAAAGGTTGTTCTACGGCTTGGCGGGAGCAGGATATCCTGGAATTTCAGCTGACGTCCATACCCAGCTATTGTGCGAATACAGAGGTATAAAGAGACCTTGCCTTACCTGGACTGGAGGGGAGAGGCTGCAGCAAGGACACCCCTGTCGAAGCATCAGCAGGAGCTGCCAGGTGAGAGACCAGTTCTGAGTAAATGGCTCTTTATGAGACTGTCTTGTCTCTGAGGAGGACCAGGCATTTCTTTTCTGTCCGTGTACCTGCTCTTTGTGGGTCGGCTTTTGCTAGATGTGATTGCTGGTTATTACACCACTGAGCTGTACCCAAAGGAGGAGGACTACTTGGCCAAAACCACTACCGTGCACAGAGATCTCGCATGATAAAAGGGGCTGCTGACCGAACAGAGGGCACCTGCTGCCCCATGGCTATTTCAGCCTGCATTTTCCAAGTCACCTACCAGGCTGCAAGGCCTGCAAATAGAGATGACCTGATCTGCAACACTCCTCTGAGCCATTCCAGAGGCTCCCCAAGCTTCTGCTCAAGTGTTAGCCTTGAACTTAGCAGGGAGATGAATGTTTCATGGGTCTCTCTTCTCTGCTTCAAACTTTCGAGTATTTGTCAAATTCTGCCTGCCTGAGCTGATCCTTTCTCTCTCAGTTTTCGCCAGCCAGGAGCATGCACGCCTTTACATTCCTGTGTTCTCTCCTTCTCTGCAATGGCATGGCGGTGGCTGCACACAAAATGATCCAGAGGCTCCCTGATGAAGAGGAAGAAAGCCCAGCTTGGATACGGACCCCACAGACTCTGTCTCGAGGTGAGCGGCTGCGATGCTTTCAGCAGTCCTGAAGCACCCCCATTTCCCTCTGTCACGGTGGCTAGCGTGCACCCCCACCCATATATCCAGGCAGGTGAAACTCTGAGAGCAGTGGCTGGGAGATCCCCCGCTGTGTTCCCATTCCGAAGCAGAAGCCCAAACCCACCTTTCACAGGTGCCATTTCCACCGTGGCCAAGAGCACTGGTGCATTCAGCAGGGGTAAAGTCCTCACGCTCTGTGCTTGGGAACAGGTACAGGTGCTTTGCTCCAAACCTGGGCTGCGGATGGAGCCAAGAGCCAAGCTGTCACACTAGCTCCTGATGAGCTGCTGGATCAGCTTTGCAGAGGCTGAGCTCAATAGGCAGCCCCTACTACGCCATGCTGTCCCCGCAGGAGACCATGGCCACGCAGCCAGGCTGCAGCCAGCTCAGCCCCTCTGCTGTCTGCTTTCCTGCCAGCATCGTAGGTCAGGCACAGGCAACAGGCACATCCTCTTCCTCCCTGGGGTCTCCTTTGGGTGACGCAGAGCACAAGCAGGGTGCTGTAGCCATCGGAAAGGGCTCCAGACTCAGGTCCAAGATTTGCTCTATCAAGTAAGATTCAGGCACCTCACACCAAAACCATTGCCTACCCTCCCTAGCCCCCCGCCTGCAGAGCAATCCCGTATCGCAGGAAGCCATACGCAAGCAGCAAGCCTGCTTCAGCCCTTTGGGAGGGTGGGTGGGTTCAAGGAGGAACTCTGGGCTTCAGATTTCGAGTGGCTGGAAATACCTGTCTGTAATCCTAATCCGCCACCTGAGCTCTGGCAAGGCTGGAGTTTCATCCCCCTTCCCTATCAGCTGTTTCTTTTTACTCTTCTGCTTGGGGCTTTCCTGACACCCGCAAATCACCCTGAGGGGCTGGACACCCTGAGGGAAGATGCCTAGTTTGTGCCGCCCGATTACATGTGTAGCTCCAGCTCCCCGTTCAGCAGAACATCCTCATCCACACTGACTAACGGTGCTCTCAACAGGCTGGGGAGATGACATTGAATGGGTGCAGACGTACGAAGAAGGTTTAGCACGATCCAAACACAGGTAATCCTCAGTTCTTGTTATGCCAGTTCGTATGTTGAACTGCACAGAACAAAGCAATGCTCTAACACGATGCTCAGGCTGTGCCTAGTATCTTGCAAGCATGATACAAGCTGTATTTTGCCACACGGTACAGAGGCTGGACAAGATTTTGGTGAGAGGTCACCTTCTGGGAGATGAGCAAACGCCCTTGCAGTGCCTCCAGTGTCACCTTCCCAGTGATACACCCTCTCTGTACCTGACTGTGTCCACACCTCCCTACTAGCCCAGCTGCTATTGCTCCTTACAATGTAAATTTATCCCTGGAGCAACTCAGTGCCATAACACCCTGCACGTGCGGTCTGTAAGAGGTCCGAATTGCCTCCCCACTCCTTTCCTGCCCTGTCGTTTCAGCAAGAAGCCACTGATGGTTATTCACCACTTGGAAGAGTGTCCTTACAGCCAAGGTGAGCAAAGCAAACCCTTCCAAACCACCCGGGGGATCCAAATCTGTCACTCCTCATTCCTTACTCAGCATTTGAGCACTTGGTGTCAAGCCTTTCCAGCACACGCAGGGAAAAGTGGAGAGACAGTAGACCCACTGGAGACCTTGAGAAGAGCTGGGGAGTAAAACAGCTGTAAAGTTTTTCTGGGCAGTAACGTGCTGTGGGTCAAGGCTTCCCTGGCAGACACACATGGCTACAAAACAGGCAGGCAGACACCAAACTTTCCTCCTTTATCTTCTTGCCCACTCTTGATCTCCTGTCAATTATCCTTCCTGCCTACTCCCAACTCCAGTCTTGATCACCAGCAAACACTGAAATCATCAGCTTGCATGATTAAAGCCTGGGGAAGTTCTAGAGGCCCTGAAAGTAGACCGGGTCAAACCAGTGAGGTGAGGCATCGCCTTGCCTCTGTTTGATACCATGGCTTTCAAGTATGTATGCATTCATGACCTGCTCAGCCACTGGGGAGGAAATCTGCCTGCACATCAGCATTTCAGCTTCTCCAGGACTAAATGTCTTTTGCATTTTCCTTTAGGAGAACCAAGTCCTCCGAGCCTCGTGTGACATTTGCACATCAGAAAGTAATGCCAGTTGTTTACTGATGTATTTGCAATCAATATACGATGATGCAAAACCATGAAAAGCAGCAATCCAGATTATTTTTTCCATGTTAGCAATGCATTTCTCTTTCTTTTAGCTTTAAGGAGAGCATTTGCTTCTAGCCCAGAGATCCAGCAGATGGCTCAGGAGGACTTTATAATGCTCAATCTGGTGGTAAGTCTGAATTTTAAAATATTAAAGTGTTTACTGGGGAGTGGAATAAGCCGTATTAAAAGCAGAAATGGATTCACTTTGCACAGCTTTGAAGTTGTATTTGAAATTCTCTTTTTTCTCCCACTTCTCTGGGGACGTACAACAGGGTTTGCAAAGCACCAACACAGTTCTTCCTTGGAGAGGGAGCAGGGAGACACCTCCATACACACATTCACATACCTACTGGCACAGGAATACCATTTAGTGTTCTCCAACCACAGGTAGTATTCTGATACAAGGGAAAAACACCCAGTCATCAGGTTTTCTGAGTTACCTGCCTGAGGTTTCTGTCCTCGTCCCCCAGCAGCTAGCACAGGACAGCTTAGCCAGAACAGAGAAACACTGTATTTGATCACACCAGAACTGTTAGTTGTTGCAGATGAGGCAAGCTCAGCTGATTCAGCCCATTTCTAGTGCTCGGACAGTTACCTGTTACTAAGAGGCTCTCTAACTCCAACAGTATTCCAGCAGCGATGACAACATGGCGCCCGACGGCCATTACGTCCCTCGGATCCTCTTTGTGGGTGAGTCTCTGGGGTCAGGGGAATAATCAGGGCAGTGTTTTTTTCTATATGGTCCCCACCGAATTCACGTCACTCCAAGCTCTTATTCTCTTGAGCACTGAAGCTGTAGGAATAACCCAGACTTTCAAAAGGAACAGCTTAGCTGGAAAAATCAAAATTGGTCCTTATTTCAGAGCACTTGTTTAGCAATCTGATCTTAAATTAGACATTCAAAACCACTACCATCTTCATAAAAACAGGACTGTGACAGTCTTCTTCCACTAGTGGAAATGAACAGCATGTCACTGCTGTTAACTGCTAGCACATATCCCGTAAGTTTGCTCCTGCCTACGTGGCACCATGTCACGAGATCTGAAGACAGCCTCTTACTCGCAGCTTGTCCTCAGATGAAAGACAAACGCTCTGTTCAAGGGCAGAGCAAAGGCGCATCACCGGTCGTTACCAACAGCTACACAAAAAGCAAACTTACCATCAAACTGCTGGGTATGAAGGGGACAAGGGACAACAATCTTGAGCCACCTGACGAGGCTCATACGTAGAGGATCTACTCATGATGGGTTTCAGAAGTAGACTTCTTTCATTAACTTACAGCTGCTGAGAGCCTGATGCTTCGAGATGTACCTTTCTGGCTATGAAAAAGCCAAATCAACACCATTTTAAAGGGCTTTTATCCTCACAAAATTATTCACCACCACCCCACTCCACAACGCTGGAGGTGCTAATAACTTGTACTGTTTTTCCGCCCCCCTCAAGATCCTTCTATGACAGTTCGAGCCGATCTAACTGGCAAATACGGGAACAGGATGTACACTTACGAACCAGAAGATATTTCGACCTGTAAGTGAAACGGGCTCTGATCCCTTTTTAGCCACCTCAGGTTTCTACAAGACAAATGGGGTTAAAGGAAGAGAATATAAGAGAATCTTGAGAAACGCTGGAAGTCTGCTCGAAGTCCTTTATGAACATGAAGTAAATTTAGCGTAAGCGCCTTCGGGGGAAAAAACCATTGCTGAATGTTTCTGAAGAGCAGGGCAGTAAAGTACGGGGAGAGTTGTCCTCAGTGTCCGAGCTCTTGCCGGCAGAGTTTCCACACGCCGTGTAAGTTTGGCCCCCAAACCCCATCTGCTTCGGTTCAAGGCATTTGCAGGCTTGTGCGCACTGCTGCTCTGCTTCATAACCCGAACTGCAGAAGCTGTTTCAACACTTCTTGCCACAGGGGTAACCAAAGTTTAAAAACACCTATTTCATAAGGGACAGCATGAACTCCTGAGGGTTGGTGTCTCTGCACTCCCCCCTGCTGGCTGCCCACTTTAATAACACTTAGAGAACTGCATTTTTCTGAGGTCTCAATCCCCAGGGCGTAGCAAGTTGGATGAGCCAGATTCAAAAGCCAAGGGTAACAGAACAACCCCCTTCCTCCCAGAGAGAAGCAGCCTAATGACAATCCTGCCATTTGGGTTCACAGTCCTCTTTTCCAGTTTTCCACTTCAGCAGCCCACAGACTTCTGTCTGAGACTCAGACAAAGCTTCGAACCTCACAGGACTGCTGCAGAACACAGAAAACCACATCTGTGCCACCCATGAACTCCACCAGATGAACTGGTGTGTTCTAATGGCACTCTGTCCCTGGAGCATTGATTAAAACATAGCATTATCTACACTTCTCCCACCAACAGCAGTTCACAAAACAGTCCAAGGGAAAAAAAAAAAAATTATTCTCCCTAACCAGTGTCTTATTTTCTACAAGCCAAAAGTTAGCAACAGGTTTTGACTGGAATTAAGACAAAATAACTAGTCAAAACTACTCATTAAAATTGAAAAATATAAATTTTTTAAAGACCTTTTAGAAGTCTAGCTATCCAGAGTGTATCCAGAGTTTCTGACCTTAAACTGTGTAGATGTAGGAATCTTCCTTGTCATCCTTAGCATCTCAGCGCTTTCTCCGCAGTGATTGAAAACATGAGACAAGCAAAGCTGCTTCTGCACGCTGAGCTCTGAGCAAGGGGCAGCACCGGTCGGCAGCACAGGACACGCGTGCCGTCCTCGCAGACCTTTGCAGAGAAGCCACGGTCACAAGAACTCGGTGCACCCCACGGGGCAACAGACACCCAGAAGGAGGCACCACCCGCTGATTTTTAAGTAGTGGTTTATCGTAACGACTTCAGGATTGTCACTAATAGGGAAGCATTTTCTTTCAAACAGCTTATAAACTCTTCTTGACCCCAACCACCATAATTTTGGAAAGTATACTTTGATTCTAAACACATTTTCAAAGTTTGTCCTGTGCGTGCACAGCTACCTTGTACTTGTTGCAGTGATTTTTCCACAGTACAATTTCTTTTTTCTCTTTTTTAAGCCGTCTTAGTTTGAAAGCCTTTTAGTATAGTAAGAAACAAAAGCATGCAACTACAGTCTGTATTAAGACAGATTTTGTATTTTTGTTGCTTTGTGAATTGCTGTGCTCACTGCTGCGAATTTCAGAGAACCGTTTTATTATTGTTTGCTAGATTTTTTCCTGTATAATTAAAACAACAAAAATAAAGGATCAGCCCATCTCCTTTCCAGATTTCCTTCCCTTCTTCTCCACGTTACTTCATGTGCATGGCCATAATAAAAAAATCTGTTACTCTGCAGAACTGAGCAAGTCCCCTCTTATCACAACCTGGCCGTTAACCAAGCGTATTCAGCCTCCAGCCGTGCACACTACATCTACGATATGAAAATAAACAACGTGTAAATCACTTAAATTCTGACTGGGGAACATTCAATGGTCCTGTATGCCACCCCAAAGGAAGATCCACGGGTAGATGATAGCTACAGATGTATTCTTCCTACAATAACAGTAAGTTTATTAGCCAACTTAGACACTTATTAAGGAACTCAAACAGCTGTCAGTTTAACAGAATCTATGGTGGCTGTACCTACTCACAATGCAAAAAGAACACACCAACCCCCATTACAGCCTGTCCCTCTCAGGAGCAATAGGAACAAAACAAACCACGCTAGCTACCAAGCACCTTTCTCCTTACGAGCACGCGGGCTGGTGGGTGGGAGGAGGGTTAAACGTCTTTGGGCGTTGAGAACACCGGTGTAACTCACAGAAGGCGCCCGGGAGCTGTCCCATAGGCAGGGGCTGACGGTCAAAACGTGGCTCCGACCAGCAACGGCAGCCAGAGGGGACGGGTACGGCAGCAGAATTACACAGCGGTCTCGCCAGCTTCGGCATGAAACACAGAAGGCTGGGTGTATGCAGAACCGACTCCCTGCGATCACCAGGAAAAAGGGAAATAAAGTGGAATTCGAAGACAAGACCTGTGGCAGACTGAGCCCTGGGAGACGCTGCAGACGAGGCAAATGAAAGTGCAAATGCAGAGAGAGGGATCAGCTGTCGGGGCGAGGAGGACCGCTGGGTCACCCAGCAGAGACCGGAGGGCTGGCAGGAGCTCGGAGCAGAGGCGGGAGCCCTTCAGAGGACGGCGAGGGGCTGGGTCCTGCCACAGGACCCGGGGTGTCAGGGGGACCATCCCGGTGGGTGCCAGCGTGAGGGGTGGCACAGCGCAGCTCAGCGAGCAATGCCTGCCCGGGGCTGGGCTGCTGCTGCAGCATAAACCCATGCGGGAAATTAAACGCCATCAATCACTGGAACCAGTACTAAACTCCAGCAAAGCCGGTCAGCAATGAAGCAAGCACAACAGCCTAGGGCCAGTTTTGTTTCCTTTTATCTAAATGTTTCTCCCCAGTGATCCGCAAGGAAATTTTAGCAGAAGCAGGTGGTTAAGCCCTACTGATCATTAGCTGAATACAACCACCAGAGTCAAAATCTGTTTGGGCAGCAATTAAATTTTATAGGAAAGCTTTGTAATGCAGGAATTTATAGATTTGTTAACCACAAAGTTGATACTCTCTTAGAAAGCAACCCATAAATGAGCAAGAAGATTGATGCTCTTCCAAGGCACGAATGCCTAGACAAAACAGAAGCAGAAGCAGCGGTGCTTGAAAACTCCAATGTACCCATCTGCTGGGCCTCCACTGCCCGGCTGGTAACAAAGATCCAAGGAAAGAGCCGTATCATCGTCATGTCCTTTGCATTTCTCTGCACAGGGAGCTGTGCTGCCCAAGGGTCGCTCAGGAAACAGAAAAAGTTAAATTTAGTTGTTAGCTTCCCAGTCACTGACTCGAGGACTGGGAGCTCACGCCTCTTGGTCTCTCCAAGCTTGCTTGAAACTCAGCTTGATATTGTTTCATCCAGATGTGGTGGCCTTGGATACGGCAAGGGCTGAAGATTAACTCTTCCATTACAAGCAAGTTAAGCAGAAGCATTGGCAAAATCTCAAAACTGCAGCTAACTGCACTGGAGGGCACTCCTGGTACCCCCTCCCTCCGCCTTTGGGGAAACGGCCACAGCAGGCAGTGAGCCCCAGAACCACGGAGCTCCTCCCAGGCACGGCCCCCAGCCTCCACGTCACTGCTCGCCTGTCCCAGTCACATCCCCCCCCCGCCATCCCCCTGCCTTCTCAGGGTTTGTACCTGCAACGCCCTTCGGAACACGATGGCTCTGCCCAGGGGCTGCTGGGGGAGAACTGCAGTGAGCGAGCACGACTTTGCTTATTAAACAGGCCTCTAGATGATATATACTAATTCCCTCAAAAAACAGACCAGAGGAATATATTTGTGCACGCACTAGGAGTTTAAACAATGAGGTGTAAGCGCTAGATCCTGCTTTCTGAAAAAGGGGAGAAAACCAAGCTAAAAATCACTTTGACTTGCATCAAAACCCCACTGCTACAACTGAACCCAGGTCTTTGCACAGTGCAACCCCAGCCGGGTTGGGGAAACTTCTCACACGGAGATCGGAATGCTGTCTTAGGAACAGATTTGAAAATTAAAGCTTAATGAAGGTTGTGCCCCATCCAGTGTTAGAAACCAATTCATGCCATTCCCAATCAATGTATCAGTGAGACACAGACATATAGAAATGACTTTTTATTTTGTGAAGAACACTTGAAAAATAAAGATGAAAGCTCTTCCAGGCTTTGGAATATAACCATCAAACTGTGGCATCACAAAGACTCCGTTTTAGAAAGGTGTTTCCTCTCCCCCACCCCCATTTTTATGAACTCTCTCATTGTGGAATGACCCACAATAGTTTTAAGAAAAAAATACGCATTTTGAACCAACATTAGAAATAACCCAGGATCGGTTCAGTGCAGGCGTTGCTACATTACACTTTTAACAAAGGCACATACGAAAGCCCCCATGTTAGTACTTGTAAGTCCATACTTGAATTTCTCCATGTTTCGTATTTTCAAGAAGAGACCAGAGTTATTAACAGGTGGGAAGGCTGAGCTCGGTACAGCTGTCCAGCAAGGAACTGGAGGAATTAAAGTGACAGTCAAGTAAGTGCAATGCAACAGAACAATGTGCAAACACAAACCTTTCTTGCTTACCTTAGTAACCAGCATGTGCAATCACTTCTGTAAACCCCGGCTCGCAAGAACACTTGCTGATATGGAAGAAGGCGACAAACAATCAGATGGGGAAAGCAATCGGCTGCCCTCACCTCAGTCGGAAAAATCTATCCATAAAACTAGGATTTCAAGACTCAAGTAAATCCTACCTACAACCAAAACAGCGAGGAAATTAAAATATGCCCTTCTTGAATGAAAAGGCTTAAGAAAGCACAGAACCACCTGCTGAATTTTACAGATACGCAATGAAATAAATACTAAACAAATGCTCCAAGGTGCTTTTTTTTTTGCTGATAGCTAAGAGTGTCAGTTTCTGTCTTGAAGCTGTCTGAAATACCAGAATATTGTTAAACAATAAAAGATAAAGGAGAGATCTTCTCACATTACTTCTCACATCCGCCAAAAGTTTAGTAGTCTGCTGTACTGGCATCTTCCTAATACAAAACTTTCTACACATACATGAAACAGGTTAAATGTTTACAGTATTCCCCAAAAGGGACTTCCATTTTGTCTTCTCATTACCACAAACTTAATTCAGGACCCTTTGGGCTATGTTCAAAAGCTATTTTTGGACAATTGCTCTGCTCATTTCGGAAGAGGTTTCAGGACACGTGTGCAGTTCAGCAAGGCTCTGCAGTGTGTTCAACAGCAGGCTGCACTCGATGCGGCAAGCCATTTGCACCGGTTCCCAGCTGTAAAAGACAAACACGCTAGATGCCACCAGCACGTGACTGCTGCACAGAAGTGTCCACGTGTTATCTTCTACCGTTCCATTTTCACCTGATCATTCAAAACACGTTTAGAATTTGATTATAAACAATTAACCACCCCACTGAGAGTTTGGGTTAACTTGTCAGCACTAGCTGTGCTCAAAGAAAATCCTGAATGTGATGGGAAATTAAGTTACGAAGAGTCCTGTACAGTGGGGGAAACACAGTTTAAGTATTGTAAGCATTAGAAAAGTTTCGATAAAGATGCTAAAACGTCAGCTTCTGGTAAACTCCGATTCCCAGCCTCAGCGCTAAGAAAAATATGTTCTCTCACCAGCCACTCACATGCGTTCTTAATCTTGAGACAGAATCTCACAAGCATTCAGCAAACATTAAGAACCTTTGATACTGAGTTCAGCTGGTAGACAGACACACACGCTCTTCTGTTACAGAGGCTGTGCATCAACTTTCTGACACCTAAAGAAACTTTTTCTCAAATGCAACAAAGAATATTAGAACACCTGAAAAGATAAAAAATGAGGCAAAATCCTCTGAATAAAAGTGCTGGAAATAAATACAAGCCGTTTTCCCCCAAGTACAACAAAATCCAATGAAGACCAAATATCCGATCTGCCAATTTTTTCCATCCGTTTCGTTTGTTAATGAAGCTTATGGACAACAAAAAAGCCCAAGTGACCTTAAAATATAAGGTTACTGCACTGTTGTTCTGTATAACAAAAGGTCTTCAGGTTTTAGACCTCGACAGATTCTGAACTTGCTCTTTTTTTAGGCCAATTTAGTACACTTTGTCTAGAGAATTCCACATTTCCTTCATTCCTGAAATCTGACTCTAGTTACTACAGACTTAGTTTTATATATAAGGAGACAAAAGCCAATTCTGGTGTCGCTAGTAACTTCAGTGGTCAGAGATAGAAAAAAAAAATTCTAAAAAGATATGATTACGACTGCATGAAAAAACCCAGGAAACTCCGTAGTGATGGTGCAAGACATCAGCATCTGACCAAAAAAGCATTTAAGGTGATTAGAAAACAGTCATCAAAAGGTTATACAATATATTAATCCGTTTTCTCAAGGATAAAGTGCATTTACCTAGCCTGAGAATCAGTACCACAATTAATACAGGGATGCTAAAGCACTTCCCCAGAGAGATTAGAAGAAAATCAGTCATGCTGAATCCTACATCCAGTTTGTCTCAGTCAGTCTCCAAGACACTTCGCGAAACACCCTCTTGCTGGTCCAGTTGAGGTACTCCATTCTAATTTAGAACATCGGTAACACGGTCTGGTCAACAAATCACCTCCTGGTGCTATCTGAAAACGCCCACATTGATGGAAAGAGCCACTTCTGGTTTATGGTGCTTAATATTCAGCTTTTCCTCTGAGAAAACATGGTCCTGTAAGCGTTCAGCTTGCCGACTATTAAAAAAGAAAAATCAAGATGCCTAATATTAGTGCTGAGCCTTAGCATCGACAGCAGGACGAGCCTGCGATGGAACCTGATTTCCACTTAGCTGCGAGAATGACACTGTAAGCTCACGCTTAGGACCTGCGCAGGGTCAGTGCAGCCAGGGAGTTCATTTTTTACCTCCAGAGGCAGGGCCAAACGTTGCGATGTGTTGCAAGAGAAAATATGCTGAGGCTCAGTATAGGAACATGGCACTTAAAGCCAGGAGTTCGAATTACCTGAGCACTTCCTTCAGGACTACTGGAACTGTGTGCTCTAAGAGCACCCAGCTAGCACGGTCCCCCAGAATTATCCAAGCATCAAGCTAGTCTGAAAAGCAGCAGAGGACAGTTCGCCTCTTTTAAAGAAAAAGAAACTGAAGTACTCAATACCTTTTCTTTTTTTCTAATGCAAGTTGCTGTTGCTTCTCTTTTCCAACGTCATCTCTCACTGTGCTGAAGTCCTTACTGTCATCAAGGAGGAGATTCTGTTGTGAAAAAGGATTTAGCAGATTAAAATTGCAAGCTCAAACTATTTCCCACATGTTGCTCAATCTACACAATTAATTCTCAGAGCATTTCCTCTAACTAGCTTTACAGCAATTACCTTCAAGTTAACTACGTGGCAAAGACACAAACAGGCAAAAAAATTTTTTAGACTCCTCTGTTCAGTTTTTGCATTTAACAGTGAATTTGCCTCATTCAGAGATTTCTCTCCATAGTCCAACGCATCAGGACAGGACATCAGACTTTTCATGCGCTGCTTTAAAACCCAGCAAGGATGTTCTTTCAGAGGTCTCCCACATAAGCCTTATTGTCATTTCTGAGCTCAATATGCTACTGTGTAATTCTTTTTTAGATAATGAAATAGATCTCTAATAATTCTTTGGAAAATGTAACGGGTAAAAACCATATTTTAAATTTAAAAAGGGCACTGTTCTTGGATTTTACTCCAAGTTGGAAAAAAGACAGTCAATAAAATGAGGGCAAGAAAATAAGCCCGTTTCTTCAGGATAGTGTTCAAGCATAAGCAGAAACTGACTGCCTGCACTGCCTGAGAGTGGCCCAAGAGCCTCTAAGGTTTTACACTCCAGTGCCCGTTCCAAGATATAAGGGGAAAAGTATGAAACTTCCCTCAGGTTGGTGAAGAACAGGAGAAAAAGAAGAAAAAGCACCAGTAACAACAAATTTCCAATCCACTCAATGAATTGTCCAGATTCACATACCAGTACTTTCACAGCGACGTAGTGGGACGCAGGAAAAACAGGAAGAAATTAAGATACTGCAAAGGGGACAGTGCCTGCACCTAATCCTTGTGCAACAACTAAAGCCAAGTTAATTTACCTTCACTCCAATGATATCTCCATCTTTCAGGTGATAAGGCGCTGACTGTAAACTCTCCTGTTTTTTCTTCCGTTTCCTCTTTGAAATTTGCTTTGTCTGAATAAAATCAAAGCAGAAGATTCGTAAATGGTACATTTCAGGAATTTGCTTAAATACTTTTGCTCAAGAACCGCAGCACAAACCAACAGATACTTCTCTCAAAACAACAGTTGGATTCTGTCATTCCAGATCTTACCCAGCTCGATATCGGCAGCCACTCAAATCTTTCGGGGAAGTATTTGGCTATTTCAATTTTATCTACAGGTAGACAATAGTGAGAAGCTACTCGTTGCCTCAGTGCCCACGTTGTGCACTCTTTGGAGATATCCCACACCAAATCCATGGAGTCATAGTAGTCCCTCTCGCCTGGTATGCCCATCTGGACTCGAAGCAGCAGTTCCTGGGGGCTGTCATCAGGAAGAGAAAATAGACCGTTCTTGTGAATCGTGCTTTCAGAATACACAATTCCCAGTTTTCGCTTCCTCCTGCCTCCCTTATTTTTGGTTGTGGAAAACAAGAAGGAAGCTCCGAAGTCTTCTCGCATACTGACATATCTAATCCTGACAGACAGGGCTCAAGTTAAAAGCTGCTCAATTAAGTCTCATCTCAAACGCATTCCTGTAAGAAATAAGTATCTTGAGATCTTACCCCAAATGCTCTTCTTTTTGCAAAGGTTCTACGCAGATTTCCACTCTAGCACCCAGCTTATAGTCACTGAAAACAAAACAAAGACTATAAGCAGCATTTCCAGTCATATATTCGAAGTTCTTGAGTAGAAAAATCACTGTTTTAGTCAAGTAGACCTGTGCTTATCTGCAAAACCAAAGCAAGAGGCTACTGGAACAAAAATTAAAAACTCAGAAAAGTACTGTCCTGGGTTCGACCAGGACAGGGTTAATCTTCATCAGGCACCAGGAGGGAACACAGCGGGGTGGGCTGACCCAGCCTGGCCAAACAGAACAGGGTATTCTATACCATGGGGGAGCTGGCGGCCGGAAGGAGTCACAGCTCGGGAGTGCGCAGCGGCGGTGGGCAGTGAGAGTTGCTCTCTGCGTTCTGCTGTTTGCGTTGTGTATTCTCCTTATCTGAACCGTTGTTGTTACCGTTTTCTTTGTTTGCTGTTCTGTTAACTGCCCTTATCCTGACCCACCAGTTTTTGCCTGTTTGCTTTCTATTCTCCTCCGCAGCCCAGTGGGGGGAGGGGCGGCCACGTGGCCCTTTTGTTGCCAGCCACAGCCAAACTATAACAAGTACAAACATGGCATTTAAAAACACCTAAAATACAGCTTAGCATAATAAGCATTGAATGATCTATTTATGCTCACACCTCCCTCTTCCACAGCTCTCGAGTTAAAAAATGTGTGAAGTAACCAGAAAGGAGCTTTCTGTTGACATTTGACTGAGCTGCTTCATTTCCCCACCAATCCATCCCGCAATCCAGTCAACAGTCAGTCTGTTGCAAAGCTACCTGCATGTTCAATAAGAAACCTACTTGAGTTGCTGCTTGTTGTTTCGTAAAAGCTTGCCTGGGCGCTTACTGTCCACTGTCCATGCTCTGAGAAACGAGGGCAGTGGGACAACCTGCTCCTGGAAGCATGGTAAGGTGATCACCTGAAAAGAGAGACATATCTTCAACAACTTCAGCAGCTAGTCTCCTTGAAAAAAAGATAACCCCTTGACTAATTCTCAATGCAGTACTGAAGCAATCGGAAACAGGGCAAGGTATTTAGATTTGTCCCACACCAGCTGCTGCTTGAGACTTACAGGTAGTGACTAGGATTGACATATTTGCTTTTCAACCTCAAAGCAAGTTTGACTTCACTCCCTCCCAACATTTCTCAACTTAACTTACATTTCAAAAGTACTGAATTTCTTTTTTTAACCAAAATTGTACAACTGGGAGGGAATGAGGCTGACAGAATCATTACTCCAATCTCTAGCCAAGTGCTGAGCAAGCTTCTTTAAGCCTTTATCAAGGACACCATAGCCTTTCCATGCTAAGATAGTTCTCCTTGTTCACAAGATGCAAATGGTCAGTTTTTCATAGCACTAGTTTGGCAGAGACTGAGACTGAAGTGGTACCCAAAAGAGTAAGTGTTGGTATGGATCAAAATCAGATGAGACTTCCCCAGGCAGTGTAAGTAGAACAAGCAACTGGCTAAACAATAAAGAGCCTTATGACAGTATTAGGTTATGTCTTCCTGTGGTTTTGCTTTGTGGGGGGGTTTTGTTGGGTTTTGGGGTTGTTTTTTTTTTTTTTGCTTTGATTTGGGTGGGTTTTTTTGTTTTGTTTGAGGGTTTTTTAGTGGATTAAAAGAACACTTTTATGGTTAAAAAAAGCATGAAAAGGCACCTTAGTTTCTGGCCAAAGAAACTAAGTTATACCTTCCTGAACGACAAACATGACCTTCTGTGCATCAAAAGCAATTCTCTATTCATTAGATTCAACATACAAAAAAAAGAAAAAAACAACAAACCAAAAAAAAACCAACGCGGAAAACTAATATAGGAACAATGCAGAAATGGAAAGTGGCTTTTTAGGAAGTGCTTGTATGTGTGTGCTTCTCATGAATAATTTGTACACTGTGAAATAAAGATCAGGCTGCAAGCCAAAGTTCCAGATGAAGTGCAACAAGGCTTTTGCAGGTCAGGACACATGACAGGTAGAATGGCAACTGCAGGGGACATACTAAGGAAGTCTCTGAGCTACATGCTCCAACTGCCTCTTGGTACTTACCACCGAACATGGCATATAAGCAAATGCCATATCAGAACATACTGGAGACAAGGGAAAAGGAAATAGAAAATAATGATTAATAGAGCTCAGTGAATCACAGTGTTGCTGTACATTTCCAATACAGGAGAAATCTAACCTGCATCTTCAGATCTTCCAAAGAAGCTTCTCCTGCTATTTCTATACTGCCAGCATAACAAAGATCCATGTCTGTGTGGATGTATTCTGGTGAATCTTTAGATGGGGGGAAGAGGAGGAAGGAAGAAAGAAACAACACAAGAGTCAACATGACTTTGTTTATCGTCCTAAGAGATGACCATCACTTCAAAGTAAGGTTTCACTTAGAAAAGTGACCTGACCTCACTGTTTTTTTAGAGGGCAGTTCAAGAAACGTAATACACAGTTGATAAAATACAGTCTGTTAGCTGGCAAACAGGAAGAGCTTCAGCTGATCCTATACTGCAAATTTCAAAATGTAGACCAGTTACTCAAATTGGTAAATAGTATGAATTATTGGTTATGACTCTGAAATGTAGAGCATGTTGCAAGGAAAGTCAAATCTGCTCTTACCTATGCTACTGAAATCATCAGTCGAGAAAGTAAAACTCAGAAAAAGTTGGAGAAAAAGGAGAAAATGAAAATAAACCTTCTAAAAGGGAGAGGGGTCCTGCTCTGCAACAAACGCAGTAGCAAAGGAGGAATGTTCTTTTTCCTGTAGAAAGGAAAATCGGTTTGTTTCCCATTTTCCAATTCACAGTTGTCCCCACTTCATTTTCTTTTTTCTTCTCAACCCTCACTTGATTTTCCTATCCTAGCTGGTTTCTGATTTGGATTTGACCTTTAGAAGAACAAACACCGGTTAAAATACTGTATGTAATGTCTTTTATTCAGTGTCAGATTTACTCATTACTCCTTTTA
>Ga0181612_180313_pt1 | contig 22030 bp, 8 predicted proteins | sample HoacroProtozoa21_FD_119630 | JGI IMG/M metagenome (GOLD analysis project Ga0181612, IMG submission 119630) | Hoatzin crop microbial communities from Cojedes, Venezuel. Combined Assembly of Gp0051906, Gp0051904, Gp0051908
CAACCCACACCACCCCACCACACACAACAATCACCACAACACACACCAACTGCAAACTGCAGAACAGGCATCGTCAATACATCAATGATCTACACGCTGTGGGGCCATGTCCCCAGCTGGATACATTGCACCATATAGGAAATGAAAGGGCCGCTTTTTGACATACGGTACCAACAGTCAATATTTAGAAGTCTGGTACAATATATCTTATTCAGGACCTGCTTGGATCTGAATGTCATTTATACATTATTAAAATGCCACATAGCAAACACTTGGCATAACTCAGGCATGGAAGGTTATGTACCAACAGGAGCAAACCTATGTTAATGTTTGTATGTTTTCACTGTTCTGTTTGTTCAGCCTTTCAAAGGTTAAATAGCACATCACTCACTCACAATACTCATTCATTATTTATTTCCATGATACTTGCTAGCATTCTGTTTTTCTTTGGTGATGGATTCCTATACAGATATCTTCCTTTTTTTGCTTTATTATCTTGGCTGGAAGACTAACAGAATAATATTAGTTACAGAAAGAATATCATAATTTAATGGAAGAAAAGAGGTGATTGTTTGAAATTACTTAGTTCTAATGTTCAATGTTAAGAAACATACTTAATAGCCATACATGAGATGCTAATTCAGCATACTTTATTCATGTGTCCCTCTGAATCATTGATGACAATTTGTTGGAGAAAACTAGCTCCTCTGCATGTTAGTATACTGATACGTCATAAAAACAAAAAGATTTTTAAACTATATCTATTACTAAAGATCTATGATTACTCTTATTTGGAAGAAAAGAATGAAGAAAATCTTCTGTCTTAACTTCAAAAATTTTCTGCTGGTAAATGAATTTTGTAAACTGGCAAAAGTATTGGTGACTTCAGAAAAAAACCCTAAATTTTGACAACTTGAAAAGAGAATTCTATGTACATCTGTATGCCCTTAGGAATACAAAAACTGGTCTCAAAATTCTTTCAGTTAAATAAAGCTACATTCTTGTGATCTTAAAATAGTTAAGATAGGCTACAAATGTATGAACAGTTTAATTAGCCATGTAAGAGATATGTAGAGCACTGAATAGTATCTCTTTTATGAAAATACCTGTACATGGCAGAAGTTTCAATTATATTCCTTAAAATGCATTTCTGTAAAGTCTTTTCCACAATTAGCCACCTCATTTGTAAGAAATGGAATAACAGTTGGGCTGATCATCCCAACTTACATGTATTTGATAGATATAAAAAACCAAAACTAAACTTCATATTCCTTTGGGTGTCTGGATGGGCTAGTATCTGCAAATTTACGTATTTGAAAAGTCTAGAAAACTCAATAGAAAATAAAAATCTGAAACATCTGTTCTTCTTGGATTCTGTTTTCACATACCAATAAACGGTTCTGTAAGTATATTTGAAAGAACATCCTTTAATATCACAACCTTGTATTGGTTGCACTGTATGTCATCTAACAGCCTTGAGGATCTTTGGTGGCATTACACTAGGCAGCAGGCATTTTTGTTAAGGCAAATTTTCTTCTGAACAATATATGATGTTATTTCACATCTTCAAAAGATTTATGACTGATAAGAAAAGAATGGAAATTGCTGCTTCTGCCAGAGCAAGTAGTTTTATACAAACTTTGCTTTTACTATCAGGTAACCAAGGGAAAAACCACAGAAGCCTTTTCTCCTCAAAGCAACTGAAGTCCAGCAATGCTCTGTTGCCAGAACTATGTTACTAGTGTAACAAAGTCCTTACTGTATGACTCAAACAGGGCTCCAGAGCGCACAGAGAACTCAGGGAGTCCAAGTATGACTCAGGTTTAAAGTGTCAGTGGAGCCTCACGGAGACATAAAATGACAATGATGATGAAGTATAAAAACAAAGGAACAATATAGCTAAAATTGTTAGTGGGTCACAAAGCATGTATAAGGCCAAGAACATTAGAATTCTGATCATTTTACTACAAGATTTCCAAGTTGACACATTTTGCTTTTGGAAAAAAGTAATCAAACAAACAAAACCCCCAAAACACAACCTAGATTTTCAGTTCTTAACCAACCCTAACTATTTCTTGGCACCTGGTGAAAATTAATCTAAAGTGTAATGAAAATGTTTAAGAAAGAAGCTCAGAACAACTAGTTTTCTAAAAAAAACTACTATTGAGAAAGTCTAGGAATACATAAAATGCACAAGAAGAGGGAAGAACCTTTTCTTTGTCATAATCTATCTATCACTAACAAGAAGCCGTGTTGTGAGAGAAATATTTGCTCTAGATAAAGCATTGACAAGCTATCAACACCTGAAATGAGAAAACATTGTTATTATTATTGCTATAGTAGCATTTGGGTACACACATTATATAAAATGTAGATGCAAACAACAATGGTAACAAGGCCCTATGAAAACCGTAGTTTTCATAACCTTCTATAAATCACCAAGCTAGGAAAAAGTTTCTTCCAAAAGTACCCACCACCCCAAGGTAGAGGCAAACCTGCAATCGTTACAAGCCTGTGCAGCCGTGAGACGGCCCCCAGAGTGACAGCCTGCAAAAAGCATGGCAGGACTGTGGGGTGCCTACACTCTCCTGAATTACAGTTTCCACGGAACCATACACACCGCCTGTTTAGTCCTGGCAATTGCACCCTGTGACATGTTAATGAAGGAAGACAGGTGTACAATCTTCAAATGCTGCTCAGAGACAGAAAACCAAGTGTGAAGGGAAGAGGAAAAATAAAAAATTGCAAGCAGATGGTGAGATGCATAAAGAGCAAGCATTGAGCAGTTAGAGAGAGCATATTCAACCTTTCACCTCAGTAATACTAGTTTAAATCTTGCATATTCTAGAGTAGCACCATTTCTGAGGCAATAAAAATAAATACAAGACGAAGCCTTTGGCTTTATTATCTCTTGTCACAGCACTGGAGAAATTATGCCTTTGGGAGTCTCAGCTCAGTGATAAAACTGTTTATTAGGAATTTAATTATTACCAAAATGGAGAGGGAGGTGTGTGGAAAGAATGCAATATCACAATACACATCATAAGCCCAGAAGATAATTTCAGACATACATAAAGATAACACAACCTGGATGGTTTCGGTTTGCGAATACAGTGATGTGGTGTACCAGGATACGCGTTGCCTTTACACAGAAAAAGGAAATGAAAACCACTTTTTTATATGTGTTGGTATGGCCTTTAACTATTAATATACACTGCCTCCGGAGCAAGAGACAGTTCCCTTATGTTCCCGTGTTTGTTTGCAAAGTATCAGCCACACAAACGCTGCTGTAAAAATGAAAACAAAAACCATGGGGAAGGTAAAGAAATCCAGATTTCATTGCCAAGATTGACCTTTTGATAAGTTTCAAGAAAGAAATCCAGGTACCACAACTTATTTTCATCACCTCACATGAACTCTTCCCTCCCTGACAGTGCCATACTCTATGAGGTTTTGATGCATCTTTAATTTTGTCTCTATAAGCATCAATAAACCTTACTAAGAAGCCTGACAAGGATTACTCCTGAATATTCTAATTACAGTGGCCTTTGTATTGTCTCTTGTATTATCATTCCTCTTGCACACTGATGCAAGACAGCTGGGAGAGTCTAATCCCTGTTTGCTGAAATAATTCGTTACAGGCTGCTTACAAATGGCCTGAAATCTAGAAAAGATGCAGGTGGCTTGAAAATACTCAACTTCAGCACTGTTTTTCTGCTGAGCAGAGCTTGGACAGAGGCAAAGTCTCCTGGACATTTTATTTGTATTATGCCACATCAGTTGTTACAATTGGAAATATAGCAATACTTTTCAATACCAGTTGCTGTATAATAGACCTATCATCCACAGATCTTTGTAAGGAATGGGAAAGAAATTAAAACAAAAAAAAAAAGGAAAAAAGAAAAGGAAGCCTAGGTGCAGACATGAATTCATCAATAGAATAATTAAAAGAAAATCCATTCTCCTCTCAAAATCTGCAAGATTCACGCCAAATGAGCGAGGTCAAACCAAAGGATGATGAAGGGCCTGGCTATTTCCCAGCACAGTTGCAATCTTCTTCTGACACAAAGCTGAAGCTAACTATCTGAAAATACTCACTTTGTTATGATGGAATGAAACAAATATCAGACCTTCTGAATGTTGTTGCACCTGTGGAATTACTGAAAAAATATTTTAATTAAAAAAAATTATGATCTCCTAAGATTCATAAACTAGAGACTTCTTTCTATCCTTCATTAAAAAAATAGTGTAAGAGTCAAAGCTTCTTTTCTTTTTCAAACTTGTATGAGTAAATCATAGACCTACAACATCAGGGCCAAGAAAATTCTTCTCAATTAAAGCCCAGTTAATTTCAGAAAACAAATCGAAAAAAGATACCCAACAGGATTACAAAGAAAGGCATCCAATGGAATTACCTAGTTCACTCTCCTCCTTTGGGGCAAGATGAAGTGCATACCTAGGAACACTCTAGGCAGATGTTTGTGTGACCTGTTTAAAAACTCCTGATGTATCTCCTTACATAAATCCTCTGTCTACAGATTAAGATTGTTAAGTCTTATCCTGTGTGCAGAAAAGACACAAATTTGTGGTAACAGTTTTGATGTGCTGAAAGATTTTCTGTTTCCCTATCAATACTTTCTCATATCAATAAACCAAATCCAGCACTTTCAGCTTTCTAAATCTAAATTAATTCTTATTATTTGAAACCTGTTGCTCTCCTCTAAACACCACATCAATTAAAAAGAAGGATATGTGGGAAGGGTCGTGATACTTCTGAGTAAAACATATCTACTATTATGTTCCATGCAAAAGGGAACAGAAAGTGTGCCAGCATCAGCAGCAACAGAATCTGTTTTCCTGCCTCCTTCGGGAGCAATCCAACATGTGGAAACATGAGGGCTCTGTCATTTGCAGAAAGTGTGGCAATTTTACTAAGACAGAACCCATCTGCTTCAAGATGAGCAAAAGATTGTTTGCATGATAATAACCTCTTTGTATGAGGCAGAAGATATTTGGTACATCAGCAACATGGAGAAGATGCGCAATACTACATTTACCTATTTAGCTGTAAGTGATAGGTGTCAATATTATGAAGGATTTTACACACAGTTGACTTCTATTTAAAGAAAAGATTACAAACAGAGTTACCTGAGGAAATCTGGGAATGGAACTAGATGAATGGAGACTTTTCTGTTGAAACCTCTGCTTGCTGGTGGCAGTTAACCCATGAAGCTTGCCCACTTTTCACAAAACTCAAACTTCTAACCAATCTCAACTAATATGGCTAACAAGGCCTGAATTTCAGATATTTCAGATACAATGTGGAGGATCTTATCTCAGCAAAAGCACACTGGATCAAACGTGGGTGCAGAAGACATGGTTTTTTTATAACAGAAATAAGAGCAAGCACTAATTTTCCAGGTTTATGTAGCTTATTGCTGATTTTTCATGTGTTACAATAATCTCCTCTCTTCATTAATTTATGCCCATAATTAACTTCTGCCTGTTAAATGGTATGGACCACTCCTATTAAAATTAAGCTCAGTGTGGGTATTGGTAACAGATGTTAAGCACGCTTGATCAATCATTTTGATCTGTAATATCAAGTAAAAGCCTAGAAAAAAACAATTAAATGAGCCACTGAAGACTTAAATAAGGCACCATCAAGCAAGTCACCAAAACCAGAAGATCTCAGCTGTAGCTAATTTATTTGAAAGTCCTTTCTTAGATTTTTCTCAGGATTATTGTTGTTTGAAATAATTAGTGTATGAGAAGGTTGGATTGTAACTCTCTTCCATCAAAGTATTAATGCAAATACAGTGATCAGCAATTATTGTTTTGGTGATGAAAATATTGTCACTTCAAGGTTGTGTTCTCCTCCTTCCTTCTTTTCAAAAGTGTTTTGCACAGTGGTGCAGTAATCCCTCTAAACTGGAGAATTATGATGAAACAGTGAAGCTATATGCTATGCCATAGTGCATATAATGATGCCTCTGCTGGTTGGGTGCATTTTTTTTTGTTTTTCCTTTTTTCTTTTTTCTTTTTTTTTTTGGCAACCATGTAACCTGGCTTTTAGGTCCTGAACTGTGGTTTATAAGGCATAGATGACATTCTTTAAAATACTTTGCAGTAATCCTTTATAGGGGTGAAGAGTACACGTAGCCACCCCCATTACTGGCAGGTTGTCTAGTACAATAAATTTAGAATGCCTTTGACATGACACACAATGTCACCATGAGAAGAGGCACAGTAATAAAAGCTCAGCCTATGTAATACTAGTCCAAGTTTCACTGTTCTGCTTTTATTCCACTAGTAGTCTGCACAGATAAAAGTAGCTTTCAGGTTATACCATCAGGGACTGGCTCTATAATTTGATGTGTTTTCCTCTGTCCTAAAAGAAGACCTAATTTATTCTGCATTTTTACTTCTTTAATAAAATAGTTTTTTAATTAATAGGACTGTAGAACACCTGCAAGACTTTCTTTTCAGGACAGTAGCTGCACTTTCATCATCTGTTTGTAACTCCATTCACTTTCCGTTACTCACCTACGGATGAGAATTTCCCTGCATACTGAGTAGCAGTGGAAGCTTGCTTGCTTGTGGGTACCTGAAGAAACACATTTGAAATATTAAACACCTGCTAATTAGAGGCAGATTTCCAAAATAAACATGTGTGCCTACTTATGTGGGCAAAATAAAAATTCCTCTCTAGCTGGACAAGAGAACTGGTTCAAGGATTTTATTTTCAGCAGAGACAACATAGCTATCTTCTCCTGGACCTGCTTTGTATATAATCACAGAATCACAGAATGTTCGGGCTTGGAAGGGACCTCTGTGGGTCATCTACTCCAATCCCCTTGCTGAAGCAGGGTCACCTGCAGCAGGCTGCACAGGACCTTGTCCAGGCGGGTCTTGAATATCTTCAGAGAAGGAAACTCGACAACCTCCCTGGGCAGCCTGTTCCAGTGCTACATCATATAAGGATGCCTCTAGATAGGATAACTGGCCAATGTACATGACTTCGACTAGTTATTTTCTAATAGCTATGCCATTAGACTAGCCAAGTATATGACAGGTTTTCTTCACAGCTTTATGGAATATCTTTACATAACCATTCATTTTTGTTGTCAGACTGTATTTCTTTTATCTTAGTGTTCTTCTCAGAAGGAGACCTAATCTTAAAACATAACAGTAAAATGTCAGCTTGCACTGAAGCACCTAAAGAACCATTCACTGCGGCGAGATTCTAAGATATAGCAATAGCAGTGTTGCCTTTTAATAAAGTATGAGACAAGTAGCAGCAGCTTAAAATGTTGCCTTTTAAAAACCCACTGTTGTCCACTAAATGTGTATCAAATTAACGTAATTATAACTGAAAAAATGTTATTTTTAAATAAAGTTCTTAGACTAATATTATCATAGTGTTTGCCTTAAGAAAAAGAATTTGCCATAAATCAAAGATCAAATCACTTTTGAATTTAAAAAAATTATAAAATTATCTTGTGTTAAAACTACAGGAAAATCCTTGTCTCTCTGTTACTTCTCATTTTATTTCTTTCTCAACTCCTGGTCATTCACTGCTGTATCCTATTGCCAAACTTAGAAAAATCTCTGGCTTCCTTCCCCCTTTCCTTGCAAATACATTCCAGGAGTATGATTTTCTTGCAAATATACTTGTTATGAATGTTTTTATAGTGCATTTTTTTCCCAAGATGTAAATACACCCAAAGGAATATTTGTCTTACCTAAAGGTATTTACATCATTCTTATCACATGTGACAAGCTTTCTGTCTACCAGAATGAAAAAAAGGATTTTAGAGGGGGAAAAAATAAACCAATCACAAAACCAACAACCACCTAACAACACATTTTCGATATGTTCTTCAGAATAAATCTGATTTAAAAAAATCAGTTATTATCAGTGGCATGAATTTCCAGGAGCAAAACATTTCGCATCTCCAAAAAGAAATGGCAGCAGAAGCAACTGCGGTTCTGCTGCCCACAATTCCAACTTCAGATCATTAAGAATTGCTCTTCAGAAATCTAAAAATTTCTAGTCTCACTTGTCTCTTCTCTCTCTCAGTACCTCTTACTGCCTATTTGCTCATAATTCAGCATGGGTAGCAAAAAAAAAAACCCAAAACCAATAACCCTAAAAATGGAAGATACTCAAGAAGTTGGAGAAAATTTGAAATAGTTCCTTAACTGCTGGGAAAAAAAATTAAATGACATAGACTAATGCATGAAGACATAAAACCAAGGTGTATATAAATTGATGGATGAATTACAGTGTTAAAATTAGAAGAGAGGGGAGAAAGATGAATAACCTGTCATTTTCATAATACATTGACATTTGCTCATGATCAGGGATTTTCTTAAAGCCCATTTTATCACAAACTTCAGAGTTCTGTTTGACTTCGTATCAAAGCTTCTGAATAGAGGGGATATAGCACAAATGTCTGAACAGCTTTAAACAGAGCATTACAATTGGATGTTACTATAATAAAACTGCAACACTGCTCTGAAGCTGAAACAGAACTTCATGGCTGTTAATAAATTTCTAAAAGATAGGTTCAATAAAAATATATCCAGTTTCTGCACTACAGAATCTCACAAGGCTACAAAAGCTTTATGTATTTTATTGAATTCTGCCTGAAGGATAGATTTGTAAATGAGAAATTATCTGTTCCTGAAACCTAGCAAGAAGATACAATTTTATTCTCGAAAGTTGATTGTATCCCTCCCTGACCTCCCTTCCTTTTCATGGACTCTAAAGAGCAGGCTAAAATAGCAGAAGATACTGAAGAGATTTCTGACTGTTTAAAATACTTATGTACACGTCACAAAAATGCACATGATATTTTAAAAGTGAACAGTGCCATGGGATATTGCTATGCTATAATAGGACAGTCTTTTTAATGTTCTTGTTATGATTTTAAGTAAGTAAGTTTAATGTGTACAGCACTTACTCTGTTAGTGAAGCCTGAATACAAAGACTGCTGCTGAGATACAATTACTTTTTCAAAAAGCATTTAGGAAATGCTTTGTGCTGGTTTTGTTTCCAACCCTTATATATCTTTTTGATACATCTGTGTATTAAGTCTATGCACATGGGGATGCACGCACCCTAGAAAGCAGTAAAGGTGCCTCTCCATTTTGGATAACAGAACATTCAAAACTATTTGTTTAGTGTTCAGTAACTCACTGTCTTGGAGTCAGCATATAACATTCACTTAGAATAGCTATGATAAATCTGCAAGAAATATTTTTCAGAAGTTGTTACATCTTATCTACTAACATAATAAGACTTCACCTTTCCAGAAAATTAGAGAAGGAAAGAAAAACATCTAATGAAATTTGGATGTATCTCTCCAACAAGTCCAGAGTTTCTAAAACAGTGTGGATTCTGGTTTCTCATAAGCCCAGAAACCAGCACTGCAGCTGGAGATTGCTGCATGTCCTCTGTAACATCGCCCAGCGAGGGGCTGTATAATTTAGGGAAGCAAACCAGAAGACTGGTGCCTCCCTGTGGAAACATTACTGTATTTTCACAGAAGAATGTTAGACTGATCCAGCTATCAAAGGCAATGCTGCTGAGTGATGTCTGAGTCAAAGACAAACAAACAAATCTAAAGATAACTTTGATGGAACAAATATAAAAGGATCAAAGACAGAGAGGAAAGGAGTGCATGCAAATGGTAGCACTAATTTGGAATCAAACTGAAAAACAAGGAAATTCAAAGAGAGGGAGGGGACACGCTTTCCTACTTCCAAAATTTAGACATAAGCATGACACCTAAAAAAAAAGACAATGAGACATAAATCTAGTTCACTTCACCACCACTACAGTGAGCTTGCAGGCAGTAAAGCCAGCAACAACCCCACTGCACACTCTGACAGTATCCAGACTGACTACAGGGCAAAGACTGCGATCCTAAAAAAACACTGAAATGTCAGCTACCACCAACTAAAAGTTCCACTGGGCAGTCCTGCTGAGAAGTCACTCTCTCCAGTTTTCCACAACCACCACTCATTAGCAAGGGGTTACGAAGCCGCTCTGTTCTTTGCAAGCCAAGAGGTACACAGCTTGGTGTGTATGGACTACGAGAAGTAATGTTGAAGAGATGAGAAAGATGAACAGTGACTAGTTAGCTACCAGGTAGGTTTGAAAAGGTTTGTGGATATGAACAGTAGAGGATGCAAATGGAGTCGAAGCACCATTCATGACTTACCAAAGCACTGGTTGTTTAAGGGCTGAATTCTCCCGATTCAGGAGATTCACAGCAGTGAACTGACTTCTGTTTATATGATTCCTGCACAGCTCCCTGCTGATGAGGGTTCAGCTTTTGCTCCAGTTAATGCCATCTGAAGAATAATCATTTAAGTTCCAAACCAGATACCATAAGCATAAACTAATCCCCTGACCTCTATCTGTCTACAGGCTAATAGCAATAGAAAGCAAACCTTGATACTGTGATATTAAGCTTACTATTGTTTATAATAAAAAATCTCAGTCTCCTAACCTCACATCAACTGCATTCTGCCTAGCTCTGCAGCTTAGATTTTCCTCACCTCACCAGTAGCTACTTATTTAGCTCTTTAAATAACATACACATTTAAGCTACAATAAAACCAATTTGCAAGTATTGTTATTCCAGTAGGCAACTGGAAATTGCTTCTTACAGATTTAGTGTATTCTTATAGTAAGAAGAGTTTTTAACAAGTCCTAGGACAATATTGGCTTGACATACTCAATAAATTGCATCCCTGTCAGTGAATTTTACATAATGACTTCAGCAGAGGTAACTACAGCTATTAACTTGAGTAACCCTTCCACAGTTTAATGAACAGGAAACCTCTTTCATGTTATCTCTAAAAATAAGCAGTTAAAGTTAGCAGCTTTCCAAAGCAATCTACAAAGGAATCACTGAAGCTTGCCTTACTGTGAACATCAGATAAAAGTAGGATTCTTGCTTAGAAATATCGACAGGAGAAACCCACCACAACATAGCTGCCAACTACTTATTGACAACAAACAGGAAAAAAGGTAGAAATAGTATCATCTACCCTGAACATGTTAATTCCTGCTCCTCTTTCTTTAGAAAAAGAACTTCAGTGGGACAGTTTTATCTTTGTGATCTTAGGGACTCTAATACGCCACAAGTCACATATTGGGTATTGGCCAACTCTGTAATCCACATATCCCCTCAGCTGAAGACTGGGAAAATCAGAAAATTGCTGTAGAATAAACCTTTTATCGGACAAGGAGAGATCTCATGAAATCTTTTCCTCTGTTTTCCATCAAAATGTTTTGAAGTTAGACTCTTTTTGAACAGTTCTACTAGGAACTTCTACATACTGCAGTGGCGCCTCAGTGAAGTCCACCTCCCCTAAGACTGTACCCAGAAATTAGGAAATCTTGAATACCTGTCCTGCTTGATGCCTTAAAAATAAATTAAAAAGCTGTGCTTGGTAGGGAGAAGGACCAACATCCAGGTTGATGGAAAGCCACAAAACATCAAGTGAATAAGGGAGTCGGAGCCTTGCACACAGAAAATTATTTCTTTTTTAACATATTTTCAAGAACACACTGCACAGAATGAGATTTAAGATAGTCTTTAAAAGAGTCTTGATTTCAAATAAAACAGTTAATCTGTTAAGAAGTAAATCATGAAGAAGTCAGTGAGAACAGAATTGCCAATTAGCAGAGAAGTGGAATCTGAAGAGAATATTAGCTCAAAATTTCATTCCTCATTTTCTACACCTGCTCTGTACCTTGCAGAATCCAATGGTTTTTAATCACTCTGCAGTACCACAAACATTCAAATTTTAGAAGAGGTATTTTTACACAATTTTGATTATCTATCTACATATATTTATATATCCACACATGTGTACTACTTGGTTATCGCATAACTACGATTTCATGAGCTTTTGAGATTCAAACTTCCAAGCTTTCTTTAGAACTTTGAGGCCCAGAAATTTATTTAATGAGGTTCTTCTCCTTTAACTAGATATCAAGTTGAAATGGTTGAAAAATCAGAAGAATCATAGTGTATTTCATGAAACTGGAACCAGCTCTAGGGAAAACAAGCACAGTAGGATCAGGATTCTGACTGCTCCTTTGATTAATGCTTCTCTTTTAGGTTATTTGTTTTTTTTTTCTTTACTCAGCATTTCCATAGATTCAGAAAATTCTATTAAAAAGTGTAGTTCATACTGTACAATATCTTGATTAAAAGCAGTACCATGCAAATAGAAGTAATGGGATAAAAAAAGTGCAAGATTATTAACTTAGTCCTCTGTTTTACACTGAATATTCAAGTAGAGTTCAGTATTGTCTTGCTTTGTCATATAAAGACATAACCATGACAATTATAGTTGTTCAGAAATGTTACCTGTATACAAGAATAATTAATTAAAATTGCTGTGGGAATTATAACTTTTATTAAACATTGTACAGTATGATAATGTTAAGTAGTCCCTTTAGGTATTTGATGTTAAATATTCAACATTAAATTTCCTTCTGTTACTTTAGTTAAAGTATTTCCGTGGTTCTTTTTTCAATTAGATTTTGTAAACTTTGTGATATAAAGAAACAGGCTGAAGTTTTGATAATTTTTTTTCACTTTTTAATATACCCATAATGAATGACTAGTGCTTTTACAGGTCATATTTCTTTCTAACTCCACACAATGAAGCTGTTGTGAATCCTGTACCACTGATGGTGAATAAAACCTGTTCATAATAAAAAAATAGAAAAGATTTCTGCCCTGACATAAACATAGGAAATTGGAACTACAATAAGATATGAAATTTAAAATTCAAAATGCATTATCAAACTGTATTTTGATAACTGCTTCCAGAGTTTTGAAATATTTCAGCACCTGATTTGAGTTTTGCTGAAAATTTTACTTCAGCTGTGTCTGCTAACTATTTGAAACCCTGGCTTATCCAGCTATCAAGCCACACATTATAGTACAGTTTATAATGCGCAAGCATGCATTATAAATCGAGATTTCACTTTGTGTAATCATTAAAGGATCTACCTAGAGCAACACCCCTAGCTAATGTTGCTGGAAACTTCCCATAGTAAGAATTTCATTACTAAATTCAGGATATGTAGAAACATGAAGAGTTTATAAGAGTCTAGTGTTTCCCCCTTAAATTAATTTGCCATACACAGTTTGCATCCTTTGTGGCCTAAATTAGTCTAGCAACAACAGCAGACAACCTTAAGCTGCTCAGACTGAAATTTTCTGTGTTGCATGTCTACCCTGGAGTGATTTCTTTTTTCCTTTAAGTTTCCTTTAAAATAGTTCAGCCTACTTTTAGGGGACAAAAATACTGTGCTTTATGCTGGAAAGCTTTCGTGCTTTGATGTGAAAGCTTGAAACCAGAATGTGAAATGTCTGGGTGTCAAGAATGTGCTTTTTTCAATCCCTATGAGAATCTTAGGAAAAAAAAAATGTGGCAGGGCAATCATACCCTCTGTTCATCCGCTCAGCCAATTGAGATGCTCAGTATGGAGCCCAGGGCAGGACAACACACGTGTGTAGGAGGCAAAAAAGTATCCTCGTTCTGACATTTCTGTGGCAAAAGTATGGTAAGTGGAGTGTGGGGAGGATAGATCTTCACCCAAGTGGTTTATGTAGGAGTTTGTGTCCTTTTCATCAATATCCAGGTCAATGATCAGAAAATTGTGTTACTTGGTGATAGTTCAAGTAAAATTCCATGACTTCCCTGAGATGCGTTGCCCATGACACTACCTCCTAAGCAAGCACCCCTGCCCTGTCCTGCCTGCTTCTGGATGCTGACATGAACATTGCTGTGCCTTCCCAATGAAATGGGGCAGAGAAATAATCTTTGCTCAGTTACACGAGCCAGATTTACTTATTTATTTATGCAGACCTAACCTCCAAACAGAAATTGCTTCTTTTAGACAGAGGGACAGTTTATGCCAATTCAAATGTACATGAAACTCTGGCCTTAGAATTGCCTTTCAAGGAAACAAAAATCACATTTTAAGTGGTGTTTGACCAGGCACTAATTAGGTGTGAAACTCTGAGCTAGTCTCTTAATAATGAAGTTGCTGACTAAAAATTTAAAGAAGCAAATATCAAATAAAGATGAAACAGCTTGAATCTCATTTTTACCATTGCATCTTTATACAGTGGAGTATTTTAACTAATTTAGTCTTTTTGCACTTAAAGCAAAAATGACCTCCTACTGTTTTGGGAAAGCGGTTGAACTGGACCAAAACTGTCCACTGAGATGTTGCCAATTAAGGAGATCTTATGGAAGTGCACTTTCAGATTGTTATTCTGACATGCAGTCACATGTATGGGAATGTTTTTCAAGGGGAAGACCCAGTTCTCCATAGTTCACAAGAAATTTATTCATTAGTATAAGCACAAAAGGTTCATCTGTGTAAATGAAGATTCCTCATAGGGTTGTATTCCTATTGCAAAGGCAGCAGTAAGAATCAAGATAATACTTTATAAATCAAGGTAAAAGCACACTTTCATTTTTGGCTTTCTATTTTTTGTGTCTGGGGCTGGAATGATGACATTTTCATAACAAAATACATAATGACAAAGCATGTGCATAAAGGCATAGTTTACGGGATGCTTTGTAAGAGCACGAGCTGGTCAAAATTATTTGAAATAAGTCCCTCCCACCTTTTTTCTTGCAGTGAACATCTTGTGAATTAGATGATAGGCAACAAAAAGAATGATTTTTGGTTTGCTTTCCTCTCCAGACAGTAATTTCACTGCATCCTTGTCTTCCCTTCCCATCCCCTTTTATACAGAACGGAGAGAAGGCAAATACAAAACCAAAAGAATCGTAAACATAATACAATACGTACCATATACTATATTCAAACCTATTGTGTTAAAAACTGTATTCAAAACAAGAAATTTTAGAAGTGATAAATTTTTGTAACGATTTTAAAGAAAAAATAATATTCTGATTCTTTTCAAATTGTATACAGATATTATATTTGACAAGTCTTCAGTTGTAAAATTTCCATGTAAATGTACATGTCAGTGACTTATTGCTTACATTTGCATTACAAACATGCTCTTACAGTCTAGTCTAGTGCCTTGGTTTAATATGTTTTGTAACATACTGTAGTTGTTGGTTCTAATCTTTTTTTTTTTTTTTAAGACAGTAAAATATTTTGTTATCGTACAGCAGAAAACACAAAAATTCTGTGCTTTCCTATGTTCACAATCTCCTTCCTGTCCTGGTTTTGGGTGGGATAGAGTTAATTTTCACTAGAAGCTGGGAGGGGACACAGCCAGGACAGCTGACCCAAACTAGCCAAAGGGATATTCGATATTGTACAATGTCATGCTCAGTATATAAACAGGGGGAGTTGTCTGGGGGGGCAGCAATCGCTGCTCAGGAACGGACTGGGCATTGGATTACAGGTGTGAGCAATGGCACTGTGCATCACTTGCTTTGTGTATTCTTTTGTTAGTGTTATTGTTGTTATTTTTCTCTTCCTTTGCTGTCCTATTATACTGTCACTGAAGTGGCCTTAATGTAACACAGAATCAGGCATATTCAGTTTCACAAGGTTGCTTTAAATTTCTACTGCCTCAAACAAGACTAAATGCAAGTATTGAGTCTTTCCAACTGTGATTGTCATTTACACTAAGACCTCTTCACACAACTTCTGCTTTCTGAAGTAGCACTACTGCTAAAGTGAATCAGATCCATGAAGTCAATGAGCCAGTAGTTGATCTATTTAAACTTTTGGTGGTTTATGATTGACTCCATGGGGGTTTTCTATGGTTATTCCTTTAGATATGTGAATAGTTACTGATTCTGAGAAATAAAACAGGTTATGTGGTCCTTCCAGGGGCATTTTTGTAGTTTTCTTGGGTTTGTCTAAATACAAATGAAAATAAAATCTGAAAGTTTAAAACAGTTTCAACAGCAAGTTCTACAAGTGACAGAAAGTCAATGAAAGCAACAGCCTCAATTTTAAGACATTGTAATGATCTAACCTGTACAGTTTGAAGCAGGATTTATTAACATGATTTTTTTTTAAGTATTTAGTTGTCTAAAATAAAATTAGATGCTTGAGTGTGTTTTTGAAAGCATGTGCTTTCCTCATGACCATTGAAATCACATCAAGTGCGATCTTCTTTCCCAAGATCTAGTATGCTCACCAGCAAAAGCATTGACTTGCATTCTGGATGACTATGCTCTATTAACAGCATTCAAACTCTTAAAGGAGAGCATCCACATAAAAATGTCCCATCTGATTATGACCTCCTTCTGGAAGGTTTTGCGGTGATAAATTTAAAGCTCATTTTCCCATATGCTGTGACCAAGAGCTTTAGTAAAACAAGCATGTGCTCAGAGGAAAATGTTACCAGCTACAGTTACCAGTCTACATGTTACCAGTCTACATCCAGGTTGCTTATTTATAGCTGTCAAAACATCGTTAAAGACGGGAAGTATTGCTGTCCCCATCTTCCAGATAAGAGACCTGGAGAGTTTTGCTACAGAACAGTAAGAAAGTAAGGCAAGTATTACATTCACCTCATTTTCTGTTCAAGTGATGAGGCCTTGCTCTCCTTTAAGGTACATGCCATATTCCTTTCTTTACAGTAGAAAGCCATGGCTACTATTACGAATTCACTTCTGCTCAGAAACTACCTCATTGGAAAACTGCATAATAACAGTTTAAGAGGAATTAAAACCTCCTGGCTCTTGCCATGTCCTTGGCTTATGCCAGGCCTCAGCAACCTGTGAGGTGCTGTAGATGTGACAGAAGCTGAGCAATTATGGCTTTATTAAATGGAATTCTAAAGAGAGTTCATCAGAGATGTTTAGAAATTAACTAAGCCACAAGATAGGCTTGTGAGTATGTTTACCATCCAAACAGGAATAAAAACATTAAACAGATGATGGTAAATTACAGCAACTGTTAAATAGTATTGTAAACACTGAAGGGAACAAGTAACGGCAGGAGCAGGGCCCAACATTCATGGGGGAAAGACAATCACGTATTTATGCCCTTTCAGATGAAAGGAGATACTTAAAAGTTACCAGACTAGAATTTGGTCTCCTCCTCCATGAGCTCTCCCGTGCCAGCCTGGAAACACCGCCAATAAAATTTCTTTCAGCAATGCAGTATTTACACAATATCACCATTTTCCTGCCTCGTACCCTCAGACCATTAATACAGCTAAGATACTGTTGAACCCTGAGTCTCAGTAAAGAAGCAAGGACTACAGAAACATCTCATCTCAGCTTTGCAATATGTTAATCTCAGATCTCATCCCTGAAAGAGGATCAACTTTTGTTATTACCTTTCCTTTCCATCGCTGTAACCCATCTCAAGTACAGAGGTGCAGAGAGGTGACAATAACATTTGAATATATTTTATGCCTCCAGTTCATCTACTTTTTAGCTTTTTTCTTAAGAGAATAACAATTGCTACTGCAGGAATATCAGTATTACTGCTGATCAAAGTAGATTCCTCCCAAATGTAAACTTTTATGTGTTAGCACATTTCCGTATGGTAAGATGGATCATGGCTTCATGTCATCCTACTACCACCCTCAGAATGTTCCTGAATTTCCAGCAGTGCCTGCTAACAAAGCATCCTGTCTCTGATCTGCCCTTCTCCTTCATGCCCCTGGTAGTTGCTACTGCAAGAAAAGGCCATTAGGAGTTACTCGAGCACCAAGGAAAACCCCAAAATCACTGAACTGTCTGTATGTGGCAAAGTTGAGGGAAAGGGTGACAGGGGTAGCCTCTGTGAGAAGAGGGTCAGGGGCTGAAATGCAAGCAACTTTTCTGCCTCCTGTGATATGCTTTAAAAAATCTGTATAATCAAAGTTGAGATGTTAAGGACATCTAAGAAAGAAAGAAACTTAGTTATGATCAATTTTACAGATATCCAAATTTCTTCAAACACCCAGTCAAACTATACAAGCTGCAAAACATAGTGTATTTCATTATCAAAATGCCTCAGCTCAGATCTTCCATCTAAACTGCTTACCTTTAAAATACTGCTGCTTTCTTGCAGTTTCTGTCTGTTCACTTCTCTTTTTTTTTTTTTAATAGCTGATTAGCTTGTCACAGCCTGCAGATATATTGCTGACCCTTCTCAGCCCAAGCAAAAGTTCTTTAGGTTCTTCCTATTCACAGAAAACATCACTGATAAAAGCCCTGTATTTGGAGAAATATTGTTTACACAGAAGATGCAAACTGTCTTTTCTCTTAAACATAAAGTAACAAGCACTTTCCTTTCCCAGTAAATACTGCCCAAAGAGACATTACGGGCTCCCAGCTCAGGGCAGCAGCAGCATTTGATGCACAGCTGAGACCAGTTGACCACTTGGCCTCAGCTGCATCTGCTATCAAACCCAGGGCATTGCCTTACGTCTTGAGCTTTGCTGTTGATCCTGAATCAGCTAGGACTTCTTTTTGTGAGAAAAGGGACTACAAAAAGCACTAAAACTGCCATCTAAATCCTGCTGGTGGTCTTAAAAAACAAAGCAAAAGGTGTAAAAAAAAAAAAACCCAAAAAACCAACCCAAAACCTACAACCCTAAGCATGCTGTTCTGCTGGTGATGCTATGTGGTGCTTAGAAACAAATTAAATAACTGCTCTTTACCTGACTACATGTATATCAGTGGTGTTCCTCTCCAGACAGAGAGGAGGAAAACAGCTCCATTTTCTCACAGGAATTCTTCTGGAGGTTGGTAGTCTGCTTCCACATACAGTAAATGGATCTTTGGTCTAAAACTGCTGATTAATATCAAGTTGGACTAAAGGATATAAGTAAAAAAGTTGCCAGTGATACTGATAAAAGCATCAAAAGAATATTTGTAAGTCATAAGCACAAAACATAGCCAGACCATATGTTTTATAAGGGTGCTAAGAGCCCATTAAAAAGTGCAGGGGAGGGAGAAGAGGAGGGAAGTGGTGATGATAATGGATCTCTTATCTTGACTGTATGAAAGAGGAGCTCACCTAATATATTTTGTGATTAAAAACTTTGTTGCTAGAGAAAAATGGAGAAAAGAGCCCAAATTAGTGCAAGAGGAGAGTTGCAAGTCAAATGACTTTTTTAGAGTAAAGTTTCTGAATAAGCCTTGGAGTAGTAAACGGAAGATAGGATTCTCCTGCCCAGTGATGTGCCTGAGACTATGATATCATAACCTCCCTTTTTTCTATTAATAGTTTTCCCCTTTTCTTTTAATATCAAAGAAATTATGGAAAAATTCTTACATGAAAATAGCTACAATCCACCCAAGAGGCATGAGAATTGCCTCAGGTAGAGAACAAAGATGAACTGGGTCTCGTAACAGTCAGTACAAAGACATTAAGTGTGGCTATTGTATGAGCAGAGAAAGCAGGGAGAGATATTCCTCATTCTCTTTTAAATGACCTGTATCCTCTAGTAATGACTACTGTGTTAAGATCCATGAGACAGAAAGTGACAAGGGAAGAAAATAACCTCTTTCTGGATAGCAACTGTTTTTAAGTATGAACTATAATACTCAATGCTGTCAAAAGTGAAGCCTTTTTAGGCATGAACAGAAGCAGTCTTCTAAGTGCTTGTGGAAAATTGAGATAAAAAAGTATGACAGTATTAGAAGACTGAAGCTGAAGCTGTTTGAAAATGCGTAGGGTTGCAATTTAGGATTTATTATTTTTTTTATCTCTGGCTTTAATGGCTTTGAAATATATGATGTACTTTAAATGAAATGACTCTAGCTTCCAAGTCTTGGTCCAGAGGTCTTCCAAACTTTTAGAGATTAGTGTTCATATCAAGTTTTGATTCTGAAGTTTGTTACTTGAGCCCTACAAAATATTCTACTAAAATAACTGTAAAAATGAGAACTTAAGTCCTACTTTCAAGCAGCATAGAGCTTTATTCTACTGGCAAATGCGTCCTTAGTCACTGCGACAGGGAAATGGGCAGGACAGTTGGAGAGAAGGGCATTCAGTTACTCTACTACTGCTTTCGAAAGAAGTCCCACACCATATCTGTGCCATGCAAGGGGTTTGAAGACCTCTACCTTTCCACTTATTCAACCTTTATACCCACACCATACTGTGAATATATATCCATCGTACTGTGTTGGGAGGAATCAAGTCATGACCTGGAATCACTCTCCCTGCACCCACACTGCTGCTCAGACTTAGAAGCAGCATGGTTGGTGCTAGGCTAAGTAATCTCCAAGAAAAATAGACATGTCTTCGCTCTCATTTTTCAAATCAGTTTAATTACTGAACCTCTAAATCCATTATGAAGTACCAGATAAACCAAAATCATGTATCAGTGGGTAAAAATATCTCTGAGAAAAAAACAGAGGGAAAGCGAGAATGGGTGGGAGTAAACAAGGTCACTTTTCTGCAATTACACTCACTGAAGTCAGAAGGCTACTTTCCCTCACTGCTTTGGGGATTTTTCTTGCACTTATTTACATAGTAACCCTTGGTTCTGGATGGGGAAGGACTCTGGAAAAAAATGAGTGTGTCCAAGTAAGGAAAAAAGTTATATCTTCTTACGTAAGTGTGAGAATGTTGGGGGTGGGGAAGGTGATTAAGGCCACTTATTCTTTTTGCAAGGCAAAGTTTGGAACATTTGGCAGACAATCCTGAGACTTCACACTTCTTTAGGGTGGTAGAGGAGCTCTGAAACAAAGAACAATAAAAACCTTGCCTTAATGAAATGCAAAAAAACCCCGTGTTATGCAACTTTTAGCTATACCATATGACCAAAAAATCCTTTTAAACACCGTTGTTCAAAAACAGCTAGACATACTAGACAAATACAACTAGATTGCCTCTCCCAGAACAAGGACCCATCGCAGCTGGACCACTACTCTGAAGTCAAATTAGATAAATTTTGTTATTGATCCTCTGTATACAAAAAAAAATAAGAGAAACTTTTCAAACCAATAATCCCTTTTATTAGTAACATTCTTCAAGAGAGATCACTATTCCTGATGTGCCTAGAGAGTAGAGTCAATCTCTTGACTTTACGGTTTATTAATAATCTCTAAGTTTTTTCCAAGATAAGTTAATTTTCTCTAATGATTTAGGTTTAAATTTGTTTGTTTTTCTCAGGAGCTCTTCAATGGACAAGTTTTGGAAAGCAAGCTGCTGTCAGTTACATTTTAGAAGGAGATTTTGGCAGAGACATTTATTTTCTGAGCATTGCAATCAAGTCTGTCTAAGAACTGATAGGCCAAGATCAAACTGCAGTAATCTTTGGAAAGTGAATAATGAATATTTTCAAGTATTTTGACAGGAAGCTAACATAGGAGGGCTACAGAGATACAGTACATGGAGAGGTGTGCATAAAAATATATGTATCTACATATATGCGTATAAATGTGTTTGTGTGTGTGTGTATATATATGCATTAAAAGCCAGAAACACGTGTGGCTTTTGTTTCTAACGTCATAGTCCAGGGCATCCTTGCTGAAGTGTAGACCTTATAACTAATATGTCCTCATTTCTACAGGAAGTAAGGAAAATGTGCTTGGGGTGCAGCTTTCAGGAAAATACTTACAGATCCTAAATATCTGTACTGTACTTGAACACAAGGCTTAACAACAAATTGATGGATGAGCAATTATGTCCCTCCAGTCCATAATTCTTTGGGGTGTTACATTAACGTATGTTGCAAACCTCCGTCTTGAGAAACTGAGACAGAGACTTTCGAACGAAGCAAACTTATAAATGAGACATTGTCAAACTTCCTCACTTGATAAGGGGCCGTGGCAGTCAAGTGGAACCCTGCAGAGGCAGGATGCTGTCTTGCAAAACCCATCTCTCTCCTTCTGAGATGCCACATAGGCAAGGAAGTTAAATGCTTGTGCAAGGCTGAAGGTAAACTCTGCAGAGAGGATCTGTGAGACTAGCAAGACCCCCGCACCCACCGACTCATTTTGAGAACTTTTCTGACTGTACTCCTCCCCTGAGGAGGGACGACAGGCACCCAAAAGGTATAAAAGGAGAATGGGAAGCCTCTTGGTGTGC
>Ga0181612_183177_pt1 | contig 22028 bp, 13 predicted proteins | sample HoacroProtozoa21_FD_119630 | JGI IMG/M metagenome (GOLD analysis project Ga0181612, IMG submission 119630) | Hoatzin crop microbial communities from Cojedes, Venezuel. Combined Assembly of Gp0051906, Gp0051904, Gp0051908
AGCTGAAGGGCTCACGCCATACTCTGACCCGCAGGGATCATGTGGCAGAGATGAGAAGCATCATTGATAAAAGTGTCTTCATGCAAATAATACATCTACAAACAGCTAAATCCTTCTGGCTCTTGTTTGTGTGTTCAGGCTGCCTGTGAAGCTGTCAGTGGGGAGGGTTCGAAACTCGCCCACACTGTGCAGCCTGCTCCACAGCGCAATTGTTCCTGCTCCTTCAGTCATTACCTACTTCAGTCTCCGTTTAGGAGGCAAGTCTTTTCCAAGCTACTGAGATGGTAACTCTGGTTATAGCTGGGACCCCAAAGCCCAGTGAGTAGGACTGGGAGTTGGTTCTTCTCCCACCTGTGGCATTAAGTAGATCACCTTTGGCTCCAGTTTCTTGTTTTACTGTTTGTCCATCAGAGCAGTGACTTTTGTTTGGGGCAGGATTCACCTGTATGAGAGTTAGAACAGACAGGGCTTTGGTGGTATTGCAACTAAACATTGAAGAAGAGATCTGTAAGTCTGCTCTGAACTGGAGCCCTATGCGGTCCATTAGATTGTTTGGGCCAACGTCCATCTAGAGAAGATGCTGCTTGCTTGTGATTCTTTCTCTTTTCCTGCTATTCCATCCCTTAGTTCCTGATGCTTTTGGCGCAGAGCAAACCTTCAGCAAAGTTCTTCCAATGTCACATAGAGAGATTAGTGGTGGTTGGATGATAGGTTTGGTTACTAAAGCTGGCCAAGAATTCTCCAAGATGTTTTTCCAAAATGCTTTTGTGTGAACCATCTTCATTTCCTTTAACTCTGGTTTTGGTGCAAGTTTGATCAATAAATACTTTTGCAGGATTGGGATGGGATGGAAGATGTCTCCCACCTCTGTTCCAAGATGGGAGTAAAAACCAGTCCAACTCACTCCAGATTAGGCATATTTCTTAAAGTCTTTGCCTTGCCAAGTTATGCTTGACCTTGAGTCTCCCGTGGCTTTGATTTATCCCTTGCTCATGCTCACTGAGCACTGACTGGCACGTCCTGAGTTCTTGTAAGGAGGAGCCTGCTGTCTCATGGTCAGGATAGCGAGTGGAACTGGAGCCTCCCTCATGGCACAGATGAGCACCCCAGCCTCCACACCTCCCCTTGCCATCCTCTCTAGCTGCTGTAACTCTGGTGGGAGAGTGCCAAAAGCTTGTGCCTTTCATCCCTGAAGTGGGAAGGGTTTTATTTATTTTGTTAATCTGAAAGCTAAGTGGGTGGGAAGATAAGTCTGCAGCCCTGCTCCGTTCGTCACATGGTACCAGCTCTTGTTTCCCCTTGAGAGAGGCAGAGCAGATGGAAAGCAGAGATGAAATGAAGATCAAAAGTAAACAGCATGATTAAGTTTTTGATAAAGGATAAAACACTTATCACTTCAAAGCTGCTGAAAAACACATTAAATGTTTCCTGAACATTTCATGTCCACGTGAGCATTAACTGTACTTGCCATGGGGACGTTTGTAAGAGGAGGTGGTGGCGTTGGGGAGTGCTGCTGGGTATTTACCCTCGTGGTTCTGCTGCAGGTCGCCTGTCTGGCACCAGGAGGGCAGAGCTGGCAGCCTGTTAGCCATCCTGGAGCCCACTGAACCACTCTGGCTGCAGCTTGGTGGGCCCGTGTCGTGTGCATCGTTAGGCGATCCCTCCTTTAAGCCGTGCCTGCTCAGTTTTCCAGGTTTGGGCGCTGGTTTTTCAGACGTTTTAAGGCACTTGCAGATGTAGATAGGTGCAGAGTTTGTGGGTGGCTTTTCTCCCAAGCATTGGTGATTCTTTGGTTCCATGCTTTGGCTCAGTGAATGAAGTCCTTAAATATTTTTGTGTAAGCAGCATAATTTGTAGTGAGAAGTGTCTGTGGATTGCCTGTTTTCATCACTGTGTTGGAATACTGTGCTGGCCAGTGGAGAAAGATTAAAAAGCAGTATATAGCCATTATTTTTTAATTTCTTTTCCAATCTTATGAATGTGTGAAATATATAATAAGAATGTGAAGAAAAGGCACTTTGTAATAGCCAATAAAAGCTAGGAATGATGAATGATGAAACAGAACAGCAAAAAAAAGAGTAGAGATAGAAATAAATACAGGAGAAGATTCCCCATTCTAGTTATTACCGTAACACCCCAGAGGGTGCATCTCCTCTGCAGTGGCTGTAAGCTCACTTCCAGCAAACCCGTCTCTAACATCCAAAAAAGCCACAGCCGAACAAGCTGTTGCGTTTCCCAGTCAGAGAATCCTTGGCTGAATGCACAACCCCAGGATCTGGGAGAACATGGAGAAGCCCACTATGATCCGGTGTGACACCGTTGTCCGCATTCTTGGGGGCAGAGGGTCACGAGGACACCTTACTGCGTAGTGCCCCAACAAGTGAGGAGGGACCTTTTTTGTGCCTTCTTGCTCAGCAGCACCTGCACAGAGCTGGGATTATTGATTGCACTGTGCCGCTGCTGGTGGACGTAACGTTTTGGTATAACTAATGCAAAATGCTACCGTACCAGCTCAGTAGCATGTTACCTTTGTGCAGATGTCAGTGTTGAGTCAAATCTGCTTTTTTTTTTTCCATTTTATAACCTTGGTTTTCTGTAGGCAAGGAAGGAGCCGCATGCCCTGCTTTCTCCTACGTGGGAGGTCCTGTGTAGTGGAGACCAGTCCCAGAAACAGTCTACTCTTGAATTTTCTTTTTTTAACTGGTGGAGAGACATTTTCACATCTCCAGGTCTCAGTCTTTTAGAGCACAGAGATGGTTTAAATGCTGTATGTGCACAGCCACCTGTATCATCAGTCATTTTGATGGCAGGGTGTGGAAATCTGCCGTTCACTAAGGTCCCCTCACCAGCAGTGCTCCCTCCATTTATCAAAGCGCGTTCCTTCAAGGCACACATTATATTTTACCCTCATCACTGCCACCAGAGCCTGTGTGCTGTTTGCAAAGCATCTCTGCTCCTTCTGAACCCACAAGCACGAAGTCTGGCTTTGGGACCAGTGTATAGCAGTATCTTTTTCCAAAGTCAGGGCACCAGCCCTCCACTACCTTTACTGCTGGAAATTGCTAGGTCTTAGTAAGTATTCATAAGAGCAGCAGAACTTGTGAAACTTGGGGGTTTGGCTTTTTCTTGCATGGTTAGATTTCCCCATACTTAGCAAGGTTGGTGGATGCCGTTCCTTCAGCTGATGTATTTGTAAGGTCTCTTGCCTCCATACAAGTCCTCCTGAGTCCAGCGACGGGTCAGCTCACATTGCTGTGCTCTGCCCAGAAGGTCACTGGTTTGGGTCATTCTGCTCTGCCAGCTGCTCAGCTTTGTGGCACGTGGAGGAAGTCAGACGCTTTTGAGATCTCTGCGTCATCCTGCAAATTTTGGTTGAAATTGGCATCTGATTTCCTTCTGAAATCTGAAGAACAGCAAAACACTACGTGTTGAATTGGATTAAAGTTCAGGGAAGCGCTTACCTGCTGAATTTTCACATACTTAAATCTCATTGACTTCAGGTCAAATCCAAGTGGTCTTCAAGTGAGGTTTTGGGCCGTTTTTACCACATGCGAGCTGTTGTTTCCAGGAAAAGTGGAAAAAAGTTTTTACACCCAACGTGGACTTCTTTACAAATATCTAATGATCTGGACTTACCATGGTTTATATTAAAAAGCCTAGAAATGGGGCAATACTTCAACAGTTTGAGAAAGGTGTATATTAGAATCACAGAAAAGTTAATCAGAAGGGACTTCTTGTGGTCGTTAGTCCAAGTTCCAACTTGAAGCAAGGCTAACTTCGAAGTATGCTCAGGTTGCTAGTCCTTGTCTAGCTGAGTTTTGAAAATCTGCCAGGATGGAAATTGAACATCCTTTCCAGGTCCCTCTTCCCACTTCACGTGGTGCTCAGGGGAGGGTTTTCTCTCATGTTCACCTGGAATTTCCCTTCCGCAGCCTGGGGCTGTTGCCTCTCATCCTGTCACTGCTCTTCGGAGAAGGGTCTGGCTCTGTCCGCACCGCCTACCTTTTCCATCATCCAAACTGCCATCAGTACAATAAGACAAATCTCCTTGAGGTTGTTTGCTTGTTTGTTTTCCTCTCTCCGTGCTTCCCTTGTTATTTCTGTATTCTGCAGGTGATTGACAGCGTAACCTCATCTTCTGCTGACTGCAGGCAATTACTTATTTGGGCTCTTTCAAAGCAAGGTCTTGTTTCTATTTGGTACTTCTGAAAATAGTACTGTGGAAACTGCAGGAACAGAAAAAGAAATCAGGTGTGGCGAGCAGAGAAATCCTGTCCTAAATTCCTGTCTGCCAAATACTAACGCTAGTTATTATCAAGCTTAGTAGTGCAAGAGGTTTGTAGTCTCTGTACAGTTGGGCTTCATCCTGCTATGGACATAACAGTGCCAGTTAACAGGGAGCAAAAAGCCGTGAAGTTAAAATCTTCAGGTCTGCTTCGGTGGCAAGTAAGGTGGCAATCAGGCATCGGTTCAGATCTTACACAGGCTTCACCCAAAAACCTGAGATTAGACCAGAAACTTCATAATAAAAAGTCAAATTTAATTTCTTAACAATACCCGACAGATCTCAGTGACAGTTGTACAGCTGTTTTTATTCAGTTTTTTTTTTTTAAAAAAGGTAACTTTTTCTTAAGAAGCATTACTATGTATTTTGGCAAGATTTCTCATGTAATGAGATGCAAAAGCTCAGGCAGTATCCTCTTTAGATATATTTCTATTTGATAATAAAAATGGCATTGACAGTGAGGGATTGCGCTGAATGAATTACTATTTTGAGTTCTGTTTTACGCTGAAGCCAGGATGTGTCCTCTAAGTTCACAGCTGTTTTAACTTTTTCTTTTCCTCATCTAGACAGCTATGTCCATGAGATTTATTTCTTGATCTATATGGACATGCAGTCCTTCTTGGGATTATTGCCATAGAAACAAGACGTAACACAGAGCATGTCAGAAGTAGCAAATGGGATTTAGCAGTCTTTCCCATTTACTACACAGAGTCTGAGCTGTGTACAAAAAGCCGCAATTACTTGCTCTCGGAACCTTATTAACAGGCACATCTGCACATTCATTGAAACGAGATACTTCAACTTCCATGCTGGCTGGGATGACATTCAGATATTCTGGCCTTTAAACTAAACTAAAATCCCCGACGTCTATTTTATTTTTCAGTCAAGGCAGGAGTTTGCTGGGTTTGACATTTTGGTTCCTTTCATTTGATTGCAAATCCCAGAGGCAGCCCGTGCTCCCTGCCCGTGCGAGCCTCCCAGAAGGAGATAAGATGCAGCAACCAAACCTCTGGCTCCCGGGAACGGTCCCTCCTTTGAAGGATGAAGTCACCCAAGTTTTGCTTGTAAAGCCTGATCTCCCACGGTGCTGGGACCCAGCTCCCAGCCTCTCCCAGGGCTTCACGCCCCGCCTGGCTTCGAGGCACACTGCCCTTCTCATCCTTGGTGGCCCAAGGTTGCTCCCAGTTGGCAAGCTGGAGCAGACTGGGCTTGGGGGAGTGGATGGGTTGTGCCAGGCAGAGAGGTGCAGGAGGAAACAGAACATGCTGTGCGTGTATGGCTGGGTCACAGCACATCTGCTGATATATGGCAGGGGGGGTAAACGCAAACTCAAGTTTTCAGGCCAAATCCATGGGGCAGCTTTTGAAGCTGTGTGGGGTGGTGAAGAAGCAGAAACGTAACAGGGTACAGAAAAGGGCAGAGAAATATATTAAAAAATAAGGTGTATCAGTGACTGCTTGTGACTGAGCACCGGCAGGCTGAGGCGTAGCGGCGGGCAGGCAGTGTCAGCCTGTGGCCCTGTGCCTGCCTACGTGGGAGATGGGTGCCAGCTCAGCCGGCCGTGGGGTGCAGATCTTGTTCTTCCAGCAGACAGGGGTTATGCTCAGGAGGGAGAGCTGGAGTCCTGGGAGACTGTAGCTGGTCGAGGGAGTAGAGGTTGGCTCTGGGACTCTTCCCTTGCTTCTTCTCTTTTCCATCCTTCCTCGCACCAAGTAAAATCAAATTTAGAAGCAAATTGTCAGGTCGCAGAGGGGTCCCTGGCTCTGGATGAGGTATTTGCTGACCTGTGAGTGAGCATACACTGTGTTTTTCCCAGTCCACATTCTGTAATGCTGCCTTTTGTTGAGAGCAGGGAGGATTTCAGAGGCCGCTGGAGATGCTTTAAAGCTCTCCAGGCAAAATCTGTCATCCCCGTGCACCAATTCAGGAACAAAACAACTTTGCTCAACAGAAGAAACATTAAAAGCTGATTGTGGAAGCCACAAAATTGAGTTGGAGCCTAGAATGCAATCCGGAGAGCCCAGAGAGCTGAAATACAGGGAGCTTGAAACTGGGCTACAGGCTCCGAGCTTGCCTGGCCTCCTTTTCAAAGGTGCTGAGGACTCTGCATCTCTAGTGAAGTCGATGAGGGCTCAGGATCTTTTTGAAACATTTATTTAGTGCCTAAGTATAGATCTAAGACTGACTAACTTCAGGCTCCAAAAATAGTGCAGGTGTCTGCCTTCTCCCTCTTCCTCATTTCTCTTTTCCTTGCCCTTTAATCTTGTCTTCAGCTCCCACGTTCTCTGTTCCCTCCAACTCCATTCTTCCACACTCCTCCAGCTGACTTCTGCTCCTGCTTCTCCCCCTGGCTCACTCTGATGCCTCTGCTCTCCCGTGGGAACCACAGAGCATACCTCAAGGTCCGTCCTGAGCAAGCCTTACTGGCACCCCTTTCCTCTCCCTCTCTCACCCTAAATTCTCCTTCCCTCATTCTCGGGGGGACAGAGGTTCAAACGAACCGCTCTGTTCTGCTCAGGAACCTGCTGCATTCAAGTCCCAGCTATCGCGCCTCTCCTACGTGGCACTGACCAGGGCTGGCAGCAAAGAGGGGATCGCCACAGAGCTCCCATTGGAGCGGGAGCCCAACGCAGCTGCTGTCCCTTTCTGGCCCAAAAGCATAAACCCAAATGCCCCTTTTTCCTGCGTGTTTCTCATCGCGGGCATGATCTGCCAAGGACAATAAGAAAAGAGGTTACAGTGAAGGGATCATGTTAATTTTGTGAGCAGGAAGCTCTCATTAGTGGCTTGTGTTTTTCGAATCGGCCAGAAGACAGATGTGGCTGTGAGTCTGAGGGGTCTTGTCCCTGATGTGATTTTCTGTCTGTTGTAGGAAGGCATGCCCCAAACGCTGAGTTCTACCAGTATGTTCACCCCATGTGGCTTCAGCCCTCACCTACATACTTCGAAGGAAGATGAACAAGGAGGACTGATCTTCCAGGATGGAAACCTTACCTCAGCATCTCTGGATGCCCTAATCCAGCATCTGATACCTACCACTGATTACTACCCTGAAGTAAGCAATTCACAGTATAATAAACAGTTTAATTTTGATGAATTGGGGCAGCACTTTATGCAAAAGTGCAAATGTGTTAAATTTTGAATTAAGAGGGCTAATTTAAAAGCTGCATACAATTAAAGCTTGGTAAATGGATGCATTGCTTTAAATGCTGTTTCGCTGCTCTACAATTGTTCCCATGAAAAAGCAGATCCCAAAGTTGATACTGCCTTTAAATAGAGAACGGGGAGGGGGGAAGCTGTGGTGGTGATGAATTAGTGATACAGCAGTCAGAGCACTTCAAAAATAGCGGTGTATCCCAGAGAGGTTGAGACGAAGACTGAAGTAAAAAAACTTCAGGTCTGAACTGGGATTAAATTAGCTGAATTTCAGTAGCTGCTGAAGTCATCCAGGTCTGTCTGCACGTACAAAGCATTGTCTCAGCAACCACAGAGACGCTCCTTCTGATGGGTTCATAATTCACCTAGGGTTATATTCACACTGACTTTGCAGTCACTGGACGACACAGTCCAGATCCTAATCCTTGCTCCATCAGTGAATATTCAGTGTTTCTTCACCAACAGTGGGAGGATCTAAACTGGAAGCAGATCTATGGTTCCACAAGCCATTGGCTTCATTGGATTTTGCACATCCTCAGTGGAATTTAGGACAGAGTTTGACTGGAAGACTTTTAAGTGCTAATATATCTCTGCAGACAGGCTTGTATTTCAAAGTGCAGAGTAGCATTGACTTCTGGGCAGTTTAGAAGACTGCGAAAGTTATCAATGCAGAGCAGACAGCATGTTTTAAATTACAGCTCAGTTTCTGATCAGCTAAAAATAAGTAATAAAGAAGCACATCAATTAAAAAAAGAACAGAAAGGTAATAAAAATAGGTAATGGACAGATTAAGCTGTGAGATTTTCATTAAGCAAAGTGTGATACGTAATGCTGTACCTGCTGCTCAGGAGCATGGCTAGGTCTGGGGGAAAGAAGATAATTCAGGCACCGGGAGGGGTCAGGATGCAAACAACTGAGGATTCATGCATATATTTTAAATTCACTGCTGGAATACTTTAAATGATCCAAGGATTTATCCAACAGGCCTGCTTCCCACAGCTTCACAGATGTGGGACTGCGTATGATATGGCTTGGCTGCTAGAAATGAATTTTGGAGAGTTAGTAGAATAAACGAAATATTCCTTACAACAGGCTGGGTGAGACCTGCAGGGCAATAGCAAGAGGTGACTAATCTGGGGGTGTCTGCAGCTCACAACCCAGTACAACACAGAGATGCCTGAGTGTCTGCATGTTTGGCTTTCGCTGGCCTCCGGGCATCCCTGGTTGTGCTGACTCCTGTACCAGGGCTCGCTGCTGCAGAGTGACCTACGCACTATCTTCGCTGGGTGTTTGCACAGGGTTTGGGCAACCAAAGGCTGGAAGTGGATGCTATGGAGGAAGGAGATGCCACGGCCTCCTGTGCCCACTGTAACCAGTTCCATTTTCAGGGTTAGGAATCCTTATGTCTTTTAGACATCAAGGTCTGTCCCGGTGGAAATGCAAAAACCATGGAGTTTGGGGCTTTTGTGGCTAGTGTTACCCACTGTGCAGCTGCTTACAGCAGGTCTGCTTTTCTTTCTCTCGCAGAAAGCCTATATCTTTACATTCCTGCTGAGTTCCAGACTCTTCATCGAACCCCATGAGCTTTTGTCCCGAGTTTGTCACAAGTGCATTGAGCAGCAGCGGCTGGACGACCCCGTGCTGGACAAGGTCGGTTTATCTTTACAGCAGAAAAATGTGAGGTATTTTCAATGGGCAGAGAATTCGGGGGCTCTGGTGTGTGTCCTTTGCCTCCCTTTGGATCAAATGAAACTTTCTCATAAAGGATAACTGTTGCTGCTGAGGTCCTGACATTGAGCCATCCTAGTATCCATGTCCAGGAGCAGTGCTCCAGGCACTCGTCACTTCAAATCTTATTCTAATTTTCCCTTTCCCCCTGTCTCAGTCTTCCCAGGTGACTTGCCTTCTTAACTCCTTTAGGGCTCTGCGGGATGCAAGGAGGTGGGAGGTAAACCTCACACTCACCGTCAACAGCAGATGTCAACACACCACTCTCCCTTTTATACTTCATGCATCTGTCCTTTTGCTTTCTTGCTTTTGGTACAGCAATATTTCCTCTCGGCCTTACCTGTCACTTTGAATGCTACGTAAACAGCACACAGCTGCCTGCTAACCTCCTGCTGCCAGCTCGTCCGCGCAGCCGCGCTGCGGAGCGGCGCTGTCTGGCACACCAGGAGCGAGCTGCAGCAGTGGTGAGCCTCTGACAAGCTGACGGAATGAGAAAACCCAAGCTGTTACGGCGTCGGCACTCCTCCTGTTTTGCCTTAGGGACTGTGCAGACTGATACGGTGTGTAACAACACAGGTGCATCCTCTGGCAGTCCCACAGATGCCACAGTGGAGATGGATCCCACAGGATCCTGTTCAGCACTGGGTTCCACCCAGGCTCCTCTCGGTGCATTGACATTACCTGGAGCAGGAGATGCATCTTCAGTGCAGTGGAGGGAAGAAGAACCTGCATTAGTTGCCGCTTTCCAAAAACCCCAATATGCTGAAATGATTCTCAAGATCAGCCTTTCCAGTTTTGAAACAGTAATTTTGGCATCAAATACTGAATCAGCAACATCTGAACATGTGTCCTTGTTTTCGGCAACTGGTTGCATGAGTAACAGGAGCTCTGCCCTCACTGGGGAGCGCAATCAGCCAGACTACACAGAAATCCAATATTTGGGTTGCCCTTACAGTCCGTTTCAACAGAAATATCTGTATGAGGTGCAGCATCCAAACCAGTTTTTCTGAGGTGTGATGGGTTCTGTTCTCCAATGCTATGGCAGATGCAAATTTAGGAGGATTAAAATGTGAGCGTTGCAAAGTTTGGCTGCTCATTAAACTTTGCAAGAAATGAGAAGCATTGCCTTATTACGAAGATCTCCTGATCTGCCCGAGGTGAGTCTGCGTTTTGGACTAGCCTCTAGTGATGCTGAGTTGGTGGGACACAGCCGAGTTTGTGTTCCTCAGAGTGGGGCTGACTTTAAAACTTTGCTCGCAAGCGACCTCCCATCCCCTGAGCTGTGTCCTGTGGCTTGCACAAAGCCCTCTCCCTCGCTTCAGCATAGCAGTTTACACAGCTGGAGCAAATGTCTCCCAGACCTTTGTAGTTTCCAATAAAGCTTTCCCTTTAGCAGCCACCTGCTGGTCTTTGAGCATGAGCTTAATGCTAGCTGACAGCAGTTATTTTTAGAGATGTGGTTCATTGAAACCTGTTGTTGTTGGAAAACTGAAATATGCATTTTAACCACCGTGGTTGAAAAGCAGAGAGCTGTGGAGCTCAAGAGTATAATTTTTCCTGATTACAGGGTACGCTTTAGCTACAGTACGTAGGATGCTGCAGAAGGCTGTTTGTTTTGGTCTGTGTTTGCTGTAAATAAAAATGCAGTTTGTTGTTTAGCGCCATTTCCTTTTCACGTGTTCTTGGAGAACAGAGGGTGGAAGCTCTGGAAGCAGCCATGCTGGCTGTCTTTTGAGATAATACGAATGTACCAGTTATGTGGTTCCCCACATTTCCCTCCTTGCTGCATATCTTCCTGACTATTCCTGCTGCTGCATCCTCAGATAAATCTACACCAAAAGTAAAGTGGGCATCAGCTGTGTGTTGAGTGGGTGTGCTTGTCCTATCATGACCTTGAGCTCATGTGGGAAAAGAGCAACATTATCAGTCACCCAGGTAAAGTTACTAAAGCTACTAAACGTGCTGGTGTTTTGTCCATCTTGTCTTCCTCAAGTTACATCTGCCAGTGGTCACTAAGCAGTTTTTTCATACGGCCAGAAAGCAAAAGACTCACTTCTTTGTTGGTCAAGAAATACACTTCAATCAATTTTTCAGGAAAGGATGAAAATGTAGGACGGTTGTAAATACAAAAGGGAAGAACGTGTGGTTCAAGTGAGCAAAAAGGTCAGATGTTTTTGAAAAAGGTACAAAGGTTGCACCAATAAAATGTCCATAAACTGGCCAACTGTATGTGCAGAATATTTAAATCTGCATGTAAAACGACAGTTGTGCGTGCATCTAAGTACTGGTATATTGCATGCCAAAATATATAATTTGTGCACCACGCTATTTGTTTGCATATGTGCAGATTTTGCAGGTGCAACCATCAGTTCCTTCTTTGAAAATCTGGCCCCTTTTTCAGTGAGATACGTATTTGCTGGGAGTCTCTAATGAGTAAACACATTTCAGTCCCTTTCGATCATTCTGGTTTCCATTTCAGGCGCGGATCAGAAAATTTGGACCCAAAATCTTACAGTTGCTGACAGAGTGGACGGAGACATTCCCGTATGACTTTCAGGAGGAGCGGATGATTGGCCATCTGAAAGACATGATTCACAGGATAGCCCCATGTGATGAGGTGAGCATGTCTGACCTGGGACATTGTGTGGGGATGTTACGTTCATTTTCCCATTGGTTCCTCCTTCTCCAACATCATGTTCCGTGCGTCTTCCTGGGAACTCTTACAGTTTTGTTCTCCTCTAACGGTTACAACCTGTAGTAGCTTCCCTGAAAGCCTTATCTCTCAGTTTAGGTACCCCTGTGGCAGTGACGTGGGGAGACATTGGAGTGATCAGTGGAATTTGTCTACTGCACATTGAATTGTAAGAGAATAACATTCCCATTTTACAGATGGAAGATCTGAGGCGTAGCATAGACCGAATGTGGTGGTCACAATTCAAATAGCAGCAGAGCTGTGGTCTCCCAGGTCTGGCAGAGCAGTGCAGTATTGTGACCTGAGACCAACCATCCCGGCCAAGCAGTGGCTCGGGGAGTGCTCCAGGCCGTTTAGTGAATGAGGAGTGGAGCAAGCAGCCAGTCATCATGTGATTGAATTGGGGAGCTAAAAAAGATCATCAGTTGCCTGAAGGTGCCTGATGAATGCTTCCCTTCTCGAAGGAAATGAGTGGCTGTGAAACAGTAACCACCAAAGGGTGTTTACAGTCCTTTTTTCGTCTCGCCTTCTCCATTTGCTTATGTCCTTTGTCACCTGTGCCGAAATCTAATTTTCCATTCCTTACTTTACGTATCTTCAGTCTGGTAGGTTTGTTTTTTTTAAACAATGTTTGCATTTGGTCATCTTTTTCATTAGTGAATCTAACAAGGGTTTGGCTTACACCTTCCGGTCCCGTGTAAAGGAGTTCACGGGCCCTGTGCTTGAGCTGGCTGATGCTGTAAAGCCGGGACCCAGACGGGAGGCGAGCAGGCACAGAGCAGCAAACTCTGATCACGGTTTGACTGATGCCACTGGAATCCCCATTGAAGTTCACAGGATCTGTGGGCCAAGAGATGGCTCCTGTTGAATCCAGCCTGTTTGGCTGATACGGTGAGATAGCAAGGGACAGTCCTGACATTTAAAGAAAATACAGATGTTTATGGATGTGTAGCTTCTCTGGGAGCATGACAGTGGCAGAAGACAGCAGTGTGTGGCCTGCTGGGCAAAAATCAGTCTAGATGATTGCGTGGTCTTGGTGTTCAAATGCAAAAGCCATGTGTGTGGCAGAGTAGGACACAGTGAATGGAGTCTCTGGGAGGCGTGCTTGCGAATTCAGGTGGGTGAATCCCATGAATTAATTCAGAAACATTAAAAATACCACAAAATCCATGAAAAGAATAAGGATAAAAGCGAAAAGTACATAGAGAGTCTCTAATTACATTTAGGTTAACCATGGGATGTGGTTCCATTGGCTACATCAAGGCCTGCTTCAGATGGGTGCAGTTCAGTAGAACAAGAAGTGCACACCCATGAGTCCAAGAAAAAGAGAGGTGAAGAGAAGAGAGGAGGAATTAGCAGGGTTGCAGCACAGTGGAAGTGAAGTTGGACCCTCCTACCCACATGAAACAGGAGAGAAATGGAAGCAGCTGCTCTTGGGCTGGGCTGGCATCACGGCTGGCACTTTTGGGTGGCTGTAGGCTGGTATGGCTGGGCTGGCCAGCCCATGGCAGAGAAGGGCTGGGAAGGAGAAGCTGCCTGACACTTTGATAGAGGTGAAGGGAACACAAAGGACTTTCAGAAAGAGCCAAGGTGCCTCAATTCCATTGACTGAGCAGTAAAACTGCTCCCTTGGGGAGGAGGCAATGAGCTTGCTCCTGCCAACCACCAAGAATGGTGCCTTGGAGCCCTTCAGCGTTGGAAATGAGAGAAACCCATACAGACCCACGAAAATTATGTCCACTGGAAAGATGGAACCAGCCAAAAGGGTTTTTGGGGACAGGGACTTTATGGGTGCACTTTAAAAAACAGTAGCTGCCCTGGTGAAGATCCATAAAGGTTAAATTTGAACTTTTTGCATACAAAGCAATAGTTTATTTGCCTAACCTGAGCAAGTGCTGCACACCTGCACTCTGGAGTGGGCATAGCTGTGTACCAATGCTTTATGGGTGCCCTGGGGGGCAAATCATTGTTTTTCAAATATTACTAGGCACTATAATTGCAAGGGATTATGCCTGAGCAAAATCAATAATTATTTAAAGAAACAACTCATAGCCTGCAAATGCAAATTTTGTTTTTTTAAGGCAGAGCACGGAAGAGTGGTGATGCCAATTAGTTGTTTGGAAGAAAGTTGTTCCCATTGTGGATCACAGAAATTAAAGATTGAAAGATTTGTGAGGTCATCTAGTCCATGTAGGCTAATGCAGGATTTTCCCCTGCAGCGTATGCTCCTGTCCTTTGTAGAGTCCACTTTCTAAAGGCTCTGTGATGTGCTTATAAAGGTGTCCATGCTGAGTAGCATTTCTTAGTAAGTGCTGTGATTTGCATTTAGAGTTAGAAATTTTAATTAAAATTTGAGCTCCTAAGCCACCTGCTGAGGCCTGCCGTCTTCAGAGGAACTTTCCCAGTTAAGAACGAAACATTTTCTTTAAATACTAAACAGTTGTATGCTTCTTTTGACTATTAATGTGGCAATAAAGTGAAATCAGTTGATACAGTCCAGCATGCAGCCCCTATACAATGGGGGGGGTCACTTTGTGGCAAGGTAATTACCAGCATGTTGAAGGTAATGAACAATGTTGTTTTCACCTAGTGAACATAGTTTAAAGAAGGCAGAAAATACTTTTAAAAGGGCAAAAGCAGGATTTTTAAAAATTTATCCCCCAACACACAAAGAAAAGCTTTCTAGGCAAGGGTGCACCCAACTGATTTTCAGTGAGTCTCTTCAAGAGCTCTAATTTCTGAAGAATCTTTTTTGTGTCCATTAAGTGTCTCTCATTTCACCCTTTATTAGGTGGTTGGTTTACCTGAGTCTGTGTTTACGGTTGTCTATATCTATATTATTACGCCATATTCCTGACAAAACTATTGAAACTAGATCTCTTGATGAGGATTTATAGAAATACTGGCTAATATGCATGTCTTTCAAGGAATTTTATGCTGCTTTTTGGCTTTTCATCCAAACAGTGTAGAATTTGATACTGCACAGACAGGACTGGTCCAAGATTTCTTTTCCAAAATCATTTTTGAAAGAGAACTGGGTTTTCAGCTGAACACTTTTTATTAGGCAAATATTTTATGTTCTGTAGAAGACTTGGATTTCAGTGTCATGCTTGCCCCCCTTCCCCCAAAATTAATTCCCCTGTTTACAAAACATATTCACAAAATACCAAATATGTCGCTATTTGAGTTTCCACTAAAAAATAACATTTTATTTGTAGATATTCATAAGCTATGCTGAGATTTGCAAACACACCTGGATGTAAATCAGAGAAATATTTAGATGGTGGTCAGTAGTTTGGGTCCAGGACAGCCTGTGTAAATCAAAAGTGTAACCATCTGTTTGAATGAGGATTTACATGAGGAAGGCCGGTAGTCTCTCTTCCTTGGAGCTAGTATACATCAGGAACAGATAAAAACTGAAAGAATCTTTTTTTTAATTTTCTAAAAATTATTTTAATTATTTATTTTTATGTCTTCCTCACTCGATTTTCATTCCTGTGTGATTTGCTTCTGAACAGAACATGTGTTGTCATTCTCCAAGACAAGTCCCTCCTGCCTTCTAGGTACTTGTTTCATTTCAGACTTACCAGCTCTGTTTTGAAAAAAAAGCCTGACTACATCCTGTTTATCTGGTCCATGTTGCAGCCCAGCTCAAGAGAGCATCTTCATTGAGTGAAATGAGAGGTTCCTCACCAATATGAAACCTTCTGCTGGAAAATTTGTATGAAAATTACGAAGTGTTGCAGCAAAAGTTGAAGCATTTGGGATGTTCTGAAGGTTTCTAGCCTCAGACTGTAATGGAAGCAGGGTAAATGCGAGGTGTTATTCTTCACTGTGAACAGTAGGAGATGCTGCTTCCAGTGTGCAGATAGGATCCTTTGTAGGTGAGAAGAGCTCTGGCTTCTGGTACCTTGAACACCTAAAACATGAGTTCTGTCAAGGCCTGACACAGTCTGAAGGAGACAAAGGCTGTATCTATACCATGGAATTCAGGAGTACTTCCCAAGACTTCACTTGGGCTGCATCCAGCTTGGGATGCAACACAGGTGTGTGTCAGTCTTCATGGAAAGGCACACTCCAGCCAGGACCCTGCCGTGGTGACGCGGGGTGCGTGGAGGGTGGCAGGGCGTACAGCTGCTGCGCAGTACAGATGTCACAGAAGAGGGCTTTGTGCCAGCTCTGGTTTCACACCGACAGATTACAAACTGATGTTACTGGCAAGCTGACGTTCCTAAATTCTGTTTGGATGGGAAAAGAGGGGTTACTCCACTTGTGAGCAGCCAGAGGATCTCTCCACTCTGTGTCTTTGTGCTAGAAGAGGAGCTGGTAGTAGGGCAGCCTGCAAATTGTTCTCCCAAGTGACCGTGCACTTTGAAATTGAGCAAGCACCCGTTGCATTCATCCCTGATGCTCCTCTTTCTGGCTGGGAAAGCCCATGAGGCTGTGTTCCTCAGCAGCGTACACCCCGCGCTTCACGTGAGGCTTTTGCCCAAGGACATTTCCAATTAATCTTTGTCTCTAGAGCCCATCCACCAGTTCTCTCGGTTCTCTCAGTTTTATGACGTCTGCATCTGTCAGTCATGAAGAGTTGAAGGCATTTCTTTCTGCCGAGCCTCCATGACCAGCGGCTCCACTCATTGTCTGTGAAGAGCTGCTCCATCTCTGGGAACAACCTGAGCAACTTAGCAATGATCATCCTCATGAGCACATGGCTGTGCTTGGAATACGATGTGAGCTTCCTTCAGTAGCAGCTAACGTTTTGGATAATAAATACTCAAAGCTACGTGATGCGCAGACCACTCCAAGCAGGCAGCAAGTAACAGCATTCTTCTGCTGCTCTCAGCTCAAAAGGATGGAGAGAATAGCATCAGAAACATTTCTTATTCCTAATAAATAAGAGTTGACTAGGTAGCACTAACAGGTAGAGTTCTCGGCCAACACGTAGCTGATGTAAAGGATAGGTACTGAATGCTGCTGTGCTCCAGAAATCTGCAGTAACTCATGTGGCATTACCTCTCCTCTGGTCCTGATGTTGGCAGGAGTATGCCAGTATCAGTGCCAGGCCAACCCACCAGTCCTGCCTGCCTCTTCTCTTGACTGCAGCCTGTTTCTGTGGTCCAGAGCACAGAACTGTAATTAAGCCAACTGGTTATTCTGAAATAGGCTTGTTGAAAATAAAATGGTAACCTGTTGCTGGCTTAGGAGTATGTTACAGAAGGGAAAATTCAGCATAAAAACATTGCTTTGTCAAGTTCTGTGGATGGTTTACGTTTCTTTCTCTCCCTGTCTCTCCAGGCCTACTGGAAAAAGATGAATCAGCTTTTGCAAACCTTGAATCAGAAACTTGCAACCCTCAGCCATGGGCAAGAAGGGATTGTCAAGATCAGTGCTGCTGTCTCCGATAAACTGGTTGCCTTTAAAAGTAAACCTCCATCAATTCAGAGAGAAATCCTGAGCGTCTGCAGTGACCCCTACACTCTGGCTCAGCAGCTGACACATGTGGAACTGGTAAGTGGGAATGGTTCCCAACTTCTGCAGTCGTAGATGTTATTTTAAGCCATCAGCTGCTAAGTATTCCAGACACAACTGAAAAATGTCTGCACTGCTGCAGCACATCCCGTGCTGTATCAGCACTGCAGCAGGAGGCAAGGTTTGACAGGTTAAGAGACGCTTGGGAAGCAAGCTATATATCAGTGTTCCTGTGCATCTTGGGGTGGGTCACTTTACCTTTCCAGCCTGCTTTTTTGTGAAGTGCGAGTCATAGTCACAGGAAGGTCGAGGTGTTCCTACTTCTGTAAGGTGCTCTGAGCCCCACAACCTGACGGTGCTGTTGAAATGGCTGGTTGTTAGCCCTTCTATTAATCTGGAAGAAATTTTAACACTTGAAGCCTGTTCCTACAGATGCGCAAAGCGTCTGAGTTGTCAGATGTATTTTTCATTCTGCCCTTTGGGACTGTGCATGGACGTACAAGGGTGTGCAAATCCCCCCCACACAAAGTCCTGCTGTTTCCCTCCGTGGACTGCAGTTCACTCTCAGGCTTTTGATGGTAATCGCTCCATCTGCAGTACCAAGATGTTGGACAGACTGTTGTGTTGCACACCCTTCTCCCAGGGTCAGGTCCTCCGCTTGGACCTCCTGGATGTTCACAGAAGAACATAAAACATTGCTGCCATCTGCAGATCTCTTGATGCTGTAATGATTCCCTGCTGCCTGTCCTCCTGTAGACAGTGTTCATCCTTGAGAGGAAAGCTGGAAAAACAAACCATGAAATGGACTGTGCATTGGAGTGCATATCATGGAATTAGCCTTGGGAGTTCTGAAGGTATTGATATTCTGTTTGTCAAGAAGTGGAATAGTTCAGAAACCCCAAATTTAGGATGATCTCACCTTGGTTAGTTTTCAGAATATGCAACTTCAGTTCTGCTTTATCTAACTTAAGCCAGAGAGTAGAAGTCCTTTTGCCTGGAGTTTTTTTTCTTGCTTTTCTTTTCCTCCACAGTACAACTGTCTTCCAAGCGGAGACTCCTTGTAACTAGTACACAGCTGCACTTTTAAAACTTATGCAGCTAGATTTTTTGTTCCACTTACTGTAGTCAATCTACCTTCTCTTTCACTTACTGCATGCGCTACACCAGCTACTCTGCACTGAAAGTGTCTGAAGCTTATTTGTTAGTAAGAATTATTTGCTGTTTATTTAATAATAGTCATTTTCTAGTAAGAGTCCAGTACAGCTATCAGTGGCAAAGTGAGAAGCCGAGAGAAAGAGCGTGGGAGTAGCCGTAAAGTTTTCACTTCAGCAAAACTACTGTTAATTTTATTGTTGCTTGAGTGTTCTAAGTTTGGGCTGTAGGAATTCCAGAATATCTCCTCTGAAATACCTTTGTGGCCTACAATAAATATTTTTTTCTAATAAAGACGTTTAAGGGAATTGAAAAACCTAATAAGAGGGCCAGTGGTGTGGCTGGAACTGCCAGGTTTGTTCAGGAGCTGGTGGAGACGGTTTGTTCTTTACCGAGAGAGATCTGAATGCTTTATTTACTCTTGTTTTGGGTAGTGCCTGGGACACTCTACAGTGGAAGCAATGCCTTTAATGGAAGCACGGGCATCTTCAATGCCTGCCTTCCTCAGTGGCACAGAACCAGCACCTCAGGGCATCACCTGAGCTTCACGGGGTAGGGAGGTAGGGTCAGAGCAGAGTATGTGCGGATGAGCAACGGATTGCTATGGTTACCGATCGCAGCATTGCTGCTGTTTTAACAGCTGGGAAACAAGGCTATTGAGAAATGCTGGACCACAGCAGGTCTGTGGCAGCGCCAAGCACAGAACTGAGGTCTGCTGGCTCCCAGCTGGGGCCTTTTGCATCCAACACCTTTCTCTCTGCACAGTGGAAAGGGCTCTTACTGTGCCTTGTCAGTAATGAGACATATTTATTCTCATTTTCTTCTTTCTGCTGAAATAACTCTAATTGTTCTTATGAATTTTAATGTCTGGTGCTAGTTGGCTGTCTACCAGTTCAGTAACACCATTCAGAGCTGAAAGATAACGGGGATGTCGTACCAAGAGAAACAGAAGACATTCTGGGGTGCTTTCTTATTTCTTCCTCTCTCTCTTTTTTTCCCCCCCTTCTAATAGGAAAGGCTAAGTCACATTGGACCTGAGGAGTTTGTGCAGGCATTTGTACATAAAGACCCCCTGGATGGCACCAAGGTATGGTTTGTCCGCATGCAAAGTGTCTCCTGCGATCACCGTTTGTTGTAGATGAACTGATGTGATGAGACCCATACGAGCAGGGCCTGGGGCACGTGGTGAACATGGCCAGACCAACCGATGACCTATATTCTCACAGCAAGGGGGGGTCATTGCCATTCCTTCCTGGTGGAGTACGTCCTAGCCTGAGACTGCCCAGCACCCTGATGTTCTGCTTTTTTGGCTTGTTCCTCCTAACCTGCTTTGACCAGGGCAGGTGGCTTGTGGCTGTACACAACCAGCGAATGTCTGGTCCCAGCGTTGAAGGCGTAAAGGCTCTGGATGTGATGTCATGCCCATAGTGTGTGCCCAGACACCACAGTAGTGAGTCAGTGCGTCATGAATCAACATTCTCTTCTCCTTCTCCACAATAGCTTTTAACCCAAAGCACCGCAGGGAATGGAGTGCCTGATCAGGGCTTCATCCAAAGTCTGTGGAAGCCAGTTGGAGTCTTTCCACCGATTCCAGTGGGGTTTGAAGCAGCACTTCAGGGAGTGCCTCAATAAGTAGAGAGACTTCCTGGCTGGAGAGGGGGAGTCGGAGATTTCACATACTGCCAGAAAAGAAAGAGGGTGGAAAATTCTTCCCCAGAACAGCATATGGGCTCCCACTGAGATCACAAATCAATGGCAGGATTTTGTCACTGGATGCTGAACATAACAGGAAGACTTCTGTATAGAGTGGTGCCCAAAGAGCACCAGAATAGCTTGTAATGGTGAAAAGGTGGCTGGATGGATGGACAGGTGGACGGGTGAATAAAAAGTGCAACACTGGGCTCTTTCCTTCTCTTACTGGAATTCTGGAGATTCTGCAGCTGGTTTCAGAGAGAGGGGATTGAGCGAGGTGGTGTTTCAAGTATTCTGAGCGTTGATTGCATCCTTTAGGAAGGAACCCCAAGATAGCAGAGATGTATCAGAAACGTGAAATACCAAACCAGCCACAGTGAGATTTCAGCAACCTGCTGCAAACATGAGGGACAAGACTGAAAATGAACAGTCGTCATATCTGTTGTGAAGTAAAATGAAAGCGATCAAATGAGGGCACTAAATTTGAGTGAATTTTGGAAGAGTGGGAGGGAGGCAGCAGTGAGTGAAATCAAATTGCATAAAGCCATAGAGGGGAAGGGGTGCTAAGAGGAAGAAGGAAGTGTTCAGTCATAAACGAATGTATTCATGACACCTGTAGCTGCATCTGGAATTTCAAATGCAGGGCCAGCACGGAATACCAAGATGTGAGGAGAAGTTGAGGTTACAAGGTAAGCATAAGGAAACATCAGCTGAGGTGGACAGAAAGGATAGGGGTGGGATGGGAGATCCGAGCAAATCATCTTGACAGACTATGGCAAGCTATTTGACAGTTTTGCATGTTCTTCAAATGCCAGTCTGAACACTGAGGTGCTGCCCAGTAACAGTTCTGTGACTTCAGTGAAGTGCATAATAACAGAGAAAATAACAGGCGCAAGCCAAGGATGCGCTACTGCATTGCCTTTTACGTTCAAGGCAATGACTTCCCCCAGGAGGATCTACTTAGTTAAACTGCCATAAAATTTTTGCACAAGACATGGCAGTAACAAATTATTTGTCTTCAAGTCAGCAAGGCTGATGGAAGTAGTTAGTGTGCAACTTTCCTGCCCCCTTTCCCTGGGCTGACCAGAGGTCCCAGCCATGAGGGTGGGAGAGCCTCCGCACCAGGTAAGGTATAGCCGAGGGATTGTGTGGGACCTGGCAGAACATTGTACACAGCAGCACAAACCTTACGTGGAGTGACATACTATTGCCTGACCCATGGAGACCACCCCTGTTAACCACAGGGAATTGGCTCTGGTGTGAATTCCCTCCAGCTGGAGATCGTACTGAACATCTTTCTTGCATGAGGGCTTCAAAAGGCTTCACTGGCAAATGTTTGTCAAGCACTTTGAGCTGCAGATGGAAGATGGTAGGGAGGTGCTAAATATTGTTGCCATTTATAAAGCTTAACCTTTAAAAAGCAGTCTGTTTCAACTTTAACTATTGCACATTTTTCACAAGCTTTTGGTATTAGCTATGGTTCTTATGCCCTGGCACAGGACAGCAGTGTTGAGATGGAAATACCATATTCAGAACAAAACCTAGGTTTCGTGTACTTTTTGCTACAACAGTGAACAAGAAATACCACAGAGCACATGAAACCCAACTGCTATGGGTAGATCGGGGCTGCTTTCGGTTTTCCGTTGTTTTGTTTGATATTTACAGGCTGCTTGTTGACATGTACTTTTGAGATGCTTTTAAAGTATTTTTTTAATTGTATCTGTGGTCTACTCATAAAGTGGCTAGGAATTTCAGGCTTGTTAAGGTTTGCTCCATTGCATGGTACTGTGATTTCTCTTTCTAAACACACCTGTATACAGAATCACAGATGAATATTTTCTTTCTTTGTATTAC
>Ga0181612_132782_pt1 | contig 22024 bp, 16 predicted proteins | sample HoacroProtozoa21_FD_119630 | JGI IMG/M metagenome (GOLD analysis project Ga0181612, IMG submission 119630) | Hoatzin crop microbial communities from Cojedes, Venezuel. Combined Assembly of Gp0051906, Gp0051904, Gp0051908
CCCGAGGGCCTCAGGGGTTCCCTGACAGCGGGGGTGGGGTGGGGGGGTGGAGCTTTAAAACCTTACTTGAAAAATAAGATACAATTGCATTTGCTTTCAGCTTGTGGTTTTTTAGCAATGTATTCCTTAAGATTGGTGTGTAAAAGAAATAATTTTACATTAATTTCTGCACTTGAAGGCCTGTTTTCCTCTTCCAACAACCCCTGCTTTAATTAGTTTATCTAATGGAATGGTCTTCCTTAAGCACTGTTAATTATCATTTGTCATTTTTACAGTAAACAGGTCTAGCACTGAATAATAACATTAATTTATCTTCTATTTTGAAGCGTTCCAAATCTCCAGTTAGGAAAGTAAAACTCAGCCGTGCTAACGTTTCTCACGTGCTTCCCATTAAGCACGAGGACGTAACCGCTCTGAGCATAGCTAAGATCGAGCGTGGGCACCTGCGCTGCGATGCCTAAATTGTTTTCCCCTTTCCTCATTTCCTTGAGCTGAGTCTTACTCTCGCTGCAGTCATCCTGAACTTCTGCTGCTGTCTTGGGTCAGACTGACTATAATCCAGGTGCCGTGTTATTCTCTCAGCCCTCGCTGAGAACTGAAATAAAAACCAGCCGGGACATTGGATATTTCAGTGCCAGAACAGCTTGTTAAAGGAAAAGAGTAAACGCAGCTGGCAGCACCGTTCAGAAGACCCAAATACTGCACGGACTAGCTGCAGCTAGTGCAGCCCAGGAACTCAAAGCTGTGTGTGAAAGAACAAAGGGACAAAATGGAGTTTGAATTTTGTGTGTTCAGTTTTATCTAGGTATGAAAACCAGATCACGATTTTGTCAGACTACTTAGAAGAATTTCCAGAAACTGATGAGCCCGCGTGGATTCTGGGAAGGCAACACCACCTAAACACAGGTATCTCCAGAATGAGAATTCACCTGAAAAATCTGTAGAGCATTCACAGGTTCACATGCAGTAGCAGCTCCTGATTTCCTTTTGTTCTCCAAATGTCTCATGAGAGAAGTTTGTTCTCCATCCACAGGACACCAACTAGAAGCAGCGGTATTCATCCTAAAATGAAACCAGAAGTTCACTAATATACTTTCTACCATAATTCATGCAAAGAGATCGTACTTGTAGCAAAGGCTAGTCAGGTGTAAGGCTGGTCGTTTCTCAACCGCAGATGCCTCAGATATAGATAAATAATTTGGGGGGATCTTCGTTATTACTAATGTTATTTGCCCTTGAGGGATGCTTGTCTGCAGCCTCTTATTTGCGACTAAAATGATATTTCAAAAGAAAAATAATAGTAATAATAAAATTAATCCAGGGCATGTACTGTATTGTGATGAAAATAAATATATGACCTAGAAGTCATAGCAGAGTGATGTATTTATATATCGTAGAAAAATGAGATTTCAGAAATTAGTTTTGCCCCCTGGGGAGAAGACCAGGGGATCCTCCTGTGTGACATGCCAAGGGCAGTGGCCGTCAGTGCAGGCCTGGTGTCCAAGGCGCTGAGGGTACCGCACACAGCCGTGGTCGGCTGAAGGATCGCTTGAAAAGGCCAGTCAGGCTGAGCCACGGCTCAGGGAAAGTGCAGCAAATATATAATTCTGAAGAGTCCTTCTGAGCCTTTGGGAGAATTCTGTAAGTGCATGTATCAGGAAAAAAAAAACAAGAGAGAGATACTTAATTAAATTTAATGATATTTACTTAATTAAATTTAATGATATTAACCTTTTCTTAAAATGACCCCGCATCGGGTTTGGAGGTAATGCATAATTCCATGTTGGTTTGTGTGTAGAAATTCTTCACCTTTCTTAACTTGCTCTACCACTTCTTTCCCGAGGACATAGTTCTCCGTTGTTGTTTTGTTCAAGCTGGGTATAGTCATTCCAAACACCCTGTAAAACTTCATTGGCTAACAATTATTTCATCGTTAACATTAATTAGCAGTCTACAAAAGCTCTGTGTTTAAATAGCTAAAAAATGTTTTAAATATTAAGGGTCTTATATGTAAAAGCTAACAGGAGTCTTCCTGCGCTCTATATATTGACTGCCCAGGGAAGATTAGAGTTTTTCAGTTTTAAAAGTTCATTTTAATAATTTATTTTCTCTTAAAAATATTCTAGACAAATCTAAGTTCTTGCTGGATATAAGTGCTCGTCTCTGGTTTACGTATAGAAGAAAGTTTTCGCCTATCGGTGAGTATGCATCAGACCAGCTGCCTTGTTATACGTTAGATAGCAGTGATGTTATCATGGACTGAAAAATGGTTTTTACAGTATTAGAACATTTTGAGCATCGTTTTAACTGTTTATGCAAACAAAATATTAGAGCTGTTAAAAACTGTGTTTACCTGTACCTCCCTGTCATCAGGTCTCCGTGTTTGTAGAGCAAGCAGTAAAGTTACGGCCCGCAGTGTGGAAAGAAAAGGTCTTGCTCAGTGCTGCTTATCTGTAGGACAATTGTTAGAGATTTTAACTCCAAAATTTTCTCTCAGGCGCTGTGCTCATTTTAAAGCCCGTGTTGATTGTAATGAATTTTTTTAATAGGAGGCACGGGTCCTTCGTCTGATGCTGGCTGGGGATGTATGCTGCGATGTGGGCAGATGATGCTGGCCCAGGCGCTGATCTGCAGACATTTAGGAAGAGGTGAGTACTGTTGCTGAGTGAACTTCTGTGTTGTTTGGAGACCATTTCAATTTTGTTGTAGTTTTCCATAAAAGCACGAAATGTATATTTATTGATGAAACTTTCTCTGATGCCCTGATAGGAGTTACTAGTGAATTATTCTTGTCTGATGGGGTGAAGTCATGCTGGCCTTAAGCAGAGAAATAGAGGGATGACAAATAGGGAATCCCGTTGTCATTGTTTTATAAAATTTTTCGAGGAATACCCAAGTTGAGGCCAAGGGAGAAGCTGCGGCCGTGGGCCGGAGTTCTTACCCTTCCCTTCATTGCTCACGTAGCCACCAGATGTTTGCACAGGGTGACTGTGTGAACAGTGACATAGTGATAGACATCGTACAAAGTACTTCACAGACCACACACCCTCACCAGCCTGAGGTCCAAACCCCACAACAGAACCCGTTAGTGCAAGCTCTTAAGCCTGCATCAGCACCTCGCATCGCAGGTGGGTATCGTAGGTCTGGTCTATGTGTAGCTGCTCTGTCAATCAAATGATTACGGGTAGGTCTTGTGATCCTTACACCGTTGTGCTGGGGTTTCTGTGGCAGCAGGCTTTGTGGATTTATCATTTATCTGCTTCAATACCTGAATCCACAGAAGGGTTTATCCACTTGAATAGCAGAGTCCACAGAATGGAGGTGCAAAGATTTAACTGAAGGAGTAGGCAAACAAGCAAATCACCTGAGAAAAACTAGGATATGAACTCGCAGTGTGTAGCCACTTCATAGTATCAGTCCTGTGTATGTGCTTCTCTGTCAGTAAATGGGTGGCGACTACCTTACGTTAGCAGCGAGAGCATACGTGGCAAAGCTGTGTTTTGGGTTTTGCTGTGGGAGAGGGCCAGCACTGTGTTTGGACTTTGCTTTATGGATCTTATATCACTATCTGATGTACGCTTACAAATCTGAAAAAATCTAAACAGAGCATATAGTTCTAGACAATCTTGGAAGCTCACATACAGCAGTGATCACAAGCATCTTGGCAGTGATCACGCAGAGTATATTTGCAGTTGACATTTTTGTTTTATTTTCCTAGTTTTCACAATCTAGACTGTGATGATAAAGGACAGCTTGATAATAAATGACAAGCTGTGACTTCTAGAAACTCTAAACAAAATGTAAATATTAGAGATGAATTGTACATGAGTTGTTTCACATCTCATTGTATGGCTTTCTACTATCTAGAAATTTGATCGGGACAATGGAAACGTTATTTTGTTAACGTGTATAACTTTTTTCCTGTAAGACTGGCAATGGGAAAAACACAAAAAACAACCAGAAGAATATCACAGAATCTTACGGTGCTTTCTAGACAGAAAAGATTGCTGTTATTCCATCCACCAAATGGGTAAGAACATGCATCAACTTTTTTTCTCCCCACTGAAATTCCTACTGTATTGAAACTTTCTAATTTGAAATATGATAATTTGAAATTTTAAAAAGGTGATTATGAAGACAATGTACATGTTTATATATAAATTAAAATGCATACAAATGGGTACAAAGTATAATAATTCAGAAATGTCATTCGCTGAGACCTAAATAAATCTGTGTGCTAGAATCTAGCTCTTCATAAATTATGTAAGCCTTGGGTACCAGAGTTGATAGCATTAAAATAGACAATCACGAAATTTTTTGCTGTAATTTGTAATAAAGGACAGTAATATTTGTAATTCTTATTACAGTTTAGGAACTTTTGGGGAAGGAACTAGCAGTCATTAAGATTGGAAAAGAGCATAGATTGAGAAAATAATTGTTGCTAAATACCGTTTGCAATTGCTCTAGAATGTATGTCAAAATACTAGTAGGTCGTGCTATTCAATATATATTGTGACCAGACTCTCTGTGGTCTTTTTTTTCTTTTCTCTTTGTGTGTGTTTTCCCTCATAAAAACAGCGCAGATGGGTGTTGGAGAGGGGAAATCAATTGGAGAATGGTTTGGACCAAATACAGTTGCTCAAGTACTGAAGTAAGTCAAATGACACGAGCTCATTCAGAATGTCCTCCCCTGGGGCAGCTAAGGTCAGAGACCAAGATAAGGCCCAAGAGGCAGTTTTAAAGGCTGATCTTGCTCTTGCTTAGAATTAGGAATATGTATGCTGTGTGTTCGCAAGTAGAGTGCGGACCGCGATGCTGTAGTGCGGTGGGCAGGTACGGAGTTGGGGTTGGGCGAGTTCTAAATTACCGTATGCCAAGAGCCTGGGGAAGGCCTGCAGAAAGGTCTCCCGTGCTGTGCCGTTGACGTGCCCTAACCAGTAAGCACCAGAGATGCGTGTCCCTTCCCACAGGGTGGCACAGCTTTGACAGGGCAGGATTGCCACCGTGCAGGCCAGCGCGGTGGTGTGAAACGTCGGAGTGAAGCCATCCAGGCCAAGGAGGGAACTGACCTGCAGTGTTTCGCTGCCTGAGCCGCAGCTCTGCCTGAAGGCTGCCGTGTGCAACACGGGCAGCTCTTCCTGGACCAGAAGCCACGCTGAGGAGAGCTGACTTGCTCCATTTCTGAGGGATGGGTGGAGGTGCCAGATCTCAGGTGGAGGTTGGACTGCAGGTCCTGGGTGCTCGGCAGCAATTCTTTGCAGCCCTGGGACTGACACGCATTCTGGAGAGAAAGAGAGAGGAGCTAAAGCATGCGCTGGCCTCCAGCTCTGCTCACTTACAAATTCTTCATGGCTTAGTGCTCACGTACAGGTTTTTCTGGCTTATTTTAGACAGCTGACTCTGCCTGGGCAGCTTAAGAGTGTAGCTCCCTTCTCCAGAGTTTTGGATTTCACACAAGTGGACAGAAACCTGTGTGCTATAATGCCTCCCTCCTAACTCTTTCTGCCAGAAACCTTTAGCTGATCCAGCTTTGAACACCCTGAGTCCGCTGTCCACACATGCACAGAAATAGTTCCACTGAATTTACTGGAACTTCTTAAGCAAAAAGCGATGTGCAAAACTGGCACCAGAATTTTTTTCCTTCTCTAGACAGTGCCAAGCACAACAGGCAGGATCCCATTGCGGAGGCTGTTAAATGCAATAAAATGTAATAAACATAATTACGTGGTTTAGCTGTTACTATCGCTGCATTTAGCAAAAGGACAAAACAGCTTTCACATGATACGGTGTGCGTGCTTTTCCTGGTACCACTCAGTATTTATTTTTCTAAATATATTAAACTGTAAATATTCAAAGTTCTCTTTTTATTACATGGAGACTTAAAAAAAAAAAATCTAACAAATATGTTTTTCCAAAGAAACACTTTTTTTTACTCAAGAACCATCTAATTGTACTGAAGGAAAAGCTATGCCTGTGGTCCTAATTAGTTTATATTAATTACTACTTTAATGTTTTCTAGGAAGCTTGCTTTATTTGATGAATGGAATTCATTAGCAGTGTACGTATCTATGGACAATACAGTGGTCATTGAAGATATCAGTAAGTGAAACATGAGTTCTCTGATTACAGTATTTGATTTGACTCCACTTTCCTGAATCTATCGAAATATGAACAGAATGCTTTTGGGCCATCCCTGCTAGTTCCCAGGGAAAGAAAAGGAATAAAGGAAATGCAGACTCAGGTTTTGGGTGTCCAGAACTAAAGGTAGCGCAGAATGACGTAGGCCTTTTTGGTGGCCACCTCACATATCGTGGAGTTTGGTCTGTGCTAGCTAAACTCCTATCTGAGAAATGGAACGAAGCTGCAGCGTGTAGAAATAGAGAACTGTTTTTAATACAGAGCTTGCCAAAGAGATGTGCTTTTGTCCTGCAAAAGAGAAACCAGGGGCAGATCCTAGAGAAACACATGTCCAGGTTTCATTTTCAGTTGGAAGAAAGGTGGGTTTACAAGTGGTATTTATCCACAGCTTATTTCTACTTTAGTCCCTTCTCCTGCTTATTTTATGTTCGCTTCATTGGAAGTAAGGAGTTCCCTGAAGAGTTCCTAATGCTATCATCTCTGCCATTTCATTTCCCTGACATTTTATGGGCAAAGCTTGCCAGTATTAATAATGCTAGTAGTAAATGTAACTTCAGTCTTAAATTTTGATCCCCCTGTCGTGTATCTCATGTCTCACTAATGTGCCAGCACATATTCTGTCTGCTAGAATTACGTCTTCTAAATAGTTACGATTGCCATGTCCTGCTCCTTCCGCCTTAAAACAGGAGCTCTGTAAAGGTGTCTGGTGAAGTAGGTTAATTCACGATTGAGAGGAAGATCTGCTCTGTGTTCCTCTTTGTGCGTTCGCTGATCTCTGTTTTTATTCCCGCAGAGAAAATGTGCTGGTCCCCTCCCCAGAGCAGCGGCGCGGCCCACAGCAGTGCACATTTGCACAGAAGTGCTCTCGGCCGAAATAAGAACCCAGCAGGATTCTGCACAGGCTGGAAGCCCCTCTTGCTTATTATACCTCTACGGCTAGGAATAAATCACATAAATCCAGTGTATATTGATGCGTTTAAAGTAAGGGCTTTACCAGTGAATTGCTTGTTACTGTGAAATAAGTTGAGGTATCTGTTACATCAATAAACAAATCGGCTACAATTTCATTTTTCTCCTTTTGAACCCCTAGGAATGCTTTAAGATGCCACAGTCTTTGGGAGCGTTAGGAGGGAAACCAAATAATGCTTATTATTTCATCGGATTTTTAGGTAAGGAAAAAAGAAACTTATCCCAAATACACATATGATCTAAAGAGAAAGGGGGGTTTTTCGGAAGGGAAAACACTAAGCAGTTTAAGCATGCGAATAGAGTATAAGAAATGAAGAAACACACCCCAAATACTTCAGGGAACAATGTGGTATCATCCTTACAGGAACAGAAAAAGAGCAGCAAAGCTTGAGGTAAAAATAGGTAATGGTCTAAGCAAGAACGACACACTGAGAATGGTTGACAGCATTTGACAAGTGTCGAATGTCACTGCTAAACTGCTGATTTTTTTCATAATCATTAGTACTTCCTAATGCAGGGTGTCTTGGCCTATTTTTTTGCTTCCCAGTTTTCTTAAATTATTTTCTCATATTTCAAACTTCTTCTGATAGCAGGATCTTTTTCACCTTCCATGTATTCCTTTATTAATTAAAGCAAGAGTTAATACTAGATTCAGTCTTTCAGATTTCACCCCAGTTTGATCCATAATTTTATGGGTATTTTGTTCTTCCTTTTGTAAAACCCGAACTGTTTTAGTCAGACTTCTTTGTTCCAATTTCTGAATGAATGCCTGATGGGATTACAGGTTGCATTTGTGGTCATCCTGTACTTTTTGATCTGTGGAATGTTGGGGATTACAACAGTTGACATTTTTTTTAAAAAAAATGTATCTCACAGAAAAAGGAAAGTATGCAACAAAGGTGGAATAAACCAACCAAAAAATCTACAGTAATAGGTCACAAGATAAAATTATACTAAATACCCTGTGGGAAACTACTGTGCCTAACTTTCTGATTCTCTGAAAGACTGCCTAGCTAGAAAGTCTAGATATTAACTGTGATGATAATCTAATTTCTGTTTTACAAGTCTGGATGGAGTAAGTGTTTATTAAAGTCTCTTGCTTATTATCAATGTCTGGATTTCACCCGTACAGGCAATGAGCTGATCTATTTGGACCCTCACACCACTCAGAGTTTTGTAGATTTGGAAGAAAATGGCACAGTTGATGATGAGAGCTTCCACTGCCAGCAAGCCCCACACAGAATGAAGATCATGAATTTAGACCCTTCGGTAGCTTTAGTAAGTGTTGGGAAATAACAGATGTGTATTCTTTATTTCACAGTAATGCCTCTGTACATTGATAAGGGCAGTAACGCATTTCCTTGAGCCGAATCAGGATCATGGGGCAGCCTTCCACGATCTAAAATTCAACATGTGGTCGTTTATGCATTAACTGCATAGGATCCATTAACCTTGAGTCAAGCAGGGAACCGGCTGTTTGTGTCCGGGGAGCTAATTCACCCTCTTTACTGAGCAGCACTTCCCTTCTGCAAGAAGTACTTTGAAGGTCACAGCAAGGAACTGAATCAGGTTTCCTTATTTTATTCCATCCCTACCATAGATGCATGGTCACTCTGGACAAGCTATTTAAGCTTAACTTATTTTAGGTCATAGTTTACAAATCTTTAAATGGAATTACTTGTAGAAGTCATCCAGTATGTATCACAAGAATACTGTGGTAGTTGAAGACGTCAGATCTGATGCCGTGCTGGTATCCTTTGGTTGGGTTACGGGCGATTGTCGCTCGAGACGTGTTTCTAAAGCTTTAAACAATGCATAAAGATACCGCAGCGTCCTTCATTCATTGACATACTGTTATTATTTAATACTACTACTGTATGTGTTTTTTCCTTAGGGCTTCTTTTGCAAAGAAGAATGTGATTTTGATAACTGGTGTAGCCTTGTACAAAAGGTAATAATGCTATCTTTATTTTCTCCGTATGAAATATGACATACTTTTTTTTTTTAAAATGGAAGTTCCCATTACATCTTTCTCTGCATGCAAATTAAATGAGCCATAGAGAAGAATGCATTAATGCATCGGGGTCAGCCAGTCGTACTGAATTGCTAATCGGAGCTTGTTCAGCAGTTTGACAGCCATGAACCCTGCCACTGGGAAAATGGGTGTGAACAGATACCCTTAAAAAGGTTTTCTTTTTTTAGCACTACGATGTTACTGGCTGAAACAGAGTAATTTACTGAGAAATAAATGTTACAAGTAAAAATTAACCACCATGTTTTAGCAATTTATTTATTTATTTGCTTCGTGATCCTTTTTTATCGTTTGACATAATTAGAAGATGTAATAATATATTATGACCGTTAGTCCTTAGTACCACAAAAGATCTGATTCTGTAATTGCCGAATCCCTCCAGCTCCTGCTGAATATGCTTGCTGCCATGGGAAAAGGACTTCAGGACATTTCTGTGTGCAGCAGGTGTGCTAAGCAACAGAAGTATGAATGTGAAGTAGCATCAACCTCTAAAGGCATTTTTTAAAACGAAAAAGAAAGGCTAAGGAAAACAGTTTGTAGACAACTGAAATGCAGGGTATGACGTAGCTTACCTGACTGAAGAGGAGTGGAATAATAACTTCTTTCTCCTGATCAAAACCGACCCTTCAAAAGCTGTTGTTTTTTTTGAGCGGATAGATCTGTCTTTTGTTCCCACTGAGCATCAAAAAACTTGAACACAGAGAGGTCTGTGCAAGTCATTTTCTTTTAAAAGGCAGAAAATACTGTACGTTCTTGGGGTCCATTTGCCACTTGTAGACAGAATTATAGGTGTATGGATAGCAAAGCTAGTTATAGCGCACTGATAACCTGCACGACAGTTCCAGAGATCTGTCTTCCAGGTGTTTTCAGCTAGGAAAATATTACAGAGACGTGCAAAGCAGTGACTCATAATGGCAGGTACTTGAAATAATGGTGTGTCTGCATAAAGCCATTGTTTTTTCATAGACATGCATAATTAAAAATGTTTTTAATTGAGCAGACATTTTTCATGTTTGAAGCTTCTCTTGAGGCATCTTTTCAAACACGAGTGTTCTGTCCGCAGGAGATTTTGAAGCAGCAGAGCCTGCGGATGTTTGAGCTGGTCCAGAAGCACCCCCCTCACTGGCCTCCCTTCGTACCCCCAGCGAAGCCAGAAGTGACGACGACCGGGGCAGGTGCGGTTCCGACTGGAAGGGCTGTTGTGTAGTGCAGCCTTCCTCGTGAGCAAACAGAGGAATAACCACCGGTGGAATAACGATGCTTCCCGAAGTGTCAAGCGATCACCATGCGGTTAAATCCCTTCTCCTTACAGAATGTCAGACATTTATCCAAACAGGCCATGTACAATTGCTAGCACAGACACATACCTTTTTTTTTTAATCTTACAAAATGCTTTGAAGGCCACATTCCAGAAATTTTTTGTTTGTTTCTGTTTTTAAGTAAACAACATCAGGCATGTCTTCAGATTCTAAATTGTGTTTGTTTTTTTTTTCAGAACTCATTGAATCTACTGACAAGCTATTTGAGTTGGAAGAAGAATTTGAAATCCTGAGTGTATGAAGGAAACTGTGGTGACCCTTCTGAGTATTGAGCACATTGCTAGTATTACTGCATTGACTTATATCAAACAGCCATGTTCGCCCCAAAGTGCCTGAAATCACAGATAACAGAGCACAAAAACCTGGTAGCATCCAAAACTCCGACAGTGACGGTTCCTGCTCTCAAAGAGCTTCCCCAGATGGAAAGGCAGTAAAAGATCTTATAATAAGACCCTTAAAGGGAACCTCTTTTTAACATGTGTGTCTTTCCTGAACACAAGAGGACCTTTGAGATTAAGGCAAAAAATCAGTATATCACTGGGCTGTTTGTTAGGAGAAAGGGATAACAACAAATGGATATTTCTTGCTCTCGTATAATGCAATAGTTCAGTTCTTAAAGCAAAACAGTCTTCAGTTAAGGAGGATGTTTACTTCCGTTCCCTCCTGTGGGCTGCATCGTAGAAAAAATACATTGTCTTGTTTAAAAGATCAACTGGATCAGAAGAAAACTGTTTCCTTGTTAAATATTTTAACATGTATTTGAGCAACCACACTTTATTACAAAAATGTTTCTGTAAAAGGAACTATGTCTAATGTATACGTTTTGCAATAGCCTTCCTGTTTCTGGGAAACCTCAAGAGGAACAGGAGACTCAAATAGTCGAGAGATCACAACCACTGTTATAGCTACGATATATTGCACCTTGACCTTAAAATTCAGATCATCAAAACGCAGGCTGACTTTTCTTTCAGAGCTAAAATGAGTCAAAGGTGGTTTAACTGTACCTTATTTATTTTAAAAAGGATTTACACAAGTTTCTCTGTTACAGCACTTTATCTGTGCATCTAATAAATTTCTTAAGCTTTTCATAGGTTGTATGCTGCTATATTTTGTTAATTTGTGTGTGTGAACTAAATATAAACCAGGTTATCTTAAAACTTAATATATAGGCCTATGCAAATTACTTAATTGTTGGGGTTTGACATGTTGCCTTTGGAAATGTGTTTTGGTAAAAGTGCCTTAATTCCACGGGTTAATCAGAACAGCCTGTGTGGGTTTATTTTGAAAGCAGAGCATATCTCTAGCAGCCATGAGAAAAACAGCTCAGAAAAATTTAAGGCAAAGATCTTTTAATCCATTATAAAGTTTCTTTTTACTGTCAGACGGTCCCCATTATGGTCATTTTGTCATGGTAGTGTAACGGGCACGAATCGCACAGTTTCATCTTCACCAATAAATGACGACATAGAGAAATGCGGAATGCTGTCTCCTCTCACTTGCACTTCTTGGTCAGGGCCAGTGTGATCTCCAAGAAAATAGTTATCCATATCATATTGCAGCTTGTTTGCCTACAATGTTTATTAACCACAGTTTGGAAACTACATACTTAGAAAAAAAATATCATTTTCTTACCCACTGCATGTTTTTTTAAAACAAAGCATTACTTCTTAAGTAATACATGAACTTACTGTTTGTGTAACTGCAACCATAGTCCTCTCCTCCCCATAGACAAAAAAGAACCCCTTGCTCTGAAATGCTCAGTCTCAAGCAGTAACTGCTAAAAAAAAAAAAGGAAGGAAGCACCCAAGTTAAATAATAATGATTAAAAAAAATTCAATCAGTGGCAGGAAGCACCCAAGTTAAATAATAATGATTAAAAAAAAAAAAAATCAATCAGTGGCGTACAGCGTACTTATTCCCCACATAGCTCTTAGCTGTTCTGTAAACATTCTTCAGCGAGGAGGTGTTGGCCTTGCAGAGCTCTTGACAAACTGTTCTTGGTGGGGGGGTAAACAGATTTATGATTTTTTTACCGGGGCTGATGGCAGAATGGCTGGAGATTGGAATTCCCAGCAGAGAGGGCCTTGGGTGTAAAGAGTGGGGAGAGGGCTGGGTTCATGGAACACAATGGCAGTTTGGACAGTGATAGCAGCAGGGCCAGGTTACTGCAATAGAAGCAGTTCTCTAAGGATGGTGGTGCTTAAAATGCATAAGGCTCTGATCCTGGAAAAAAAATAATTCTATTTTCATGTGTCCACATTCAAAAAATAAACCCAAGTCCCTGTAGACACAATACCTGGTGACACTTTGGGAGCCCAGTGGCTGAAAAAGTCATCGTAGTTCGCAAGTTACTTGCACAAATTTTCAGAAAGTCATGAGCTTCACTCTGCACCCTCAGTGTGGTAAAGTTGTATTTGCATAACCCAAGATGTAAATACAATGTGATCTGTCTGTGCTGGGACAGCTGAGAAATAGGCTGAATATTCTGCATAAAAGAACTGCTGCTCAGGAGCGTTCAAATACCTTAAAGATATTTGCAAAATACATCCAAAGCAGTTGCAGTGCCTTCACGATTAGGAATAAGTTACATGAAAGACTAAATTGTTCCTCACAAATTTCTTGCTCGTCTCCAGTGTGGTTCAACTGTAGAACATGCAGAGCTCTCTGACCCTGGTCTAGGAAGATAATACTATATAATGCATGTAAAATATTATCTGCTTATAAGTAAGTATGTTCTTAAGTACTTTGCTGGATAGAACCAGAGCCCCAGAACCTAGTAAAAAAATAATACTTTAAAATAATGTCTCAGTCTTGCATTAATGATAATTTTCTGAACAATTTTGTCTTAAAGATTTCTAAGCCAAGGTGACAGTGTATTCGCAAGACACTTCTTTCAAATATCCTGGAATGTTAATATATGAGGATTTCATATGCTTTACTCTAGAGAAGCTGATAATAGTAACTTCAGCCCAACAAAACGAAGTCATTATATGTATATTGGCATACCTGTTTCATGGCTTTCCCTCCAAATATACAAGGATAATAATACAATTAGTGGTACTTCTCTTTAATTATGCCCTGCAGGAAAGTGTGACTGGTTAACCATGCATACACTAGAAATACAATTTTTTAAACTAACGGAACTAAAGCCCAGAGGAAGAAATATACAACACATCGTGCCTGTAAGAAGTAAAAAATGTACATCCCATAACTGCTTACTTCTGTGTCTGCATAAGCTTGCATGCTGCCTACTAAAGCCTCTGCTTTCCAAATACACACAGCTGGAGTAATTACCAAACGAGTGTGCCAGGGCTACCTCAAGCAGTGAAATGTTTCTGGTGGCTATGCATCATTTGACTGCAAGAAGATAAGCACAGACCTTGAAGCAGACATTTTACCTGGGATATATTTCAATAGAAAGCTGTGAAAAATGCTAGAGGTGTTTTGGATTCATCTTCACATCAAAAACTGCATTTTTCACTGGGGTAGCTCTTTAGCGTCAACCGTGGATGAGGGCCTGGATTAGAACTGACTACCTGTCCCTGGAGCAAAGAACATCCCATCTGGTTAATAAGCAAAGCAAACCAAATTAATCTTTGGGTCTTCCTAAAGAAGTCAGTCATCAGCCGTTAATGTTTCTAAGTCCCCTACAATACACTGACAAATTTTAGTTAGCTCTGTATTTTGTAGGGGAATGAGTCTTCTTTCCCTTACACTAGACCAAATACTGTTTGCAAAGGCACTAATAAAGCATAACTTTTGGAAATCTCTCTTGAAGACTGGCATGTGCCTAGGACAGAGGAGTGGTGTAATGTGAGACATTGGTTACTTTTTGGTCGCAATAAGGAACTCGCAGCGACTCTCAGAGGTAGCCATAAATGAGGGGAAAAAAAAACCCCACTGAAGTAAAAGCATAGCACCATGTTCTGTGAAAAAAAAAAGGCGTTTAAGAGCACTGTTCTTTTTCTCCTCTGTGTGCAGTCAAAATCCTGGACTTGACACTTGATTTTTGTAGAATTCTGGCTGTCTTGATTCACTCATCAACCACACGCAACACAGGTTTATGAATTTATCCTTCTTCACATCAGCGATGTCTTGTCTTAGGTAACAAAGACTGTTAATGTTGCTGCATTTTTGTTACTACAAGTTCTTCATGCACACTTGGCAACGGCTGACCCGTGTTCGAAGCTGTCCCGCTTTCAGCGTTTCTGAGGGAGGAGCACTGACAAACTGCTGCGACTGTTCAACGGTCGTCAGCCAGAAGCTGTATTTGTTTGCAAAGTAATGGCATGTTCCCCTGGCACCGTTGCATTCAATGAACGGAGTAGCACGGAAATCCTCCAGGCAAGAACCAGGTGAGACAAGCGACTGACCTCCGCCTTCCGCACCAGCCGCAGTATGCTGAAATAAAGACGTCGATTTAAAGGAGTTTAAGGGAACAGAACGGGATGTTAACAGGGGAGTCCTCCAGTTCCATTGTGAAAAGGAGTAAAACAGGCAACCAAAATTATACCTCGGCTACGTCTATCTGTCTTTTGAGTCAGGGCTAGAGGTGAAGAAGCAAGTGAACGTACTCAGGCTGAACATACAGGCCTGGTATAATAGAAATCCAGCTGTTCGCTTGCAAGCTTGGAAAATGTGGAAAGCCAATTTCATACTTTTCTAACTATCTTACACTAAAGAGCTTCTAGGAGAGTGCAATGGAAAATGCTCTACTTTATCCACTGAGAGAGGGGATTAAGACAATGCTGTACCATAATTAGCATTTCTTTCCACATTTAAAGGTTTGAAGAACAAAGAATATCTATAGCAATACAGAACTACTGCATTGATGTTACCACCAAACTTGAGCAGTACAGGCGAGGCAGCCGGCTAATCGGGAACAAACTCAGAAAGCCTACAGCAGGCCAGCTGGTCAAGAGTAAATACGCAAGGCCAAGAAGCTACCGGGCTCTAGTTTCCTGTAAGCAACTCATAGAACACAGTCTCGGTCACCTCATCAAAGAGGAGGTCTAGAAATGTTCAAAGCTGACTTTGCTTTAGCAATACCATCCTTACCATAAGGAAGGAGTATCCTATCCATAGGCTGCGCCAACCCAGGGGACACTGTGGGATGGTGATGTCCTGGCTGTGCACAGCCACAGCCTGGGAAGGTGCTTCGCACACTGAGCACCGGCTGATGTACTGTGGGATCTGGACGCTGTCCACCGGCATCATGGGGATAGGAGCAGTGGTGGAGAGCCAGTAGGACTTGTCATTTCGGCTGGCGTAGTAGCACACCTCATTGATGTTGCAGTAAATAAAAGGCATGGTGCTGAAGCGAGGCAAACACGAGCCAGCAAAACCTGGAAAAATTGGAGAAGTGGTCATAGCAAGCATCTGCCTAAGGCTCCAGCTCATGCACACCAGACGTGAGTGGTGGAGGGTGGCACAAGCAACGCTGCTCCCAGCAGGGATTCTGCCCAAACAGACTTCCACCACCGCTACTACAATCACCTGTGGTACCAATGAAGATTGTTCATTCAAAACGAGATTTTGGCCTACATTTTTCATGCCTGAGAGAATCCTGTCAGCTCACCAAGATCCTGGTTGTGTGACTTCTCCTGCCCCTCCACGTACAATAAGCTGTAGCCATCCCAGAGCTTATTCATTCCTATGGGACAAGGTGGGATTTGGTCTGACTGACTGTGCTTCACTAAAGTGTATCCAACGCCCATGCTCCGGCCAGGCATTCCCGGCAAACCAAGTGAGCCCGGCTTTCCAGCAACACCTGGAAGACAGAAAAGGAGTCACTATCACTAATACACCATGCAGACCATCCATACCCAGTTTTGGCATTGCTGTCGTTGTGTTTATGTCAGTCTTGTACAATGAGGAGCCCATGTTTTGATGGTTGTTATATGACTAACGAGACTTATCAGTTCCAAACGCACACATTTCACAGTAGCACCCACCCACTTCCTACCAGATTTAATTTTCTTTCTTTGCCCAACAACTCTGGTGCCAATGCGTTAGCACATATCTCACAGTACAATAATTCTGAGGATCTCAAAACACCAATCAAAACCTAATAAATTCATTTTTGCTATAGTGCTCTTCATGATCATGTTCCTTTGACACAGAAAGGCCAAAAGTTGTACAACAAATCTTTGGCAGAATCCAAACCTTCTCTGTCTCACTGTGCCTTTCCACTACTATCCAACCCTTACAGCTGTGTTCACTGTGAATACCATTTTGCTCTTTTAGATCTTCAGGATGACTCCCACATCCACAAAACATTAAAACCAAAAGATGGTCAAAATTGCACCTAGGGAAACACCAGCAGTGACAGACAACAATGACACGTGACATAATCTTCCTCACTGAAAATTAAATTTACTTCATTGCAGATACAAGACACAAGATCGTGTACATCCCCTGGTCTTCCTAAGGTAACTGGGTGTTGGGGAGGGTCTCTGCAGAACCTGTAGGCAAACAGAATTCTACTGATTGCTTCTTTCTGATCTGTGCTCCTCAAATCATAAAATTACCTTCAAATCCCTGTGGTCCTGGGGCACCCGAAAGTCCTGGATCCCCAGCTATGCCAGGTGATCCAGGTAAACCATCACGTCCTTTCAAACCAGATCTTCCTGGCAGACCTTTTGCACCTGAAATTAAAAACAATTATTACTATCATTATTTCCTCATACTAATGCCTTCACTCCTGCAACCATATTCCAGAAGAGAAATACGTTGTCAGCAGCCATGCTGAGAGCTCACTCTTCAACAGCTTCAAACAACTAACTCCATACAGGGATTCCACATGATCTGAGTGCCTGTTGAAGGATCACGAGGTCAGCTGAACGTTAGACAAGGCTGAAAATGCAGCACCGAGATCTGAGATAAGCTACTCATTTTAGTCTGAAGCCACATCGGACCTAAGACTCAGGTTTAAATTTGGTGCCTGTAGAAGTCTGTGAACTCTTCTCATCTGTGCCTTGCAAGATTCCTGCCACCGGGAGAACAAGAATCCTCTGGTATAATGGCCCAGATGTTGTAAGCTGAAGAAAGTTGAGCTACTTGGCTGAAATTTTGCTTAAGACTTGAAGTCACTTCTTTTGCTTGATTTCACCCTTTTCACAAACCAGAAAATTGGCCTTGATGTTCAGCCTAAGTATTATGTAAAATTAGAGCCACTGACCTTAACCAAATTCCCCTTTCCCTTCCCCCCCCCCGATATTCAATGATGAGCATCTGACTGACAAATCTTTAAAAAGTCTCAAGACAGTGAAGGGTGCTCAAAATGTAAAGGCTTAGAATTTAGTGGGATGTGAGAGGAAGTGCCTGCTCACGGACCCTTACAATCCATTCAGGACTGTCCTGATCCCAAATCAGAAAGGTCTGGCATGGATCGGATAACCCAACAATAAAATAAGTGTTCAGGATGGTACAAGCTCAAGTATAACAAAATAGTATAGAGAGACAGAAGGCGTTATGCAGTGGCACAGAGCTAGATGCCTCACATGTAATGTGGAAGGTTAGTATTAGTATAAAGAAACGTGACTGGGAAACAGATGAGTGATGTTTGCACAACTTCTGTAAAGATTAAGCATTAGAAATAGTATAAATATGGGTAATTTCCCAATGAACTTCCCTCTTTCACTGCTCTGCTGTGTCTGTTACCTGATTGCCTGACCTGTATTACTAATAGTTCTCTCAGCTTTTACTCCCTGCACGTTTATTCACTTCAGGAACTGACAACAGGAAGCCAGCAATGAACACAGCTCTGTCCACTGTGATGGGGCTCAGGATGGCGCCTAGGGGGAAGGACTGTGCCAAGTGATGTTCCTGCTCTAAAAGTTTTCATGAATAAAAGAGAATACTAACATTTTAAAGTTGCCTAAATGGCAGTGCTAAGAAAGGAAATATGGGAACTTGCTGGGCCTAGGAGATTCAGCTGGTGCAGGACCCACTAAAGTCGCTTTGTCAAACAACATCAATCACAGTGGTGCAGGCTGAAGTTGCCAGCACTTCTCCAGTTACAGTAGTTCGTTGACAATTCATATAATTCTCCGTGGTGAATCATTTTCACGACCACTCCACCTGCTAGTACCGAAGCTGGTATCGTATCAGCTACATCACAGGCTGCTGCACCTAATTCTGCAAACCTAATTAAAAAATACTATACAAATGCATGAACATAATTTATCAAATACATTCTCATAATAATAAAACATGATATTTGTATGCATTTTTCTGGAATGATTTCATCTCTTAGAAAAACCTGTAAACCTTCCTAAAGCATTTGAGAAAATAATGTTCTTCCAGAAGGCCAGCATTTCAGGGATCTGAGTGTACTTTTTACCTGGTTTTCCAGCTGGGCCCTGGAATCCAGGATCTCCATCAAAGCCAGGGACGCCATCGATTCCTGGCAGACCAGGTAAGCCTGCAGGGGCTGTGATTTCTTCTGGCTGTGGGGTTACACCTGGAGCCCCTTGTCGGCCAGGGACACCTGCAGACAGTGCAAATGACACTGTAAGCACCCCACAAAAAACTCAGTTTTGATGATAATACTGACACAAAGGAGAAGTGTGCTAAATTAAGACCGCCTTAGTACATCAGCACTGGGTAACTTTGTAAAAAGTGGTACCTCAAGCTCTTCCTAATTTATTTCAATCTCTGAGAAACTAAGAGTCCCCCAAATAAGCCCATTAACGGAGCTCTGAAATTTTCCCCAGCCCAAAGCATGTGCAATAAAGTACAGCTTTTCAAATCCTCCAGCACTCACCTCGATGGCCCATTTCACCTTTCAGCCCAGGGTAACCAGGATCCCCTGGAAGCCCATCTTTACCTGGCATCCCCATAAGGCCAGGCTCCCCTCTTACACCTGCAAAGACACACAGCAAAAAACCTCAGGGGCTAAGCATAGCATCCTGATTCTGACCCACAGCTGGGGCACTGAGAAACACACTGATGGCAGCAATGGCAACGGCATTTCAGCTCTGAGATGGAGGGGACCACGATCCTTAGGGAACTCTATGCCCATTTTGATGTTCAGAATAGCTGCAGAGGCTCAAGACAAGAATTTTCACTGCTACATAATTACACTTTATTGAAAGTATTCTTCCCCTCCCTTGGGTAACCCAGGAAAAGTGTTTGGGGAGTACACATCTTTTGTGTTTGGAACCCACCTCTATGAACAGCACAGACGGATGGGGCTGACAGCCTACAAAGACAGCATACAGTGCTTCACCTGGCAATGGTTCTCCATCCTTTCCTGGCTTTTGAGCTGTGCAGTTTCGCTGAAACCTTGCTATTAGAGTTCTCATTTGCAGCTGCCCTCCACTGTCCTTTGGTAGAGACCAAGCAGAGAGCAACTTGCTCCCTGCCTTTGCCCAGAAAAAGGTTTCCTAACTCCTACAATCCTTTTAGCCTCTTGAGGAGACCTAAATCCACCACATTATGCCTCTGAGCATACATGATAGGTGGGATGAAACAGCATCTCCAGTTCTTGCCTAGACAGGAGAGAGCCACACATAGATATGTAAGTGGGTAACTGCAGTTGACAAGCACAGCACGACTGCATGTGGACATCATCTATTCAGAAAACAAAAAACGAAGAGGAAAAAAATACACTGAAGAGCACCTGGAGCAGCCCTCACTTTGCTGCTTTTAGAGTCAGTAGGTAAAACCTGCATGGACCAAAAGGGAAGACTTAGACCACAAATGCAGCTGTGCTTACACCTGAACAAAGATTTGTTTCAAAGCAGTCACACTAACCACACAATAGCCATTCATACTGCCAAAGTGACAGCTGCCAAACCACACTCAGACCCTTTTGAGGCAAGATTACCTTTGAATCCAGATGCTCCAGGGAGTCCAATTGGACCAGGGAGTCCCACGTCACCCTTAATGCCTCGCAAGCCAAGAACACCAGGGAAACCTGGACTGCCTGTGTCACCTTGGTCAGAAGCTGGGCCAGGGGGCCCTCGTAGTCCTGGAGGACCTGGAAAACCTAGAGGCAACAGGGGTAATTAGCACAATCTGCTTCTGGGGTAAAACAAATGCTGGGGCTATCCCCAGCGCATGTTTCTAAGGGACAGTCATTGTTTGGGTGTCTATGTTTCCAGGAGCGTTCTTCCCCCAAAGGTAAAGAACCAGACCCCACCTGCATATATCCACTTAGGTCTCAAACTTTTAAATTCTTTTAACCATGTTCATTTTGCTTCAAATTCTGGGCCTGAGCATAGCCCTTGCCCCACCTCACAGCTAGCCTGGTGGCTCAGACATTCTCTAGGAGAAAGAGAGCAGTGGCTTCAGATCCTTGGCCAGGGAAAGGCCTAGAGTCTCACCCTCTCCGACAAGGCTGTGAGGTATTGAATGGCTACCAATGCCTTCATGACCAATCGTTCAAACCATACTTGCTGTCGACCCTACAGCAAGTACTTCTTATGTACCTCCAAGTGGCAACGAAGCTTTGCTGCCTCCCAGCTCACATGGGATACTTCTAAACTTCACACAGAGCCTACAATTACAGCTGTGGAAACCATAGTCCAAAATGGAGCTGGTGTCCAAATTTAGACATATTACTCTGGACTTAAGTATCTACCTTAGGGCCTGAGTCTGTCTTCTGTACCACAACAGGTGAAATGAATATGGACTAGAGCGCTTTAGTAACAGGCTAAATCAAATCAAGATTCAACAGCAGGAATTTGAAACAGATCTACTCATTCTTGGTCCTGGATCTAGAACCCAGGTTATTAAAGTGAGAGTACTCATCCAAGTAATTTCCACTCAGAGCTCTTCAAAGGAAGCCCATAAAGAAATCCCCTTAGCTAGTCCACTCTCCTTAAGAGGCCTCTCTTCATACCTGAACTCCCATCAGTTCCTGGATGGCCAGCATCCCCAGGTCTCCCACGTATATCAGAAGGAAGAGAAACTCCAGGTGTTCCTGGCAAGCCAGGCAGTCCCATAGGACCAGGGGGACCTAAAACAAGAAATACAAAGTGAGAGAGCATACCCAAAGCTCTTCAGTGACCTTCACAGACCTGGACAGAAGTAGTGGCTGGGTAGTATTTACCCTGAGAAAGAACAAAGAGACATCTCACTACCTGAGGGGAAAAATTACGTATTCTGCTCTTCAGAAGAGAGGTATAGACACTATAAAAACTGTGTAACCAACTGTTTCCCAAATATATAGCCACATCACAGATACAACGTTTACCTGTTGAACTACTAACCACCTCTGTGGCTTCAGGAGTTCTCTTTGGTAATTCTGCTGACCATGCAACCCATTAACGTGAGCTGCAGTACATCCTTTGTGGCCAGCAGGTTGAGGGAGGGGATTCTGCCCCTCTGCCCCGCTCTGCTGAGACCCCCTCCCGGGAGTCCTGTGTCCAGCTCTGGAGCCCTCAGCACAGGACAGACCTGAAGCTGTTGGAGCAGGGCCAGAGGAGGCCACAAAAACAATCAGAGGGACGGAACAACACCTCTCCTGTGAGGAAATGCTGGGCGAGCTGGGGCTGTTCAACCTGGAGAAGAGAAGGCTCTGGGCAGACCTTATTGCAGCCTTTCAGTACTTAAAGGG
>Ga0181612_162255_pt1 | contig 22023 bp, 10 predicted proteins | sample HoacroProtozoa21_FD_119630 | JGI IMG/M metagenome (GOLD analysis project Ga0181612, IMG submission 119630) | Hoatzin crop microbial communities from Cojedes, Venezuel. Combined Assembly of Gp0051906, Gp0051904, Gp0051908
AGAACCAATCTTATTACTGCCCCCTGGGGGTGGGGGGAAAGCCAGCAGCAACTCGCGTGGTTTTTTTTCCCCTCTCTCCTGGCTCCCCCCCCCCAGATTCCCATAGAGAAGCAGAGGAATTTTAATATATCTATATATTTCTTTATGTATAAAATGCAAATCTCCATTTGGCACGTGGTCTGCTCAGCCGGTTGTCTGCACAAAGTATTATGCAGATCCTCCTGCCGTCTTTCCAAGGGTATAAAACACAAGGGCCTGTGCCTGCGCGACGCACCCCCGCCTGAGCCGGCCGCTACACGCGTGCAGAGCCACCGTTATGAAACACTAATCTCTCAACCTTTACTCACGGTAGTTCCTGTTGCTGCATCTGCCCTGGGTCTGTTTATTTTGGTTTTCTACTTAAGTGGTGGTAATGAGATTTTATGAGTTCTCAGAGCTTTTTTATGGGGGCTCTCTAACCCTCTCGCCTCCACCTTTTTTTTGTGCGCCGCCGCCGTTGGGTCTGACGTCGTGAGTTTGTTGTGATGCCCCCCTCCAGTCTGTTCCTCCAGTCTGCTCCTTCAAGAGAGGGCTTCCCTCTTCGAGAAGGGGTTAATAGAGGCGTCTGAAAAAAGCACATAGACAATAATAAGGAGGCATATACAAGTAAGAAAATACTACATTCCTGTCTCCCGGAGGAAAACTGATAGTGATGTAGTACACCTGAAGCAGCCTGTTCCCACGAGGCTGTTGTGAGAGAGAATGAAGTGGAGGATTTCTGGGTGTAGGAAGCAAGTCAGGTCGAACAGAAACTGCCTGTCACAGCTGCCACCCCCTCCCGTGGCCGTCGGTTCCAACCCTCCCCACAGCTGAGAAGCCACGAAGTGTTGTCTTGACGGGGTCACGCACCTTGGCCCAGAACCTGGTCCCAACAGTCACCTGCTCTGGGCTGGTGTTCAAGGAGTGCCCTTTCACAGCTGTACGCATGCCTACAGAGTCTGTTATCCATCGGCAAATGCCAGGAGTGGAACAAGGGCAGGAGCATCATGAGACAGCCACTTGATGTCTGGTCTTCAGAAGCGCCAGGTACTTACAGATGCTTTTACGGTTAATGGAAACCACAAGCTCTTTGCACCTTGCAAGACCTGGGCAATGAGCAGCAGTAGTGCAGCAGATCCCAGTGAAGGTTTTTTGCACAGCGGAGTTTCTTCTGTATTCTGCTTTGTTAGATAATAAGGGCTGGATCTCTGAAGCCACGGATATGGCATGTGTCTTTCTGTTGTCTGAGAGGTCCAGAAGATTTGACGGAGAGTCTTAGTTTTCTCAAGAAGAGCACTTTATACTTTCAGAAGGTATGAGTTTAGAAGTATTTTTTAGAGCCACGGTACTGTTGCAGCCGAGTGCTGCAGCACACATTGCTCTCGTGAGTACTCCAGGTGCAGACAGGACCATTAGGCACTGCTAAACCACCATCCCCATAGTACCGTCCCCACAAATAAAAAGGATGGTCCTAAATTAAAATTCAGACTAAAGCAAATCAAGTGCACTAAAGTATATGCACTGTACTTTAATGTGCTTTTAACATATTTACACAGCATTTACAGATTTGGACAGGGGTGGGAGATTTACTGTGATCATTCGTAAAAAGCTGATTTAAAATTCTGCTAGTCAAAGACTCTTCACAAACCAACACATGCACTGGGAGTTCTAGTTTATGAAATTCACACTATATATCTAGGAAAAAACCTTTCCTGTTATCTGTATAAACAAAACTCCTCTTACTTACACAAATAGGCTCAGTTCTACAAATATTTATGATGAAACTCACCTACAAATGTACACTCGTTGATATCAACTGGTGAAACTGCTGAAAAGTTTGCTTCGTAGGAATAACCTGCAAAAGACAAAGCTTGTATGAAGTAGGTAACTTTGTCTGTTGTTCACCAATTCATAGGTAGAGATACAAATGATACTTCAATGAATATCACTGAAGTTCAGCACCATTTGAGCTTGCTCCTTTATGAATAAGGAGAGGCTTGATTTCTGGCAAAAAGGGTTCATAAAGTACAGTTTGAAAAGCACACTGGGGCTGCATGCTTCCTTTACTGAGGCAACAACTGCATTTCCCATTGCCTTCAGACCAAACGGGGTTTTCCAACTCTGTTTCCTAGAGAGATCTATTCTGAGCAAACCCAAAATTTAACATGGGTTAGTTTTCCGATTAGTTTTCTATTTAATAGTTCAACACGAGAGCTCAAAATCTACGAATTTAACTGAGTACTGTTTACAGAATATAGCAAACACTGTGTTTACCTGCCTTTTTCCTATTGCTACCATATAGCATAGTCCGGGACGTAATCATGCCAGCTTGACATAAATCTGGAGGGTTTGGTTCCAGAAAGCAGCATTTTGGCAGCAGACATGACCTCTCTTTATGTAAAACAGTTCCCTCTTGTGGATATTCCGTGTACAGTATCACAGAGAGAAAGGGGTTGAAATATTCATCAAACCTGGATCACTACAATTAAAAAAAAAACCCTCCATTCAGCAATGATCTCAACACACAGGACATCTCATTTTTAGCAATGAAATTTACAAGTAAGGAAGAACGAGCTATTACGTTTAATCAGATGTAATTCACCTGCAAAATTGCTCATTATCAATAACAAATTATTTAATTAAGTGCAATAAACACAACAAAGCTAAAGAAAGTTGCATAACTGTACCTATATGAGTCAAGTAAAAATCACAGTGAGTTTTTTATTTTGCTTACATGAGAAAACCTTCCGCGCATTCCAATAAAGAAAACCATGATTAAAAAAGAAGGAAAACGTACACAATGTAAAGAAAAGAGACAATAAGAGTGAAATAGCCAGGATTTCCAGGGGTCCATGTACTGAGTACTGCAGGCAGAGAAACTCTTGGGAATGATAAATCTTTCAATTAGTAGTAAAGAGTCCGAGGAAGTAAGTGGCACAGCTTCACTGGTGACACAACGTTGCACCAGGGATTAATTTGGCATGACAGTTTAAAAAGCCATATGAATGGAGTAACAGTGTAAGATTTCTATGTTCTCTAAACGATGGCTACATTATGCAAGGAAGATTTTTTTTTCTTAAGAAGTAAAATGTGAGAGAATGAACATGTACTCCCCAGTTTTGCCAAAAGGCATATGGTCGAACTCAGTCTGGGGAAATGATAGAAAAAAATTTCATGTTAGTATCTTGAGGGAAATTATATTTAAAAAGGCTGAAAGCCTTTATACACCAATACACCATAAACTTGTTTGGCACAACTTGTTTGGCACAACTTGTTTGTTTAATGGTTGTATATAAACCCTTCCCATTTGATTCAAGGTACAGAGTAAAAGTTGAATAGGCAGCGTAAGATTTCTAAAGGTAAGTACTTTTCCGAGGTAAATACTTTTCCAAGATAAAAAAGTCAAAGTTCCAACAATTAGGTATGTATTTATTCCCTGCAACACCAGGCTGCAGGTTGCTATGTGAACAATCGCGTATAGGATATGATGTTGTTACCTTATGTGATGGTTTAGCCAGCGTAAATAATTACTTTTTGTGACCAACAACCTTCTTCTTTACATTTTTGTCATCACCATAAAAAATGCTGTTGGCTTTTATGTGACTGCAGTAGCTGTGGCAGAGCAAGAACTTATACACTTAAGTACAATAAAATAATAATAAAATTCATTCACTAGTCAAAGAGGTAGATCTGTATTCCTGGTGTCAGTGGGGCATTTGATCTTGACTTCCAATGACGGAGGCACAAGATCAGCCAGACTTTACATATCATCACGGATGTCTTGCGTAGTTACCTCTCAGCCTTGCTTTAATACTATTCCTTACTACGCCTACTTTGCCCTGGCAGAAGGGAGAAAAAGAATACTTTTTTTTTTATTATTGATTAGATGGGTACAGGAAAGAAAAACTCATCGTGAAATAATTCTGAGAGATTCCTCATTTAATGCACAATGTTTGGTCCCTGAGATGCTGAGGAAGATGCCATGCTGATGTAAGACACACATGAGCACGGATCCACTGTCCTTGTATTAAAGACTCCAAAGAGGAAATACTTGCAGGAGGTGATACTAATATGCATATAAGAGTAGCATGGCTGCATGTAACTATATATTTGCATAGGGCAAATTATTATCTTCAGCGTTTGCTCTTTTCATAGAATTTAGTCAAACTTTTTCAGTGCATATTAATTGAAAATCCTGTTTAGCTTATTTTGCCTCTACCCAATCCCTGTTTCAAGACCAAAGTACATCTTCAACATGATAATATATTGCACTCTATAACACCATCAAAGCACTTTGCAAATATGAATACATTCAGCCTCATCACATCTCTCTGTAACAGAATACGAGAACACTATTCTTGGCAGCGAGGTTACGCAACGATTTCCTTGAATTAGTTAAAACCTTCATATTGAGATCTATTTTGGCACTTAACCCTGGCAAAATCCTCCAGCTGGCAGGACAAGGACGCACCTCAGCAGAATGCTTTAATGGGTCACCCAGTCACTCACAGTGATGATCTGAAGAGTACTGGAACTCTTGCACTCAATCCAGCCAAATAAAATATTAAAGAAAATGCCTTGTTCATGTTAATCCATACAGTACGAATAGAAATTTAAGACAAATTAGTACTGCAAACTGAGAGAATTTACCTTGGACCTTTTTTTTTTTTCAGTAAGGCAATTCTTGAATATCCTTGTATTTTGTTCATTAGTTGGACCTAAGCATACTTACTTGTCCTCATTTTCCTCTTACCAAATGTCCTGAACCACACAGTATTTGGTTAGATGCGACGTTTCTTGCCAATAGGATCACTTCTTATTGGAAAATAAATATGGTTTATGTATTAATGGAGTGTTAAGAAGAAGTGGCTAGCTTCTGAAAAAAAGATGACAGCAGAAATAATGACTTTAAGAGCAATATTAATTAAGCCATTTTATATCTTCTGAAGTCTGTAAGTGCATTTAATAAATATCAATCTACACGCTTAAAAGTGCTCTTGACTCCTGCGAATCGGAGCCTGTTTATTAGCGTTTGTGCTAACTTTATACCAGCGATTTTTCCTTCCAGTCAGGGATTTTGCCACAGGAGAGGAGAAACCGGGAAGGTATCAGGGAGTATCCTGAAGACAGAATAGTAGCAACCACCATTAAAACACAGGTAGGCTAACAAAGGAGATACAGAAACAGCAGTGAAACAATGCATCAAAACAATACCCAAAACAAATCAAACAAAGACCTTTAAAATGTCTCTCTTAAACCATTAGCTCCCCTTTTTCTGAGCAGGCCTTGACGTCCATCCAAACCGTAGAAAGAGAGAAGCAGCAAAGCCTTCACCCTGAACTGAATGATAATGATTGAACGACAGAGAAATCAGTTGTGTGAAGTGATGCCCAAAGAGTCACTCCAGAAGCAGGGTAAAAATTGTGTTGGCTTTGTTGGGTTGTACCAAATCAGGACCGCAACATCGCCCTGCAAACATGTTGGTGCAATGCTGGGACTTTCTTCTGCACTACTTTGCAACATTGTTTTGTGGAAGCAGCTCTCCAGTTCAGGCCCAGAAACTTCTAACGGAGTAATACAGCAACTATTATAGTAGCACAGCAAATATTTAAGTTCTTTATGTGCCACTATCATGAAAACACAAAGCAACGTGAGTGAGTCTCCTGTAACTTTGTGCAGTTTCCAGCAGCAGTGTTCCCACTGTGGCTATAACTACTAGTTACAAATAAAGCATTCCAGAACTACTCTGGTATTGCCATAGTGATCACAAAGACTGATACTATTTTTTAAAAATGTAATTAATTTGGAGGACTAAATGGTTATTGTCTCATCTTTTATTATTTTTCCATTCATTTTACTTGATAGCTTGCATACTGGAAATGCCTAGGCCAGGTAGCTTTATTTAATTGCTTCTAGGAACCATTTGGATTTGACTCTAGACCCTTCTAAGACACAGCTAAAAGGCAAGTGAGGGAAAAGAAGTTTCATTCTAAAATATGGTATGCCTAAAGATGCCTGTTTGCATTGGACAGTTCGCTTTTAAGTCCAGCAGCCAACGTTGCCATGTGGCACCTGCAGAGGGACGCTGCTGTCAGAATCAGAGCCCCTACGGTGGAAGCACTGCCAGCCATTCCTGAAACCCGCCACCAGCCTTGACGTACTGCAGGGCTCCAAAGTCTGCAGTGTACAATTTTAAGAAATTACTTGGGGAGCAAAGTAATAGCAGCAGGACTGTACTGCTGCTCTACTCCAATTAGGCCAATGGAAATTTTCATAAAAATCAACCAACTGTGAAAAACAAAGAAAAATGTGAAGATGTATGTGTACTGAAACCAGCCACTGAGAAAAGCAGCTCTGAACACTGGCTAATTTAATGTCCACCTGGTGTAAATCTGCTTAACGCTGAAAAATCAGACATCAGGCATCCTGAAGCCATAAAGGGGAGCGCATATGTTTACAAGCAGCCGCTCTGTTTATTTGCAGCTGATTGTGACGCTTACACTTGGTTCTCCCGAGGATATATTCACCTTTAGGAACTTGGTGTTTATTTTTGAGAATAACCTCAACATAATTTCAAGGAGAGCAGTATTTGCAATGATCTGCTTTGCTTTCTTGTCTCTCACGCTTGTCTGGAACACAATAGCTGAGAACCGAAAATTTGCAACTGAAAATAAATTAGGACAGAAATAAATCAGGACCACTTTCATTATCAAACATACGCACATATGGTAAGGTTTGAAAAGCTGAACCTCGACATAATTGGAAGACCCTCTTTCTCATCCCACTACGTAAGCACATACCCACCCAAGAGTTTTTCCAGTAGGACGAAGAGAGAAAATTCAGTTAATGAGCAATCCTGCAAAATGCCGAGCATTCCTGCTTTGATCCAGCAAAGCATTTAAACAGGTGTCTAATGTTATGCACAAGTAATCTCACAGAATCCTGTAACCAAGTCACATGTTCAAAATTAAGCATGTGTTTTAGGTCCAGGGTGACAAGGCTCAGCACCTTGTATGATTAAGTGACTAGTAAGCTGAAGAGGTTGTGTAGGAGTCATGTCCTTAATTGCTTGCTGACTTCATCAGCGCTTCGGTCTTACTGAGGTAGTATTTGCTAGTGTGCAGTATAAAGGTGACCTTTAATTCCAGCATGAGTATAGCTTTAGGATTCCCTACCCGGTTTGCAACTGTATGTTCTTCAATTAACAAAATAAGGGAATAATAATACCCAACTTAGTCACGAGTTTTGGAAGGATCAGTGATTAACTGACATGATTTTTTTATATTCCTGATAGAAGATGAACCTCTGGAGTACTATCCTGAAGACATAATATTCTGTTTTCTCACCAACAGATCCAAATATGTCCTCTCACAAGTCAATAGTGCTGCTAAAGATCAAATATATACCAGTAGTCACAGATACGGGTCAAATGTCATAACTCTGCTAATGCAGCAATATTATATGCGGTACTAAGCCTGCAGCAGACTATAAAACAAAATGCCCTCCAGCTGGATTCAAACTAATTGAAGTCAAGGCCACAACAAATGACTGCCTTAATAAGGCAGTATTTTCCAACAGAACTCATAATTTTTTTTCCAATGCTAAATTCAGGGGAATGTTTGGATATTTAATGGCAACCGACAAAACGAAACTCCAGTTATGACCTTCAGCTGCAGCCTCTGAGCAATATAATATTACTGGAATGAGGCTTTATTAACTGAATAGTCTCATATGCTGCATCTACTCATATTCATGGCTTTAATTTAATCTTATCTGCGGGCAGATGTTAATTTCTGTTTCCTGACATAAGCTAATTGTACCTCACCCTATGGTCAGAACTTAGAGTTGGGAACAGGCATGGATTGTTTGTGTCTTAGGCAGTGGGAGCAGGTTTGCCTTCGAATACAACTCTGTAGCTGCATCAGTGAAAGATACATGTGGATATCTAATAATAATCCAAATGTGCACATCTAATAATAGTTAGACACTGGTTAATTTGTCATCAGCGTAGCAGTATTTTTGGGGAAAAGCATAATAAAGCATCTATTTTCATAAATGTTCACAGGTGGATATCCTGCAGATAATTTTTAATTACTAATTAACATGCAGTTTTAGGCAGTGGAATACTAGAATGCATTTAAAAGTGAGACACATTAATCACAAACCTTTCACGTAGTCACATTCTCAGTCAAGTCTCATTCAAAGTCTCTGACAATAAACTCTTGTGTATTATGTTACCTTATCTCACACAACAGGTTTTCCCAGTGCCTCCTTTACTAGCAGGAAGTTCACTGCTATGCATGTGATAATACGTTATTGCTCATCTAACCTCAGTATGTGAGAAACAAATATATACAGCCTATTGACAACTCTGGTAGGTAGAATATTTTTAATTTTTGCATAGGGTTTTTTTTTTTAACTTTGATCATAGTTAAACATGATCTGTTTTTCAAAGATTATAATACTAAGTAATACTTTGTAAATTGCATATTGTAAAGTAGTACTTAGTATTATCAACATTTACTAAGCTTGTCATCAAGACTTTCTTTTTCCTCTGAATTTCCACAGTGTCATATTTCAAGTGTTTTCTTTTTGCATCAAGAAATGGGTAACATAGAACTTCTTAAGGTCTATAAATCAGTGAAGCTCTATAAGCATCCATGTCTCTTAAGATCAAGACAGGTGAAATGCAAAGATGTGTAAGGTGTTTATCACCCACAGTTAAAAAGACAACACCGGAGAACTCTACAGCCATATTAAGATCCTATAAGACAGAATCATCAGTGGTCTGAGTGCGGTCCAGAGGAGCCCAAGCAGTGTGATACTCATTCTAATTTAAAACAAGAAAAATGAAATTATAATTGCAGGAATGCTTATATGTGGCATATGATGGCATGGACTCAGCTTGTGGTGCAAGTGAGACCAACAGTGCTTTATACATCTTTACCTGGACGTTGGTTCCCTGGGAACTTTCTAGCCGGATAAGGCAGCTATTTGCACGAGGTTCTCCGTTCTCCTTCTGTCCAATCCGTAGCTGTATCACATGCCAGGGCAGCCAGTGAGGTTGCTGATCACGCACTGTCCATGCGCTGGCTGACAGGACACAACCACTGTTTTTTAACTCCTTATCATGTACTCGGCTCCTGCAGCACATCCAGAAGTCCTCTTTACTTCAGCATTTTTCTCTTCTGTTTGTTACAGCAATCTGCTTTTGTCCCGTTCCTCTACACTTATACTCACTCCCATAGGCAGAACAGGCTCACTACTAAGTTGCTTTCCTGGAAGAAAACTCACCTTCCTTCTCTGAAACAAAGAGTTCATAAAACACTTTGTTTTGTTTGCGGAAAGATTCAGCTGTTTAGAGACAGGTAATCATGAGCAAATTATTTACTAACTGCATCAGAGCAATAGGACAATGAAAGTTTGTCAAGGGCAGGTTAAGATTAATATAAATAAATACAGGTTCAATAGACAGTATTTAGACAATACACTTCTTTCATTGTGCATCAGGTTAGTGCCCTTTCAGTGACAGGCACTGTCAACTAATTAGGATGTGTTTAAATCTCAATTGGTGTGTCAATGCAACACACTTCTGTGTGCATTGTAAGAATCACAAAGTAATAGATTTAACCATTTTTTTTATCACTATCATTAAAGTGAAAGACATAACCAAGATTACGTTAAGCTTTTTTTTTTTTAAAAAAAGGGGTGGTTCCACTGCCTTTTTTCCTGGATGGCACAGCGACTGCTTTCTACCACCACCTAAAACATAGAGCCAGATTTCCTCAGTGGTTTATCTTCTCTTTTGCTAAAGAATTCCTGCCTTCCAGAATCTGATAAATTCAGTGTTAGCCATTTTGAAACATGGAGTGTCATCTCTTCAGTCTTCTCTGGATTAAAATCACGCTTCAGGAAATACTAAAGGTAGAACTATTTCTTGTTTGGACAATCAGATCAGAGTTGCCTTACATTCTTCAGCTTGCTCCAGCTTCTTCAAAACTTCCATGTTACTTGTTCCCCACCTTAGACCGATACTTCTGCACTACAGAAGGACCTTTTCTAATCATCCGAGTTCTACAGCTTGTTAAATCCTGCTAGATGGAGAATGAGATCGCTACGAACTCAAGATGCTGAGGATAAAATGACTCATACTGAGGATAAGCTGTATGTTAGGAGCCAGTGCTTTTCAACGGTTCTGCAATGTGACAGAAGACAGTTCTAGCCTTGGCCCTACTGCAGGGGAATACACTGGGCAACATCCAAGGAGGGGCTCCACGATGGAAACAGGGACTGAAGGCAAAAGGATATTCAAGTCTGAGAAGTGTTTTGAGTAGTTGATTATAAAGGAAATGCAAGGTGCAGGTTCAGTCATATCCAGGATTTTTGTATCCAGTTGATGGTTTGAATATTCAGACTGGCATCCTATTAAACTTGGATCCGTTGGATGTGGGTCAATGCACACACGCTTCCTGTTATATTTTCCTCACGATGCCCAATATTTCTTGTATAATGTGTACGTGTTCTTGAAAACTAGACAGAGGTGTTCAAATCTCTTCTAAACCAGGCAATGTAACTATTACTAGAAAGTACTACAGATGGCTGACTAATTGAACCATGGAAAGCATTATCACACCATTTCTCCATTTAGAGCTCATTATTCATTTGAGTTCAATCTCATTTCATTACTGTTATAATTCCATACACAATTAAAGTGAGTTTCAAATTTACACACCTGCTTGAGGTTATTTTGCAATCTTGTCAACTACACCTCATTTCCAGCCTGTCCTACCAGACTACTGAAAATGATTTTTTTATTATTTATTTGCCTATTTTCTGAGGGTTTGGGATTGTAGCTTGCTTATTAGAGCAGAAGCCCTAAGGCCGAGATGCACATGCAGCCTTGGCTCTGTGACCTTGAGCGAGTCACATGTGCTCCATGGGTTTCACATTTACTTCTGTGCAAAGGGTGTTGTGGGGGTTAATATTTCTACAGTACTCTTAGAGCTTCAGATGAAAAGCACTGTAAAAGCTCAAAGCACTACTTATTAATAATAGATACATATATATATATATCTTTCCAGTTTATGTCTCAGGTATCCAGTGCAGTGATTTGTATCCCTACAAAGCTGAGGGTCCTCTCCAATAAAACAGACTACCACAGCTACTTATTTAAAGTTCTTTTGCACCAGATTAACTGAATGCCTGAGAGAACGATACTAGGTCACCTTCTTAAAATGGCCTGAATACCAGCAGAAGATTAAGAAATGGTGAGAGCAACTATATTTTGTTACACAGAAAGCATTACAAGCAAAGTGTATGTGAGCAAAGTGACATTCAGTGACAGATTGAATTGCATTATGATAAACTAAAAATGGCAGAGAGACTCAGTCCTTTGGAATAGTAATTCCTGAAGATTTTCCATTTTGATAATCAGTTGATTGACAGGGGGCTTACAATAAGAAAATGGCTACGACTTTTAGTTGGGAAAAAAGCCGCCTTGTGATCTCGCCTAGTTTCACCATTAGAGGGATGGTGTTACGACCTGCAGCTCTGCTGGTTTTCATGAATGCTGGATCATTCCTTAAAAAAATTACCTAATACTTAACTCTCCCAGCAGTGGCACAACAGCAGCTGTAACCAAATCCTCATCACACCAGATCATACGTGACATAGGAACACAAGCTACCTTTCATCTGGCCAGGATACTTACAGTGCCACCCTATAATTAACTGTTGCTGTGACTTTTTTTGAAGACCATGTGTGTGAAAATATAGTTGGAGTTCCAAGGTTCTCAAAGCCTTAATGCCATCCATTTATGCAGCTTGTCTCTCCTCCTGAAGTCTCGTAATACAGAACTTGAGCACGTGGGCAACTTTAATAGCATTTATAGAAACAAGCATCAGAGAGCAGTCTTTTCTGCTGTATTAGTATAGGTGAAACAAGGAGAGGAACAGAAAACACCTAGGAACAGACAAAGCTGCTACTGGCAGCTTTAGAAGTAGAGAAAGAAACATGAGAAAATCAAGTGCCAAAAAAGACAGGCTAAAAAGACAAAGACTTTACTGAGTTTTTATGTCTGCTCGGCAGGTTACTTTGCCATACTTTTTGGGTGGTTGCCTACGTTAACAAAAATGTTTGCAAAGTATAATGTCAAGGGTTTCTCTAGTCAAGGTTAAGCAAGTACCAGTTTACTGATAACATATCATTTTATTTGAGTGATATGTCTAACTGATACAGCATAAGCGATGGTATTGGACTATTATGCATGAGACTTTGCACTCTGTATTAAATTTCTAATATGCCCCTGTGTGTGTATTTTATGGGGTTTTTAATGAAAGATGTGAATGCAATTAAATCTTCACTTAATATGTTGCCGTTTTAATAGATTGCAGGATCAATTTCCAGCATTATATTTCACACTGAATGGCAGCTTTTTTTTAGCTTTTATGAAAGAAAGGTCGGGGTGAGAATAAACTTCCTAACTGGCCAATATCAATGTAGAAAAGGAAATATTTTTTCTCCAGGCCTAGTAACATCCAGCTGAAAAACAAATCTACTTTGTCAGCATACCGTGAGCCAAGTCAGTCAGTCACCAGCAGCTAGAAACCAGGTCACAGTGGTCTACAGCGATCCTGCTGCTGGATCGTATTCTCTAACAGAGAACTTCTGTGGACATAGGTTCAAATGGCATCAGCAGCAACAGCTGGGCAAAATAAGGTTTAATTGCTTATTGGAGCCAGATGGTGGGCTATCAGAAACAGTCTAAAGCTGCCCTGGAGGAGCAGGAATAGGCTTGAGAGATGCTGCAGCAGGCAGGGGCTGAAAGCATTAGTGTAAAGACTTTGCAGGATGAACATGTCGAGGCACTCATTCCTAACATCTCCCTACCTCTATTATAAATTTTAAGGGCCATGAGCAGAGGAGAAAGATACAAATTATAGAAACAGATGGAGAGTCAGTGAGGCATAGAAACAGGTGCCATGTGAACAGATGGGGGGGGGAGGGGGGAAGGAAAAGAAGAGTGCTAAGTCTGAGAGTCAGTGGACTCTGCCTGTCCCTGGATGCACAAAATTCTACAGGTGTATAACAGGTCAGCCTTTGAGGGGGATTCAGAAATTAATTACATCACTTTTTTTCAGATAGTTTATTCCTTCCCACCAGGGACTGTAGTTTCTTCCCTCCCCCACGTGCATTAGAACAAGTTGACTTGTCCTTGAATGCATTGGACTGCCAGAAGTTTTTAAGAAAGTTATCTTGTGGCAGGGCAGAACTAAATCAATATCACTAACTCAGAGCCCTTATCTCCTTAATATCACGGTAGTGCCTTTTTTCCCAACTCTAGACCTCATTAGTTTACAGATCGATGTTAAACACAATGGCAAAGCTGGAAGGCTCTTGCTTTCAATCCCAAGGCTGATAGTATCACTGTCCTAAAAGATGGTGCCAGTAGAGATATTCAATTTGGTTAACCATCTGATAAACTTAGACTGCATTCACCTTATGCCAAATCCAACATAACCTTCCCATTACACAGCAAAGCACAATCTCATTGTCTGACATTAATTACATCAATTTCCCTTTTGTAGTAAAAGGACAAAAGACGGATGTTATTTATCCCCAAAAGAGCTGTTTGATGACTTAGAAAACTGTGAGGTAACTCTTAAATTCAAAATTAGAGTACATTTCCTCCCTACCTTTGCTGGTTCAGCACAGGGAAATGTCGTTATGAATGACAACATTCTGTAGCAGAATTGGCTCTGCAGAGCCTGCGAGGTTTAGCCTAACAAGAGTCCTCACTGGTAGCAGGCTGGGGTTGTGAACTAGGTCGACTGGAAATCTTTGAATTCACAGATTCAAAAGTCATACCCACCGTGCCCAGGCTCAGCTAGGGAGGCAGCCTCTCCTCAGCAGCTGGACGCAGGGTTGAGGCCTTTTACATCTGAGGACCGGTTCTGTCATTAACCATTCGGCTCTGATGAAAATCCACATACGCCTTCTGTCCTGAGGGCTCGCGTTTGAAACACCCCGTTTGGAGGAATCTACATTTGTAAGCAAGGCATGGTATTTCCTTCCATTCATCATTCTGCTTTCTTCCATTACCTTTTGGAAACCAAGGACTTAGTATTCCAGGCATTACTTGCTGGATATCATTGATCATAAAGCTCTCAGCTTCTCTATTTTTGAAGAGAGTCTCTGGTTCTTTCCTGAAGCAGCATGTCTATTTGAAAAACAGGATTGCTAGGAAAGAAAATGATTTATCATTTTCTCGTTAAATCCAGAAGTTAGAAGGGAAAATATCTGTTAGGTCAACTAGTCTATCCTCTTTCAAGAACAAGACTTCTCCCTTTCACACAAGCTTTGCAGGACATGCATAGTTTGGCTTTGTTGAGAGCATCTTCTGTGGGAGGAGTGGGTTCCATTTTGAAAGATTGCTTCTAGAGCTCCAACAGGGACATTGGAGTCTGGGTTCATCATTTCAGCTTCCATGTCTTGTCCACAGCAATGCTTTCATGAAAACCCCAGATACCACCCTAAACATTGACATTAGACAATGTCAGTGCTCAAGCCTTTTCGGGCATGTGATCCGAAGCAACGTGAACATGCACAAATGCAGCAGAATAGGCTGGGATCCCAAAGTGGCATCCTCATGGGTGCCACCACACTCATTTTCTGCCTGTTTTTTGGGTCGCTCTGTATAACCCTTTGCTTGGCCTTTGATTGGCCTTTGATTCTTTGGTTCCGTTTTGTTACCTCAGTTTAGTTAGCTTTAGTTATCACTGATTTACATCAGTGTTTTGTCATAAAATCAGAATTATATCACAAAGATCTGCCAGCTGGCTGAGGAGCAAAGTTGAACGCTTATTAGATTTTGAAGGCAATATGCAATAGACCACCATTTTAGTAGATTTATGCAAGTCATGTAGCCCTACTACAATTAGATGTCTCATAAACTATTAGCTTTGGGAACACTGCAGGATAAGGCATACATTAAGCAGATTAAAATCAAATAGGAGGTGGCAAAAGACAATAGAAGCCATTAAAGGAAGGATCACAAGATCTGTTGGACAGAGTCAACACTCCTAATGTGGAATCACTCTTGCGCAAAATGGAGAGTTTGAGCCTGCTGCAGTGATATTCAGAGCAGCAGCGAGAAGAAAACTATCACCAGCTACCCTGAGAACCAGTGAATAATTCAATGCAAGCAACCGCCAGTACCACAGTGCACTCCTGTCCTGAAGAAGCCTTCCTAGCAAAGTATCTGAAAGACGTTTGTATACTGAGATAGTAAAAGAACAGGTGCTGACAATCTGTGCAATTATTGTTTTTACAGTTGCAAAGTCTTTTTTTTTGCTTGGCTAATATATTTAAAGGAATTTATTCTTTGACTTATCCAATACATGCAAGAGCTGAAATCTTAGTCAGAGAAAAAACTGACTTTAAATATTAATTCAGTTATCAGAAAAGGTTCCTGCAGATATGAGAAAAGAGACTTTACCATCTAAGCTGTTGTTAAAAAGTGTTTTGGCCTGATTCCAGATGCCTGTTCTTGTATGATCCAAGAAGCAAAGGGAGGAAACTCACAAAAAAAAAACTGTTCAGAAATTTTTTGCACTCATGCACAAATACACACAAGAAAATGTATCAAGTCTACAGTCACTAGCATGACAGATGCACCCAAGGTCTTGCTGACATTGGCAGCCTTACAGGGGCAATCTGTATATAGGGACAACATGTTCTTAAGCAATTTTTCCTAATGAGGTAGACTCACAGATTAGTTCCTTTAATATCTCTGGCATGAAGTCTTCTCTAAGTCAGTCTTTTTTGCTTATGAACTGAGCAGTGCAGAATCATTGGAGGACAATACTGAATAATAATAATAATATCATTTGGTAGCAGGTTGATGGCAGGCCCTCAAATAGATCCCTGGAATCTTCCTATCCATATAATTTTTTTTCTCCCTAACTGGAGACAAAGCAGCTCGATAAAAGGCTCAGAAAAGCCTGTATCATAAGCATTTTACCATTTTCCATGAGCACGAGATTGCAAAGGGGAAATCATACAGACTGTGAAAAGCAGTCTAAAAACTATTATAATTTAAGCATGCCATATAAAACATTGAAACAAGCATCTACTACTTTTAGGAAGGGCTGTTCACTAGAAAAGCTTATTTAATTCCAGGCCTGCCCATTCTTTACATATTTAGTCCATGGAAATGTTGGTTTTATTTCAATAGGTAAAATTAATAATACATCATAATACATCAAAACAAGGACACACTACACATCCTTCATTTACTTAGGAACCGGTTGAATGCATCAAAGCTGGTATGTCATGAGGAACAATGCAATCCTGTGTTAAAGGATGTGGGGAAATAGCCTCTTTTATGATACTGTGACAGCACTGAGAACTCTAAGTCCTGTTGAATAATGCCAAGAGGAAGATCCATGCAATATGAAAGAAATGGCTTCTGCATATCTCCCATCCTGCTTACAGTGGTAGAATGAAGCAGAATCATGGGAACCCCTGACTACAAATTCAAGGAAAGCTGGGGCATTTTTTTCCCCTGTAAAAAAAAAAAGACTTAAAATGCTTTCTGGGTCATGATTAACCCATTCTTCATCCCTGGGGTTCTTACACATGCTTCTTATCTCTGTGACTGGAACAATTACCCAAGAAAATGACACCTACTTCTCTCTTCCCTTCCCCTCCAAAGCTCCTATTAACCTTAGCAAATCTTTATCTTATCAATATATAGCTGAAACCTTTCCAGACTGAACACCGCATTCTTCTAGCACTACACTTTTTTGGCCAAGTGAACTCACAAAGTGTGAATCGCTGGCACAGAAGGTGCTGTTTCATACTTAATTGTAGTAATTTCCTTTAAAGCAAGAAGGTTTCCTTCTGTTTTTTTTTTTAAAAAAAAGTCATTTAGTGCCTCTCTTATGGCCACTCTCTGAATGATATATCCCTGATACACAAGGATATAGGTGAGGATTTTTTCCTAGAATCTTTATTGAAAAGATGCATTAAACATACCTATATATATATAGTATATCTAGATATGTTATCTATTTGTATTATTATGGGACTTGGATGTCCTAATTAGAGTCAGTCTCACTGAACTGGGTGCTCTATTTTGCATCTCCTTTTCTTTTTACAAGGTTACTTAGTAAAGTGGGTACCTTGAAAATAGCCCTTGGTGGACCTGATAAAGTAGAGAAAACTCATATAGGTTTGTAACTTTTTTTAACATTTTCTATGATGTTTGTCGATGTGGTATCTGAGTCTTTCATAGACAATTAAGGTACAGGCTCTAATCTCTCTGCAGTGTTTATAGTCATTTATACAGTGACAATGAGTGTAAACTGAACCTGATATGGCAGCATTATTTTCACTAGTGGCAATAAAAGTGACACCTGAAAAGGTAGTTCTGCTTCATCTAGCCTTTTAAATAATTAATTGAATAAGGAAGAATAACCATCCCCATTGCACAAACCAAGAACTCAGCCAGAGAGATGACATTACAGGTCCAAAGCTTCCCTGTGAAGCAAAATTAAAACCAGAAACAGAACAGAAATGAGCCTACGTACAACAGCAATGCCTATGTAATGCTATTCAGAGTCTAGAGTCTGAAGATCAGTCGCAAAAGGAAAAGACCGGCAGAAGTATGTTTGCCCAAAAACTTGCTGGAACTCAATTCCACCTACCAAATATGTGCTGTAGTAATGCAGTGGATCTTCTGTGTTTTGGCACCAAAACAAGATGTGGAGACCTCAGGTCTGCCTTTTCATTTTTCAAGCATCCTCTTTAGACCTGGAAAAGCGCAGCTCAATTATGAGTGAATCAATGTACAGATTTTATTCTTTTTTTAGTTTAGCAATTTTACTTGCTAATAACAGTAAAAACAATGGTTATCTTTCAGCAGTATAGAGTAAAACTTGGCATTTCTTTTCATAACGTGCAGCAGAATCAGCTCAGCTGTATTGTTATCCTTTCTACAACTCATGAATCAGCCATTCATATTTTCACAATGTCATATGAATTAAAAGATCGTAATTTTAGTCGTTATTTTTAGCAGTTATTTCATTTTCAATACCCATTGCAGGCAGCTCAAAACTTCACTATGTTACAGTTTCTTTGAAGACAACGCTTCCACGTGCGTCTTCTTCCACTTAATAATAATCACTGGTTTGGTTTGATCCTTCAACGACATTTATGAATGAAAGGAAGAGCCCCCAAAGGGATGATCCATGTTAACACTTCAGTGACTTAAATTGGTTATTCATACACTTCTTGGCATTCAGAGAGGCATTACCATGCGTGCAGGGCAGTCATATGGGTAACAAGATCAACTAGGTATTTCAATCTATGTGATGTGAATAGGCTTCACCAAAATGAGATAAATGCCAGAGTTATAAAAGGCAGAGCATAGATGTCATGTTTATTTTGTGCTTTAGGCTCATTAGCTCTAATTAGCTGTCAAGCCAATTAGCCTGAACAGACATGCCAAAATCCTCCCTGTAAGACCAACCCAAGCACGTGAGCCAGGGACTGGGGAACTCCACGGCCGTCCGGTGCTGCCAGTCCCTTTCACCTCCTTCGCGCAGCAGCAGGAATGAGAACCTGAACACCCGTTTTTGCAATGGAAGAGGAAAGGATACAGCATACAGCAATGACAACTTGAACTTCATGGAATAGAGAGAGCCCTTGCTGAGTCAGCCTTGATGACCTGCAAATTGCTATATATGGTATTCCTTTTATTACCTCTTATTTATTGCAAGACATCCCGGCAGCTAAAGGGAATGGACAGGATTTGTCCTGAATTTATTCTTAAGCTGAGAGCCACCAGAGGATTTATGTTTCCCTTAAACCCTCAAAAAAAAGGATTAAGCGTGACTCGACTGCTGTTGGCCCAGCCAGTTCTTTTACACAGAGGTGTGAAATTCATCTAGTCTGATCACAGCAAAAATATTTTAGTCTCCTTTTCCAACTAGTATTAAAACTAACTTGTGCAGAATGAACCTTTTGGAGGAACAGCTGCAGTAGCAGTAGCTAGGGAGACAGGAGGAGAACCCTTGAATTTTACAAGCTGTTTTAAGCTCTCCCAAGGCTTAGAACTGTTTTAGGGTAGTTATGTTCACCCCATTTTTAAAGCTGCTCTGGTTTTGGGCCTTTAATAGATTTTTGTATTATGCATTTTGTTATATTTGTATGTATTATGACTATATTTCAGTTGTATTCCCCTTCCTGAAAAACAAAAGTTCTAAAAGTAAAATTATTAACTCTGTACTATTATGTAATTATAACATCTTTCTAAATAAGACTGTTGTACTCAGTTATTTATCATGTCACAGTAGAAGCAGCTAGTCATATCCTTTGCAGGGTATGAGTATAAAAATATTCTTTTTTAGATGGTGTTTCTTTATTCCCTAAAGCTAAGAAGACAAAGTTGGAGACTAGGTCTTGAAGTCCTCATTTAATATTTCAGGTAAAATCAGAACAGTAACACAGATAGCCCTGAAGATGAAAAGTAACAACCTACAGAGGACTCAAGGGGAAGTTGCTATGACAATGGCTTCTGAACAGAGCAAAAAATAAAAAAATCCCACTTGCTTACCAGAAAGGAAGTGTGACACGGGAGTTGAGGTCATTCTGAAATTAGACCCCCAACATCAAAGCTTTCAGTCAGACCCTAGATGCTGGAGCTTTCAGTAAAGCCCTAGCAGCTTTTGTGAATCCAAATCTCACTGTGACCCCCAACATCTATAGAAAAGTATGAGAAATATGTTCTCTCGCTCGCAGTTGGAAAATAATGAGACAGCTAGGTAACCTGCATGAAACGACAGAATCAAGCACAAGCTAAGCAGTTAAGAATGCTGATTCTCCATTCCATTTGTAGGTACTCCATTTGAACATCAGGTAAAATCAGAACAGTAACATAGATAGCCCTGAAGATGAAAAGTAACCACCTAGAGAGGACTCAGGGGGAAGTTACTATGACAATGGCATCGTCATATTGGCATATTTTACTATGCATAAGAGGTACACACACACTGTTCTACATCCGCTACTGAAACAAGTCAATTTTCTATGTTGGGGCTCCTCTAACGCCTCACCAGTGTGACATGCCTGGTATGCACCACTCCGAACACGGGAGCTCTTAACTGCCACAGTGCAAGATTTCCCTTGGAGGAGAATTCCCATGGTGAGATTTGTCTGCAGAGCCTACTCTGTGCTACTCCAGAGACAGCTGTTACAGCAGATGACAAAATCTGAAAACAAATTGAGACAAGCGTGGCTTTGATATGTGGAACTGCTGTTTTAGAAATGCCAAGAGGTTTACGTCGCAGCGTGGCTGTATTTGTGGAGTTCCTGCGAGACGTCAAGGTCTGCATTTGGCACACACAGTGTATACCAATTCAAGGAGATACAGCCAGGAGGAAGCGGTTGTTGGGAAGTACGACATACACAATGTGTACGTTCTTAATGAAGGGAAGTTGTGTCACCAAAAGTATCAGTTTATGAAGGTAAACCTTCAGGCACCACCTGAAATGGGAACAGAGGCTCTACAGATTTGACATTAAAGATTACTGTAAGGTTTCCCAGAGTGACTTTGGATGCCTTCACTTCAGGATGCCAAATCTGAGACACCATTAGAAACGTCTGCTCCTCCAGTAAACTCCTCTGATATCAATTCAAGGGGTCTTGTACTAAATGCCCAAAATAAGCAGCAGCCCGATTGACTGGTCATTTCTAGATTTCTTGACTTTTATCAGTCATTACCAATTTGTGGATTTTCTTTTTGGAGTAAACAAAAGTCAGCATATTTCTACTAGAAAGAATATCCAGTTGAGGCTCTGGGCCACCAACAGGTTCCCTACAGGCAGGCTCTTCTGTCTGCTTTGGCCATACAGAATTACATTCTGTAGCAATAAGCAAGAAGATGGTAATGTATCTTAGCTGATTGAGTTAAAAAAAGGAGATTCTGAAATGACTACATGTTCTTCCAAGGAAGTAAGAGTATCAAATTACAGTCTGCTGAAAAATATATACGCTCATGTAGTAAATAGATAATATCCACACAGAAGTAATTTATAACTATTAAGCTATGGCATGGTATTTTTAAAATAATTGTTATGCTTAGTTTGTCATCAGTTCTTTGTTGCAACTTATCTTTAAATTCTGATACAGAATCTCAGATTAAGCTTAATGTAAAATTAAGATAAATATTCATGCATTTTGAGTATGTCATGAGTTAATTAAAAATTATATTCAGCTACTGAAATGTTCTCTCCATCAACACCATTTTTACTACCTTTGCAATAAATTTCAAATGGCATGTGGTGAATATTTACCTCTGTACCAAAAAAATGGATACTTTTTTAGATTTTTTACTAAGACGACATCACATTTTCTGTTGGAATTTGTATAGATCAATTGATTTTCATTTTGACAGCAAATTTGTTGTTTTCTCTCAGCTAAAAGCATATGTACTGATAAGGCAGAAGCTTTTAGTATTGCCAACAATATATTTTCTCTTTCAGCTCAGCAAAAAGTTAGAGGCTTGGTTTTAAAGGGTGTATTTTCCTGTGTGGTTACCTATGCTTCAGCCTATGAAAACACTGTAATGTTTTGAATAGCCATTTGTCATTATGCATTTGAACCAAGATAAATGTCTGTTAGTCTTTACTATAAAGCACACTAGTATCTTGAATTAGGAAAAAAAATTATGATTTTATTATGTTTTGCTCTTTGTTTTTAAAAAAACAATAAAACACACAAACAAGCAAAACAAACCCCACAGTTATCCATTGGCTGAATTTTACAACACACATAATTTTTCTATACTGAGTAGTTTTTATACTGGAGATATTTTTTCCTAGAAACATGTAATCTCATGACAACCTCTTCAAGAAAGAGTTTATTTTCTTGCACTTTTCTGTGTAATAACATAATATGTAATCATTATATATTATATATAACATATATTGTATATATAATTCT
>Ga0181612_131337_pt1 | contig 22017 bp, 20 predicted proteins | sample HoacroProtozoa21_FD_119630 | JGI IMG/M metagenome (GOLD analysis project Ga0181612, IMG submission 119630) | Hoatzin crop microbial communities from Cojedes, Venezuel. Combined Assembly of Gp0051906, Gp0051904, Gp0051908
ATGCTGTTGTCGTTGATCCAGGCATGATGCGCGACCAAGAGCGTGATGTGATTACCAATTTTTTGCACCAACATCAGCTTCATGTCACTCACGTGTTGCTCACGCATCTGCATCTCGATCACGCTTGTTGTGCTCGTTGGATGGCAGAGCAAACAGGCGCACAGGTGTGGGCTAGTCCATTAGACCAACCATTGGGCATAGCTTTACCACAACAAGTGCAAGCCTTTCATCTCAAGGTTGATGTTCAACCACTATCGATTGATCGTGCACTCAATGATGGGGATTCTATCATGCTAGATGGCGAACAGTTGCAAGTGCTAGCTGTGCCAGGTCACACTCCTGGCGGATTAGTTTTTTATCTGCCACAAAGTGCATTGCTTGTATCGGGAGACACCATTTTTCAGAATAGCATTGGTCGCACCGATTTGCCTGGTGGTGATTACGACCAACTGATAGCAAGCATACACGAAAAGATATTGACGCTACCCGACGAAACACTCATTGTTCCAGGACATGGCCATACTACCACAGTGGGTGATGAGAAACGTTCCAATCCGTTTCTTTAGCGATTAAGCCATGTAGGGCAGCTAACCCCTACCATCATATCTAAAAACAAGGCTGGCAACCACTATTATAAAGGTGGTTGCCAGTTATTACATTGTGTGTTTGTGTCAATACGATTATCCAAAATTATCGTAGTGGATAGAGCTTGGATCTACACCTAGTGAATCGAGCACCTCGTTCACGGTCTTGCTCATCATGGCAGGACCACACATGTAGTATTCACAATCTTCGGGAGCCTCATGTTGTCCCAAATAGGTGTCGCGAAGCACTGGAGCCACAAAGCCTGCTGTGTACTTCACACCTGCTTCATCGGCAGCAGGGTCTGGGCGATCAAGTGCCAAGTGGAAGTGGAAGTTTGGAAAATCTTTTTCTAACTGCAGGAAATCTTCGAGATAGAACACTTCACTCAACGAGCGTGCACCATAGAAGTAGTGCATCTCGCGGTCACGGCAGTTGAGCGTGCGTGTCATGTGCATGATTTGTGCACGCAATGGTGCCATACCAGCACCGCCACCTACCCATATCATTTCTTTCTTACTATCAAAGATAGGATGGAAGTCGCCATACGGTCCACTCATGATCACCTTATCACCAGGTTTCAAGGTGAAGATGTAGCTCGAAGCAATGCCTGGCATCACATCTTGAAATCCTACTTGAGGCTTGGGTTTAAAGGGTGGGGTAGCAATACGCACCGTGAGCATAAAGCGGTCCCCCTCGGCAGGATAGTTTGCCATAGAGTATGCTCTCACTGTGGGCTCGGTATTGCGACACTTGAGCGAAAACATATTATATTTCTCCCATGTGGGTAGGTACTCACCTAGCGATGCCTTGTCGATATCCTTGTCATAATCCATCTCAAATGCAGGTATCTGTATCTGGGCATAGCTACCAGGGATGAAGTCCATGTGTTCACCTGGGGGCAGAGCAACAATAAATTCTTTGATAAACGAAGATACTAGATTGTTACTAACCACAGTGCATTCATACTCTTTTACCGATAGCACACTGTCTGCCACTTGTATCTCCATATCGTTTTTTACTTTTACTTGGCAGCCCAAGCGCCAATGGTCTTGCTGCTCCTTGCGAGAGAAGTGCACGGTTTCGGTAGGCAATATCTCTCCACCGCCATCAATCACTTGCACCTTGCATTGTCCACAGCTACCCTTGCCACCACAAGCACTCGACAGCATCACACCATTCTCGTGCAGGGTGCTCAATAATGTACTGCCACTATTCACCTCTAGTTCTTTGGCACCACCATTGATGTTAATCTTCACTTTGCCACTTGGCACCAAATAGTGCTTTGCGACCAGTAGCAAGACAACAAGCAACAGTGTGATAATCAAAAATATCAACGCACTCGACAATACGGTCAATCCCGTTGTAGTTATCGTTAGTATCATAATCGTGTCTCCTTATCCTAATTTAATGCCCAAGAAACTCATAAAGGCGATGCCCATGAGACCTGTAATAATGAATGCAATGCCCACGCCTCGCAAAGGCTTGGGAATATCGCTATAAGCCAGTTTTTCGCGTATGGCTGCTAACCCAACAATGGCAAGCAACCAACCTATACCCGAGCCCGCGCCATACACGGTTGCTGTCCATGCCGAGCCAAAGTCCTTTTGCTGCATAAATAGTGCCGCTCCCAATATAGCACAGTTCACGGCTATTAAAGGCAAAAAGATACCTAGCGAGGCATAAAGTGAGGGGGTGAACTTTTCGACAGCCATCTCTACGAGTTGGGTGGCCGAGGCGATGACTGCAATAAACATAATCAAGCCCAAAAAACTCAAGTCAACACTTGCTAGCGAGGGACTGAGCCAAGTGAGTGCTCCAGCTTGTAGCACATATTTGTCTAGCAAATAGTTGATAGGCAAGGTCACCACCAACATAAACGTCACAGCTATGCCCAATCCCAAGGCTGTCTTTACATTCTTGGAAACAGCCAGAAACGAGCACATGCCCAAGAAGTAGGCAAATATCATATTGTCGATAAATATCGACTTGACAAACAAATTTAGTTCTTCCATTTCTTGTCGTTGATTTTAGGGGTGAAACTTTATGCCTCCTGCAAATCTTTGTTGTGGGCGCGATGTATCCAGATGATGCATGCCACTGTGATCAATGCCATCGGCGGCAATATCATCAGACCATTGTCCATATATCCATGGTCGTAACACCATTGCGGAATCACTTGGTAGCCTAGCAAAGTGCCAGAACCCAGCAGTTCGCGGAAGAATGCCACAATCACCAAGATAATGGCATAACCTAAACCATTACCAATGCCATCAAGGAACGATGCAAACGGGCTATTATGCATTGCAAATGCTTCTAATCGGCCCATGAGGATGCAGTTGGTGATAATTAGGCCAATAAACACCGACAATTGCTTACTTACATCATAGGTGTAGGCAACCAAAAATTGCTGCACTATAATCACTAGTGCTGCCACCACCACTAGTTGCACAATGATGCGTATCGTTGGTGGGATGGTATTGCGTATCAGTGAGATAATCACGTTACTAAATGCTAGCACAGCGGTCACCGAGATACCCATAACGATAGCGGGCTCCAAGTTGGCTGTGACTGCCAATGTAGAGCAGATACCTAATATCTGCACGAGCACTGGATTGTCTTTTGACAATGGATTGAAAAATGCTTCTTTATTCTTTTTCGATAACATGGTCGTGAGATTTATTTTGGTTGATTCTCGGTTTGTTCTATTGCTGATACTGTGCCCTGTAGCTGTTTCAGAAAAGCGGTATAAGGCGACAATCCTGCTTCTAGCATATCACTCACGCCGCGGCTAGTGATTGTGGCACCAGTAATGGCATCTACATAATCGCTACCGTTACTTGGCTTTTGACCTCGCTTCATGACGGCTACACTCTTGAAGTCACCATCCTTAAACAAACTTTTGTCATTAAATTCATTCCTGAATCCCTCCTCGGTGATGCGAGCACCCAAGCCTGGAGTCTCTCCACTATGCGAGTAGTTGGTACCATAAATGGTGTTTCCATCGGCATTCACGGCCACATAGCCCCAGATAGGACCCCATAGACCTGCACCATACACTGGAATCACATATTTGATGCTACCATCATCTAGCTTACATTTCATAATAGGATGTTGCTGCTGGTCGGCTGGTAACTTCACGTTCTTTTTCATGTCCACATTAAATGCGACATTCTTGGTCGTGTCCACCACGTGGCCTTCGCTATCTACAAGCATATCTTGAATGACATATTTCTCGTAGGTCTCTTTCACTTGACTGTCGTTTGCAGGCACAATATGCAAGGCTCCTAATATTTGCTTACGCGTGTCGTTGGCTATATTCTCGTCTTGTTGTGGCTTCAGTGCCATATACACAAACGCTAGTGCAACCCCCACTACCAGCACCATAATGGCAGAATAGAGGATTTGATATGTGTTGCTATTCTTATTCATGGCTTATTCCTCCATAGCTTTTGTAGCGGCACGACGTGCGCGGCGCTTGATATTAAACGATACCACACAATGGTCAATCAAGGGAGCAAATGCATTCATTAGCAAGATAGCTAGCATCATACCCTCAGGATAACCACTATTGTAAACCCTAATCAAGATAGCAAACATACCTATGAGCAAACCATAAATATATTGACCCACCTTAGTGCGAGCTCCAGTCACAGGATCCGTAGCCATAAACACGGCACCAAAGGCAAAACCTCCATAACATAGCTGTGCCAATGGGCTCAACATCGAGGCTGGATAGGTGGCACTAGGCAATGCGTGCACCAAGGCACCCATAGCCAAACCACCTACAAATACTGAGCACATGATGCGCCACGAGGCAACGCCCGTCAATAGCAAAATCGCTGCACCTATCAAGATAGCTATCACCGAAGTCTCACCAGGTGAACCAGCAATGCAGCCTACAAAAGCGTTCCAAGTGCTCAAGTCTCCACCCACAATGTTAGTCAAATGCAAATTCTCGCCCACAGTGGTGGCAACTTGTCCCAGAGGAGTGGCTCCACTAAATCCATCAACTACTGTGCCTTGTCCCATCCCAAATGCGCTATCAAGTTTCACAAAGGCGTCATCTCCGCTCATACGTGATGGATAGGCAAAGAAGAGGAATGCGCGAGTAATCAAGGCGACATTAAAAATGTTCATACCCGTGCCGCCAAATACTTCTTTGGCAAATATCACAGCAAATGCCGTTGCCACAGCCGTCATCCATAGTGGCGTGTTGATAGGTACGATGAGCGGAATGAGAATGCCAGTCACCAAGAAACCCTCTTGAATCTCTTTGTGATGTATCTGAGCACTGATAAATTCAATTCCCAAACCCACAACATAGCTCACTACTATCACGGGTAACATGGCCAGCAAGCCAAACAGCCACATCGTTAGCCACGATGTTTCTGGCTTTCCAATAGCAATGTAATGCTGTAACCCTATATTATACATGCCAAACAATAGGGCAGGCAACAAAGCTACCACCACGGTTATCATGGTGCGTTTCAGGTCGTTGCCGTCATGGATGTGAACCCCCGACTTGGATGTGTCGTTGGGCGTGAACAAGAACGACTCCATACCGTCATACACCGACTGCAACTTGGCCAGTTTGCCGCCAGGACGGAATGCAGGCTTAATCTTATTCATGAAATTCCTTAAAGCTTTCATAAAAATATCGAATAGCGAATTTTATTGACAATGTGTGATTAATATTTTTTTACGACATCTCGCTGCGCAATTTATCTAAGCCTTCACGCACGATGTGTTGCAATTCCAACTTAGAGGTGTCGGCAAATTCGGCAAGTGCAAAGTCCTCTGGAGCAATCTCATAGATACCTAGCTGCTCCATCTTATCGATGTCACCAGCAATGATAGCTTTGATGAGAAATTCTCCGTAGATGTCCATTGGCAACATAGCATCATATTCGCCAGTTCTCACGATTGCTCGTTCTCCACCTTTCACTCGGCTATCCATACTAGTGGGCTTATGCAAGCCTCCTAGCCAAGTCGTGAACGTGCGATAAATGCTATAGCGTTTCGGACTCAATGCAGCCCAGCCCATAAATTCATCGGGCTTGTTGTTTTCTGGTATCACGGTTATCTGACGATAGGGTGCGCGCAACCATTCATCAATGCCCGTCTTTACACCCGTCAAAGCATTACCACTAATGATGCGGCATGCCGTTACATCATCTTTAAGTTCTCCACTTAGCATGCTCTTGATGTCAGCACCCATTATGGTTGACACATAGCGAGGCTTGTTGACATCTTCGCCAACAAGGGCAACCACAGTGTCGTGGCTCACCTTGCCCGTTGCAAACAACTCGCCTATGCGTGCTAGCGTCACAATGTCAAGAGTCCATACCACATCCCCTTTGTTCACAGGGGCAATATGTGATAGCTGAACACCAACGTTGCCCGATGGGTGTGGCCCATCAAATGCGGTCACAACGGCTCCTGCAACATCGAGTGATTGACCCGAGCGAATGTTGATATACACACGTCCATCGGTGAGGCGCGAGAGCACCTCTACACCTTTATTAATATACTTTCGCTTTTCTCCCAGCACTACATCCAGGTCGGGAGCAAGTGGCGCCGAATCAAAAGCTGTAACAAAAATGTCGCGCGGGCGAACCGTTGGCGAGGGCACCACATCGTATGGGCGTTGGCGCAACATTGCCCACATACCCGATGCACACAGCACATCCACTGCAGGTTGCTTGAGGTCTAGCTCTGTGTGGCCGCTCTTGCCATCAGGCTGGATGACTATGGCATCGATGTGGCGACGTTCTCCACGTTGCACGGCTGTCACTGTACCACTCACAGGTGAAACCACTTTCACGTTCTCATAATTCTTGTCGTGATACAAGGCCTCTCCAGCAGCAACATGATCGCCCTCTTTTTTCTCCATGCGTGGAGTCAGTCCATAAAAGTCATCTGGCACAATGGCTATGCTGTTGGGCTTAGTCGCTACCTCCACTGTGGCACCATTCACAGCACCAAGCAAACTGATGTCGAACCCTTTTTTGAGTTTGATGGTCTCCATAGATTAAACTAATATAAAATCTTTTATTAATTCTTATTAATAATGTGGTCGCAAAGTTACAAAAAAGTTGTTATACGAGTGCTGTTAATGCATAGAAAATGCATTAACACCACGCTTTTTCTTATCAGTGGAGATTCCCTAATCGGTGGCAAAACGTTGCCTTGTTAATAAAAAATGGTGAAAAAATGAGCTTTGTGGTTTGCGTTTTCAAATAAATGTAATAAATTTGCGTTAATTTTTTAGGCAAAACGTTACGATAAAATCTACATTCGATGACGATTTGCTGATAAAATGTTTGTGTTTCAATCGCTTGGCAATACCATAGGATATGGAATGTGAATATGAAACTTGTTAATGAAAAATCGAAAAACTAAATAACTAATTAAATTTTTACTAACTCAATTTTTTTTAAAAACAAACATTAAAATCAATTATGGCTGAACAAACAAACATTCAGAAGCCACAACCCGAGAGCAAGCCTCTGGGTAACAAAAATGCTGCTAAGAAAGAAGTCGGCAGCAATGTTGGTGGTATCAAGAGCGCATCTATCGTGGTTCTTGTATGCTTTATCGTAGCAGTTCTTTTCTATCTCTTTGGACTAGGAAATGTGAGCAACTTCAAGGACGCAACCAAGGCTGTGCCCATCAATCTGCTTGGTACTGTGTATAAGGGCGGTGTCGTTGTGCCTGTCCTCATCACCTGCTTCCTCACTGTGATTGTGCTTGCTATTGAGCGCTGGATCGCTTTGAGTAAGGCAAAAGGTAGTGGCAACATCACCAAGTTTGTTGCTAATGTGAAAGAGGCCCTCCGCAATCGCGACATCAACAAGGCCGAAGAACTCTGCCGCAAGCAGAAAGGTACTGTTGGTGCTGTTGTTTATGCAACTCTGCAGAAGTACAAAGAAATGGACAAGGATACCTACTTGACCAAGGAGCAAAAGCTTACCTCTATCCAGCAGACCCTCGAAGAGGCTACCTCTCTCGAGATGCCCGCTCTGCAGCAGAACCTCCCCGTGCTGGCTACCCTCACCACTCTAGGTACCCTAATCGGTCTGTTCGGTACTGTGTTGGGTATGATCAAGTCTTTCCAGGCTCTATCAGCTTCGGGTGCTCCCGACTCAACTGAGTTGTCAACTGGTATTTCGGAGGCCCTTGTTAATACCGCCCTCGGTATTGCAACTGCCGCCCTCGCCTTGATTGCTTACAACTTCTACACCAACAAGATCGATAACATGACCTATGCTATCGATGAGCTTGGTTTCTCTATGGTTTCTACCTTTGCTGCTACTCACTAATTAGTGCATTGGCAACATATTAATCAATCTTTTTTAAAGAAATAGATTAAGGTATAAGAAATATGGGAAAAGTCAAAATCAAAAAGAAAGAGACACGCATCGACATGACGGCGATGAGTGACGTGACTGTTCTTCTGTTGACTTTCTTCATGTTGACTTCTACATTCCTTCAGAAAGAACCTGTGACTGTGATCACACCTCCATCGGTTTCGGAGGAGAAGGTTCCCGATGCCAACTTGCTGTCTGTACTCGTTAGTCCTGAGGGTAAAGTTTTCCTCGAACTGACTGGCGATAAGGACTCCACAATGAAGAGTGAAACGGTGCGTGCCGACTTACTCAAAAATATGGTCATCGAATACAAGAAAACGCATCCAAGCGCAAACTTGTCGTTCACAAACAAGGAGATTGAAACTTTCTCGAAGCTGAACGCTTTCGGTGTACCCATCACCAAAATGAAAGAATGGTTGAACCTGGAAACCGAAGCCCGCGACAAGAACCTTGAAGAAGGTCCCGGTATTCCAATCAACATGAATGAAGATCCTAACAATCCCAACGAATTCCAAATGTGGATTAGGGCTGCTTACAACAGCATGAACCCCAATCTGCAGGAAGCGATGGTCAAAGGACGTGGTATTGCAATCAAAGCCGACCAAACAACGCCTTATAGCGTGGTGAATGTTGTCATGGACAATCTACAGACCATGAAGATGAACAAATTCACCTTGATGACGGCTCTAAAATCAGAGGAGGAATAAGATATGGCAATCAAGAATAAAAGTCGTCAGAAAAAGTTCGATACCCGTATCGACTTCACTCCTATGGTGGATATGAACATGTTGCTTATCACTTTCTTTATGTTGTGTACCACAATGATCAAGAGCCAAACGCTCCAAATCGCATTGCCTACCAACGAGAAAGTAGAAAAAGAGCAACAGAACAAGGTAAAGCAGAGTGAGGCAGTGACTATCATCATTGATGGCAAGCTCACCGAAAATGGCCTCTCTGACCCCAACGAGGGTAAGCTTTACTACTATGATGGTATGCCCGAAACCGACAAGCTTGCACAAGGCGAAAGCAATATGAAGCAAGTCGAGTTTGGTGCCAATACTGGTGGTGCCTATCCCGCTATCCGCGAGATTCTACAAGAGCGCAACAAGGATGTAGTCCTCAAGATTGCCGACCTGAAAAAGGAATGGAAAGAGATGAAGTTCTCCAGCGATGAAGAGAAAAACGACTCTATCTATCAAGCTAAGGCCAAAGCTATCCGTAACGACTCCACCCTCAAGCGACCGGTTGTGATTATCAAAGCTACCCCCAACGCTAGCTATGCTCATGTGGTGAGCGTGCTCGACGAAATGCAGATCAATAGCATCAGCCGTTACCAAATTGACCGCATCAATGATGTGGACTCGGCAATGATGATTATGTTGCAAGGTAAGGAGCTGAAGAAGTGATGATGGTTTTATGTTGAACTAATTTTAAATGACAAAAAATTATGCCTAAAGATGTAGATCTATCATCACGTGATTGGTGTGACCTCGTGTTCGAAGGGAAGAATAAGGACTTCGGTGCTTATGTCATCCGCACAGAATCTACCAAGCGTCACAACAAAGCTGTTCTCTATACCCTCATCGGTGCTATCCTCGTTGCTCTTGCTGCCTTTGGTTTGGTGAAAGCTAACCAATATTTTGAGGAGCGTCGTCTAGCCAACATGGTTGAGCAAGAAGAAGTGCTCATCGACTTGAGCCAAGAGACCGAGGAGCCCGAGCCCGAGCAAGAGCGCCTAGAGCAACCTAAGCCCGAAGTGCTCCCAGAGGAAGTCTTGAAATCGGTTAAGGTAACTGAGCTGCAAATCGTCGAAGACGATAAGGTGAAGAAAGAAGACGAAATCAAGACTCAAGATGAGTTGAAGGAGACCGAGACAGCTTTCGGCCAGAAGGACAACGAGAAGGGTACCGAGGACCGTAACGTTACTCGCACACTCAAGGAAGAAGTCGTTGTAGAGAAACCTGTAGAGAAGCCCAAAGAGGTGAAAGAAGAAATCTTCAAATCGGTTGAGCAAATGCCTCAGTTCCCTGGTGGCGAAGCTGCACTGATGAAGTATCTCTCCTCACACATCAACTACCCACCAATGGCAGCTGAGAATAACGTTCAAGGTCGCGTGGTTGTGCAGTTTGTTGTGGACAAGACAGGTAAGGTGGGCGAAGTGAAAGTCGTTCGCTCAGTGGATAAAGACCTCGACCGTGAGGCAGTCCGCGTCTGCAAATCTCTACCTAAGTTCACCCCAGGTCGTCAGAATGGTCAGGCTGTGTCTGTATGGTACACGTTGCCTGTTACTTTCAAACTCCAGGGTACCAACTAAATTCATTACCTGAGTTAAAAATTTCCTAATAGACTAGTCGGCATCGCTATCACAGCGATGCCGATTGTCGTTTTTTGTCTATCAACGCAAATAGATGACGTTGGTCACAACTAATTTTGCACCGATAATGGCTGTACCCTATTAGTCCTAATTATATATGTGAACGAAATCTCTATTAGCAACTAGATGATTTTGTTGCATAATACACCGATTTTGATTACATTTGTACTGATTATGATATTAATATAAATAAAATTTAAGTGTATGAATACCGTATTGTTGAGGTGGAATCCTGAGATTTCTAGCATGACCTATCAACGACATGCCGATGGCATAGCCAACTTTTACAACGAAGACTTTAATTGGAGCATTTGGGAACATCAACTTGTGCACGACGATGACCGCTTTTTGATGCTGTGTTGTGGTGGTGACAAGCATGGTATTGTGATGAGCGGAACCATCAGTAGCATGCCCTATCGCGACCAAAGTTGGCGCGGGGATGGCAAGATGATCTATTATTGCGATATTTTGCCCGATGTGATTATCGACCCGCTAGCCGCACCCATTTTAACAAGTGAAACACTCTATCGCGAAATACCTGAGTTTGATTGGGATCATGGACATGCTGGCATCGTCTTGGATGAGGATATAGCATTGCGATTAGAAGTGCTATGGCTTCAGTTTTTGTACAATCACCCTCACATCTTTGACGAGAAGGCTGCAATAGCCGATGGTAACCTATATGAGGATTTACCAGCAACATTACAACACCATTTGCAGCAGTCAAGAGGAGGCACTTGCGAGCTCTGTGGATATAACTATCAGCACATTTTTGGTGCCGATTGCCCCACATTACCATCCTATCATTTGTTAGAACCCTATGACGAAAAAGGACATTCCCACAACGATCCTCTCGATGGCATGCATTGTCTCTGTGACAATTGTTTCGATCAATTGTTGCATATCAGCAACTCTAGCAATAAGCCGTTAGCCCCCCAATTCTATCAATTAATCAGGAAAAAACCGTAACCTCTTTTTGCGTTAACAATATTGGTCATAGCTCACAAATTTTGAGTACCTTTACACCGCAAAATGAAACGTTTAAATTGATTAAATAATGAAAAGCAGAATCACAGAACTTTTCGGAATACAATATCCTATTGTTGCTGGTGGTATGGTGTGGTGCAGTGGTTGGGAACTAGCTGCCGCTGTGAGCAATGCTGGTGGCTTAGGCTTGATAGGGGCTGGTTCTATGACACCCGATGTGTTGCGTGAACACATTTCTAAATGTCAGCAAGCGACCATTAAACCTTTTGGAGTAAACATTCCGTTGCAGCGCCCCGATGCTGAGGAACTCATCAAGGTGGTTGCTAATGAAGGAGTGAAAATCGTGTTCACCTCGGCAGGCAGTCCCAAAAAATGGACTGCTTGGCTGCATGAGCGTGGCGTTAAAGTTGCTCATGTGGTTTCGTCATCCACATTTGCTCGCAAGTGTGAGTTAGCTGGTGTGGATGCAGTAGTAGCCGAGGGCTTCGAGGCTGGCGGTCATAATGGCAAAGAAGAAACTACCACGATGTGCCTCATACCTGCGGTGCGATGTGCCACCTCCTTGCCGCTGATTGCTGCTGGGGGTATTGCTTCAGGTAACGCTATACTAGCTGCTCAAGCTTTGGGAGCTGAAGGTGTGCAATTAGGCACCTTGTTTGCTCTAACGGCCGAGAGTTCTGCTCATATCGACTTCAAAAAGTGGTGCCTCAATCTTGATGAAGGTGATACCAAACTCTACTTTAGAAAACTTTCACCAACTCGGTTGGTGAAAAACGATTTTCAGGTCACTGTGCAGGATGCCGAGGACCGTGGGGCATCGGCTAGCGAATTGCTTGAAATCATAGGGGCGGGTAAACCCAAAATGGGCATCTTTGATGGTGATGTGCAACATGGCGAGTTAGAAATTGGGCAAATCTCAGCCTTTCTCAAAGGACGTCCTATTGAGACAGTTGCTACAGTTATGCAACGTCTTGTTGATGAATACCAATCTGCAAAAAGCAATTTAGTAAAGTGATTATACCTAAACTAAAACTTTATATATAATTTAAATTAAAACTATAAATTAATATAATTATATCATTATGTCACACTGGTTTGAATGTAAAGTGAAATATGATAGATTGGCCGAGAATGGCGCCCAAAAGGCTGTCACAGAACCCTATCTTGTCGATGCCCTTTCGTTCACCGAAGCCGAAGCGCGCATTACCGATGAGATGCAGCCCTATATCTCGGGAGAGTTTTCGGTTGACGCTGTCAAAAAGGTGAATTTGAGTGATATCTTTTATCACGAGGGCGGAGACCGTTGGTACAAGGTAAAGACCAATTTTATTACTATCGATGAGAAAACGGCTGTCGAGAAACGCACAGCGTCTTATCAATTGGTGCAAGCTAGTAATTTCCAAGAAGCGCTTAAAGTGTTTCTAAAAGGTATGGAAGGCACACTCGCTGATTATGAGATTGCTGCAATATCAGAAACACAAATCATGGATGTCTTTGCAGCCAATCTAGGTGAAACTTTGGCCGATAAAACCGCAAGACAAAATGCTAAAAAAGAGGAGGAATAAATGGCTGATATTCAAGAAAAGCTAAAAGAAATTAGTGGCCAAATTCCACAAGGAGTTCGACTCGTAGCGGTGTCAAAATTTCATCCTGTGGAGGATGTGCTTGAGGCTTATTATGCTGGGCAGCGGCTATTTGGCGAAAATCGTGCTCAAGAACTTATAGAAAAGGCTCCCAAATTGCCTGACGACATCCAATGGCACTTTATAGGGCATCTGCAACGCAATAAGGTGCGTGCTATCATGCCCTATGTGTCGATGATTGAGAGTATCGATAGTGTATCGCTCCTGCAGTTGGTCGAGAAAGAGGCTGCTCGCATCAATCGCACCATAAACGTTTTGTTGCAATTGCATGTAGCACAAGAAACCACCAAGAGTGGGTTCACCATTGACGAGGTGCTAGCTGCTGCCGAGGCTGGAGAGCTCAATGGTTATGACCATGTTAATGTGTGTGGCGTGATGGCTATGGCAACACTCACCGATGATATGGAGCAAGCGGCAAGCGAATTTGATGTCGTGCGACGCACTTTTCTCACCCTCAAGGATGGCGCCTTCGATGAGAGTGAATGGTTCAATGAGCTAAGCATGGGCATGAGTGATGATTGGCAGGTTGCTGTCAATCATGGTGCCACTTTGATTCGCATAGGCACTGCTATATTTGGCCCAAGACCAGCACGTAAATCATAAAATTGTTACAAAAATGACGTTTTTGTGAAAAAATGTTGTACTTTTGGCGAAGAAAATAACATATTCAATAACCAAATAAAATCAAAACGTATATGTCAACAGCTAAGAAACAGTGGGCAGCTATCATTATGATGATAGCGTTGTTTGCAATGATTGCTTTTGTGACCAACCTATGCTCTCCAATGGCCACAATCGTTAAAAACCAATTTGGCGCTTCTGAGACTGCAGGGCAAATTGGCAACTATGCTAACTTTATTGCTTATCTAGTGATGGGCATACCAAGTGGAATGCTTATTGCTAAGTTTGGATACAAGAAGACAGCACTCATGGCGCTTGTCGTGGGTATCATAGGTCTTGTCTTTGAATATTTGAGTGGACAAGTAGGAAGTTACTGGGTTTATTTGATTGGTGCATTTATCAGTGGCTTGTGCATGTGTATGCTCAACACAGTGGTTAATCCTATGTTGAATGTGCTAGGTGGTGGTGGCAAGACGGGCAACCAGCTGATTCAGATCGGCGGTGCCTTCAACTCTGCTGCAGCTGTTGCCGTTTATATCTTGATGGGTGCCTTGATAGGTGAAGTGACCAAGGATACGAGCATTGCCGATGCTACTCCTGCTTTGTTTATTGCGTTAGGAATCTTTTTGGTCGCTTTTGTTGTGCTTCTTTTTACCACTATCGAGGAGCCCGAGCAAGCACCCGTGCAGGCAAGTCTATTCTCAGGGGCTCTCAAGCATCGCCATTTCTTGCTGGGCGCGATAGCCATTTTCCTCTATATGAGCGTCGAGGTGGGCACACCAACCTATATGATTTCTTATTTACAAACGCCAGCGGTAGGTGTGACAGCTGCAACAGCGGCACTCATTGCCTCGGTTTATTGGCTGATGATGTTTATTGGCCGCACCATTGGTGGTAGTATCGGTGGCAAGGTTAGTAGTCGCACGATGGTGACTGTGGTTGCTGCTGCAGCAATCGTGCTCTTGCTACTAGGCATGTTCTTGCCTGAGGATATTCGCATCAACGTGCCAGGCATCGACTGGGGCAAGCTATCTGTAGTTTGGACATCTGTGCCTATTGGTATCTTGGCATTCATCCTTGTGGGACTATGCACCTCGGTGATGTGGGGAGGTATCTTTAATATGGCTGTTGAGGGATTAGGCAAATACACTGCAGCAGCGAGTGGCATCTTCATGACCATGGTCTGTGGTTGCGCAGTGATGGTGGGCCTACAAGCATTTGTTGCCGATCGTATTGGATATCTGATGAGCTATCTGATTCCTGTGGCTTGTGCAGTTTATATCTTGTTCTATGCATTGGTGGGTAGCCGTCCCGCAAAGGCTGATGATATTGATTAACGATTCGACTGATTGACTCATTGTGGTCGCTAGCATGCACATGCTATAGGCGACCACATTTTTTTGTGCCTTTTGGTTCGATAAATTAGAAAAATAGCTTTATATTTGTACTCACATTTCATATTGATTAAAAAATAAAACCTCTAGTTGTTAATATACAATGATGATAGACACCAAACTGATGAATAGAGCAGCCGATAACATCCGTATCTTAGCTGCTTCGATGGTTGAGAAAGCACAGTCAGGACACCCAGGTGGTGCCATGGGTGGTGCCGATTTTGTGAATGTATTGTTCTCTCAATATATCGTTAACGACCCCGATGACCCTACTTGGTTTGCACGCGATCGTTTTTTCCTTGATCCAGGACACATGTCCCCTATGCTCTATAGTGTGTTGCACTTGACGGGACGCTACACAATCAACGACCTCAAGGCTTTTCGCTCGTGGGGGAGCATCACTCCTGGACATCCTGAGTTAGACGTAGAGCATGGTGTGGAAAACACGTCAGGTCCTCTGGGACAAGGGCACGTGATGGCTGTGGGATGTGCCATAGCCGAGCGTTTTATCGCTACTCATTATAGTGAAGCTTTTTCACACAAAACCTATGCATTCATCAGTGATGGCGGTGTGCAAGAGGGTATCTCACAAGAGGCTGCCCGCATTGCTGGCTATTTGGGCTTGAGCAACTTGATTATGTTCTATGATAGCAATTCAGTGCAACTCTCTACCGACTGCAATGCTGTGAGCAGTGAAGACACAGCTATGAAATATCGTGCTTGGGATTGGAATGTAATCGAGGTAGATGGTACCGACCCTATAGCTCTTGCTGGCGCTCTTGACAAGGCGTTGGTCGAGTCGCAACGTCCTACACTGATTTTAGGGCACACCATCATGGGGCGTGGAGCAGTCAATGCCGATGGCCAAAATTTTGAGGGTAAATGTAGCACACATGGCAATCCGTTGAGCAAATCTGGCGCCGATTATGCCAAGACCATAACCCATCTTGGTGGCAATCCAGATGACCCATGGCATGTGTTTCCCGAAGTTGAAGAACTCTATCGCCAGCGTGCCAATCAATTGCGTGAGATAATAGCGCAACGCAAGTTCGATATTGCAGCTTGGGCAAAACGCAATCCCGAAGCTATGCAACGCTTGAACGACTATATCAGTGGCAAAGTACCCAATGTGGACTATCAAGCCATACAGCACAAACCCAATATCGCCACTCGAGCAGCTTCGGCCAATGTTTTAGCAACGTTGGCTAGTCAAGTTGATAATATGATTGTTTCGTCAGCAGACCTTGCCAACAGTGACAAGACAGATGCTTTTCTCAAAGTTGTTGGGGCTTTCAAGCGTCATGACTTCAAGGGCGCTTTTCTGCATGCTGGTGTGTCAGAGCTAGCAATGACGGCAATCATCAATGGTATAGCCTTGCATGGTGGCGTGATTGCTGCATGTGGCACATTCTTTGTTTTCAGCGACTATATGAAACCCGCTGTGAGGCTTTCGGCACTGATGGAGTTGCCCGTGAAATTTATTTGGACACACGATGCATTCAGAGTGGGCGAGGATGGTCCCACCCACGAGCCAGTGGAGCAGGAAGCTCAAATTCGTCTCATGGAGGAGTTGAAAAATCACAGTGGTCGCAATAGTATGCTCGTGTTGCGACCAGCCGATGCTGCCGAGACTTCGGTTGCTTGGAAAATGGCAATGGAGAACAATCTAACTCCAACAGCTTTGATTCTTTCGCGCCAAAATATCAACGATTTGCCTTCGGCTTCGGGCAACCGATATCAAGATGCTTTGGGAGCAATGAGAGGTGGCTATGTGGTTTGCAAACAAGAGCATCCCGATGTTGTACTTGTAGCTAATGGTTCCGAGGTGGCTACACTAGTCGAGGTTGCCAACATTGTTAAGCAGCAAGGCATCCAAGCGCAAGTGGTGTCTATCCCCTCTATTGGACTCTATTTGCAACAAGAGGAGACCTATCGCAACGAGGTGATTCCACCTAGTGTGCCTGTATTTGGCCTAACAGCTGGTCTGCCTTCAACGCTACGTCGAGTGATTCCTGTAGGCACTATTTATGGATTAGATCATTTTGGGGCCTCAGCACCTTATAAAGTGCTAGACGAAAAATTTGGATTTACGGCCGTTCAAGTAGCAGAAAAACTACTGAAAACCCTCAAATAGCTTTTGATGAAAATAAAAAAAGTAATTTTTTGACCATAAAACATTAATAAATCAAAAAAAAACCTTACTTTTGCAACTTGAAACGACTTGTAGTAAGTAATGAATTGTTTAACAGATATAAAAACACAAATCGTAAGTCTATGAAAAAGATTACATTATTATCGTTGCTTTGCGCTTTGTTCATGGCTCCTGCTGTGGCTACAGCTCAAGAAGTAACTTATGTTGAAGACCCTGCTCAAGGCTATCTACTCAACCGCATGAAGGACAATTGGTTCATCCAAGCTGAAGGTGGTGTGGGTATGATGATGTCTAAGTGGGACAAGCACGAGAAGTTTGGCAAGCGTCTAGGTGTCAAGGCCAACCTTTTTATTGGTAAATGGTTCTCTCCACTTTGGGGAGCTCGCGTCGGTTTTGATTTCGCTCGCATGAATGGTGCTACCGAGGCTGGCAACTATGCTGCTCTTGGTTACTACAAGGCTATTGACAGCAAGTGGAACAAGCAACAGTTCAACAACATTGGTGGTGCTGGAGATTTGATGTTTAACCTCACCAACTGGATTTGTGGTTACAAGCCAGGTCGTTTCTACAACGCTGTGCTTTATGCTGGTGGCACTTTCCACTGGGTTTATACTCGTGACTACACCACAGGCGATCCTACAGGCCCTCGCACAGGTAAGTGGAAATATGGTGCTGGTGATGATACTGAGCACTGCCGCAACTACAGCGTACAAGCTGGTTTGATGAACTACTTCAGCGTGCTCAAGCGTCTCGACATCCTGCTAGACCTGCGTTTCGACCTCGTGCAAGAGCATGTTGATGGTGCTGGTATGGGTTACAGAACTTGGAATGAATATCCTAGTGTACAAATCGGTTTGAATTACAAGTTTGGTAAATATGAGTGGAATGCCCCAGTTACTGCTGTTTGCCCCACTTGGAAATATACCGATGCCGAGGGTGATGCACTCGTAGCTCGTCTCAACGATGCTAACCGCAAGATTGCTGACCTCGAAGACCAACTTCGCAAGTGCCTCGAGAAGAAGCCCGAAGCTGCTCCCGCAGTTGACGATGCTCCTCTAGCCACCGTTTATTTCCCCATCAACCGCACTCAGGTGCTTGGCGTACAGCGCAACGTTGTTGAGGCTGTTGCTGAGGTGATGAAGAACGAGAACCGCGACTATTTGCTCACTGGTTGGGCCGACAACTATACTGGAAACGACAAGATTAACGTTCGTCTGCGTAAGGGTCGTGTTGCTACCGTCAAGAGCGAATTGGTTAAGCGTGGTGTTGAAGATGGTCGTCTCGAGACTCAAATCAACAATGGCAACTTGACCAACTATGGTCCTAAGTGCGCTTCACTTGACCGTGCTGTGACCATCCATCGCAAATAATCTCTTTTGAGATTAAACGATTAAAAAAGTGCCTCACCCTTTTGGGCGAGGCACTTTTTTGCTACCTTTGCACCCCCAATTTAATCAAGAATCGTCTAACTATCCCTTTTTTGCCTTATGGCACAGCAAGCCAACAAGAACTCACTGTTGCAGCTCATTCGTGATGGTCAAACTTTGACCCTAGCTCAACAGATTCAACTCACCTTCCAGTTGAGTCTGCCAGCTATAATGGCTGAATTGTCTTCCATTGTCATGCAATATATCGATGCAGCTATGGTGGGTAGGTTGGGTGCCGATGATTCAGCGTCCATTGGCTTGGTATCTACTACATTGTGGCTATTTGGTGGCATCTGCAATGCTGCTGCAACGGGTTTTGCTGTGCAAGTGGCTCATTTGCTTGGAGCCAACAATAGTGTAGATGCTCGCAAGGTGTTGCGTCAAGCCATTGTAGCATGTCTGCTATTTGCTCTAGGGATAGCTACACTAGGTGTGCTTATCAGCCAACCATTGCCACGCTGGTTAGGTGGTGCTGCAGCTATTAGGCCACATGCCTCTCTGTACTTTCTCATTTTCATGGTGTGCACACCATTTCTCATGATTGATTTTTTAGCTAGTGCGATGTTGCGATGCAGTGGCAATATGCGCATCCCTAGCATCCTCAACATCCTCATGTGTGTGCTAGATGTGGTGTTCAACTTTTTCTTGATATTTCCCACAAGAGAGATGACTTGTTTTGGCTTAACCATGACAATGCCTGGTGCAGGACTTGGTGTGATGGGGGCTGCCCTAGGCACTGCCTTGGCCGAGGCGATAGTTGCTGGATTGATGGTCTATTATCTGATATTTCGCTCTAGCGATTTGCGTCTAACAATCGATAAGAGTTCATTTTGGCCAACGGCTACCTGCTTGCGCAAAGCATTGCACATATCAGCACCTATGGGTGTGCAGCACATCATGATGTGCACTGCACAGATTTTCATCATCACTATTGTTGCACCTCTAGGCAGCATTGCTCTTGCCGCCAATGCCTTTGCTGTTACTGCCGAGAGCTTGTGCTATATGCCTGGCTATGGCATCTCTGATGCAGCTACCACATTGATTGGTCAAAGTATTGGCGCTGGTCGTCATTCACTTGCACGCAGTTTTGCTTGGATCACAGTGTTATCGGGTATGGTGGTCATGGGCATGATGGGTATCTTGATGTATGTGTTTGCACCGCAGATGATGGGCATCATGTCGCCTGTTGCTGATGTTGTTTCGCTTGGCACCGACTGCTTGCGCATCGAGGCTTGGGCCGAACCGCTCTTTGCTGCAGCCATCGTTTCCTATGGCGTGTTTGTTGGCGCTGGTAACACACTAGTGCCTTGCGCTATGAATCTGATAAGTATGTGGGCGGTACGCATCACGTTAGCCATTCTGCTTGTTGGGTCTATGGGCTTGCGTGGGGTGTGGCTAGCTATGTGTGTGGAGCTATGTTTCCGCGGAGTTATCTTTTTGGTGAGGTTGGCATCTGGACGATGGCACAAGCAGCAAGTAGCTACATTTCTAGTCAAGTAGCAGTAATAGGGTTAAACTTTTCAGTAATTCTGATAGCATCCATTTTTTTCAAAGTTTGTAATTTTGCGAGCATCAAAGCAAAAGACATAAAGCAAATTTAAATAAAAAAGAGTACAATGGAAATCATTAAAGATAAAGAATTTGGGGGCGAACGCCCGTTGTTTGAGGTGCACAATGTTCGTCTTGAAAATGTGACTATCATAGAGGGGGAATCAGGCATCAAGGAGTGTAGCAACATCGAGGCCGACCATTGTCACTTCATTGGTAAATATCCATTGTGGCATGTCAAGGGATCCCTAATCACCAATTGCTATTTTGCACCAGGCTCGCGCTCTGCTATATGGTATAGCGACGATATGACGATGCGTGACACGACCATTGATGCGCCCAAGCTCTTTCGTGAGATGCATAACTTGAGACTCGACAATGTGGTTATCAACGATGCCGATGAAACATTTTGGAATATCGATGGTCTAGTAATCAACAATGTGACACTACATGATGGAACCTATCCCTTTATGGGCAGCCGCAACATTGTGGTCAATGGCCTGGAGAGCAATAGCAAATATGTATTCCAATATGCCAAAAATGTCGAAATCCACAACGCCCGCATCACTACTAAGGATGCTTTTTGGGAAACCGAAAATGTCACCATCTACGACTCGATACTCAATGGCGAATTTCTAGCATGGCATAGCCATAATCTGCGTTTAGTCAATTGTCATATTTCAGGGCAGCAACCTTTATGCTACGCCCACAATCTAGTGATAGAAAATTGCACCTTTGGCGATGACGCCGACCTCATGTTTGAATATTCTAGTGTCGAAGCCGATATCAAAGGGCATGTAGCAAGCATCAAAAATCCAGCTACAGGGCATATTACTGCCGACTCTATAGGCGAAATTATTATCGACAAAAACATCAAGGCTCCTGCCGATTGCATCATTACAACTCGCAAACCAGTCCAATGAACGATGTTATGTGCGCATTCTAATTAGGTCTCGATGCATGACAGACCTTAAAATGATGGCAATGATAATTGTAATGATGAGGTATGCAGCAAGAGTCGTCCACATATTTCCAACTCTATAGATAACTGCGTTGCGCACGATAGGATGCACAATGTAGATATAAGCTGACAGCCTTCCAAACCATGCTAATGGTTTCAGTATGCTATGACCTAGTAATTTTATTAAGTTATTACTAAAGATAATAGCAAATAGTGGTAGCCATAGCCATGTGCCATAGCTTAAACTACCAAAAATTATTGCCAACAAAGCAGCGAGCATCATCAACACGTTATAATGCCAACGATGGTCTTGTGTTTCAAGACTCATGATTAAACGCGCCATAGATTTAGCTTTAACCGAAGCGTTTCTTCTAGCATCCAACTCACATCGTGATATGATGATGCCCAATGAAAAAGCCAATGATTGCCCCACGCAATTATAACGCATCCATTCCAAAACAGAGCTAGTGGGATTGCACCATCTCATAGCTGCCCAACATGCGACAACGATGATTATAGGCAAGCCATAACGTTTCCAATTAGCGTCTTCGGCTGGAGTGTGTAATATAGTAGCATACAAAATGTAGAATTGCATGATTGCGCCCAAAAACCACCAAGGGACACAAATAAAATGTTCTCCACAATCGGGCAAATAGTTCACAGTCATACTTGCTTGCAAAAGCAATCTTTTCCACGAGAATTCAGTAGCTACATAACTTTGTAGGCAATATAAGATAGCTAGGGCTAATAGTGCTGGTAGCACCAAGACTAGCAATTTGATATAATGTCGTTTTACAAATGTCAAGGGGTTAAACCTATTATCAGCAGACTCATACCGTTTCACCAATCCATATCCGCTTAAAAAGAAGAAAACAGCAACACCATAATGGCCGAGAAATGATAGTATCTGCAACGGAATAGATAGACCATAATGTGACAACACATAGGCAAAACC
>Ga0181612_120693_pt1 | contig 22015 bp, 10 predicted proteins | sample HoacroProtozoa21_FD_119630 | JGI IMG/M metagenome (GOLD analysis project Ga0181612, IMG submission 119630) | Hoatzin crop microbial communities from Cojedes, Venezuel. Combined Assembly of Gp0051906, Gp0051904, Gp0051908
AAAAGTTTTCTGTGGATAATTTAAAAATAAACAAGTTTGCTGATCAGCAGATCTTGCCACCTGTCTTGCATCAAAAATGACTGCAAAGAGTCGTACAAGGATCTCACAACACTGAGCAATAAATAGCAGATGAAATTCAATGACAATCAATGCAGAATCAACACTAATTATATATACAATGATGGACTTGAAATTAGCTGTTAATATTCAGGGAAGCCTTCAGAGTAATCACTTAGGCCGGCAGTTCTCTCTGTGTCACCTCCATGCTCCACAGCAGTCTGAAGGCAAACAGAACCCCAGGAATTACTAGGAAGGAATTAAAGAGTGAAACACCACCACAAACATCCCACAAACCCCCACCCTGAATGCTGGGAGCAGTTCTGCTCACTCTTTTCAAAAAGGATGTAAAAGGGTTACCAGGAGCGGCAGGAAGGACAAGCACAGGTACGCAACGGCTTCTGCTTCGGAACGAGAAGAATAAATGTCTGAGCCTGGAAAAGAGGTGATTCAGGGTGGAGACAGAGGAATATACTAGCAGTCCTTATAAATTAGAAATTGCATGGAGAAGATGAACACAGAGCTACTGCTCACGCTCTGTGCCAACACAAGAGCTCCACAGCACCACGTGGAATTACAAGGCAGTCAGCTTACAACAAACAAGTGCTTCTTCCTTTTGCCTAATGCACACATTGCCACAGGACATTGCAGGGACCGAAAAATACTATAATAGTGCAAAAAGTCAATCAGACAAATGCTTGGGAGAAAATCCAGTCAAGGGCTATTAAAAACCATTACGCAGATACAAGCTCTGGCTGAAGACGACCCTCAACCACAGACAATCACTGGCCACAGACACACCTCCACCGCCTTACGCTCTTCTCTCATCAGCAGCCTGTCTTACAGAGTTGTACCAAAAACCACAAAATACTGGGCTAAACAGACCTCTAGTTTGACACCTATGGCCATTTTAGTATTTTTCTTCATATGAAGCTGAGACACATTTAATTGTGGTGCAATGGGATCACACACTAAAATTACTGATATCCACAGCTTCATCACCTGCACTGGAAAACGCGGAAAATACGAAGAGCCACTTTGAGGCAATGCATAATTCATGCAAATTTGCCATCTAAGCTCTTTAGGCTTTTCTTAATAAACAAATAATTCATCCTCCACATCCTTCTGCAGTCTGAAGCTAGTACTAATTACACTGATCTTCTGGTAGAAGTTAGAGACCCAGCCAAGCCCAGGGTCCATTGTGACCCGTGTAAACAGAGAAAAAGACAGTACTTGCCTCACAGAGCCAGCAAATAATATTAAAAAAATATAGTAGAAGGATCGCAGGGAGAAGAGAAACAGACTTGAGGCAGGTCTTCCTCCTCCAAATCACAGCATCAGGAACAGAACTCAGGTTTTTTAAATTGATGCCTGTACCTTCTCCCAGACTGTCTCAAAAAGATACAAAACGGGATTTTTCCACACAAGCGTACTGTGGAGAAGCATTTGAGAATCTCATGCAGATAATGTGCCACATCTGAAGAAATGTGATCCACAGGAACATTTTTATTTACTTCACATATGCATAAAGCATGACTGACCCCAACACTAACCCTCCTCTACATTTCAGGCACTTTAAATGGAAACCACGTCCATTAGTCTTGGGGCAGCGGTGCGAAATCTCAGGAGACAGGAAACACAAGTCAGTACGAAGAAGTACAAGATGTATATGTAAAGACATCTGCTACAGCCTTCTCGAATTTCAGACTTCAGCCCTGTCAGCAATGAACACAGTAAGTTTCCTTTGTGCGGGGTCCGATTCTTCATTGTTTTTTTATCATGTAACATCTCCTATCCTGAGACCACCTCAAAGCACATGATAAAGGAACAGACACTGCCTGCTCTATAAATCAAAAAAGGTCAGGCTTCAGAAAGAAACAAAATATCCAAACTCAGAGAAAAAGAATAAGGTCCGTAGACACGTCGGTTGTTTTTTGAGAGGCTTTTTTCCTTCACGTCAGCTTGTATTTACATAGCTATCTTACACCTTAAGCAAAGGGCAACACAGACAAGGTCCCAGTGGTGTGAAGAAGTATGCAATTCTGCATAGAATCAGACTCAAACTCTGCAAACACACTGGCTGGCTTTTGATATTTTTCAAACATTTTTGGCACAGCCTTTGACATCTAGTTTCAAACAGTCTAGAAGTGACATGAAGTAGCACTGTGAGTATTCCAGTCTGAAAAACCAGAAATACGAGATCCATCAAGATGATGCTGTCTAGCATTGCTTGAATTTAGGTGACAACATGAATGAGTCACAGGTAATTGCCAGGTAACATGAGGAACACGATTACCTTCAGTCAGCACTGTAGCCCCACTGCCAGCTACACGCATCAGAAATCATTTTCTGCCATGAGAAAACAACTCAGAGAAGAACAGAGATAATCAGAGTCAAGAATTCCTATTAATCTGATGTTTAATATAAGTGAAAATATTTGATGAAATGATTTCATTATTACAAACAAATCACAATATTATTCACTGTAAGGGTTCCTATTCTCCAAATTAAGAAGAGTAATTTTTTTTGCAACTATCACCAGCAAAAATGGATACACACCCCTCCTTAGAAAAATCTTCTCTTTCACTGCTCAAGGCAGTACTAATTGCACACTGCTTTTGTCCCAGTTTGCTCTGAAAGCTCTGCTAGATTACAGACACATTTCTGAGCAAGGTGTGAAGTCCACCTTCTAGCATCTGGTAGAAAGATGCATCAGTATCTCTTTAAATATTTAGTTTCCTGCCTAAAATTAATAGTGGAATATCAAAAAGAACCCTGTGACACCTCCAGTGAAAATTCTCTCATATAAGAGTCCCAATTTTAACAACAGAGATCTCAGGAACTACTTCTCTAACTTAATGAGCCTTGGCAGCCATTCAAATTAAACACTCTATTGTGCAAGGAGCTAATTATGCTGAGATTAAACCCAGAGAATGATAGGGACATTTACTGTACTTCTGGCAATTATAAGAGCTCTCAGTATTGGAGAATACAGCTTGTATTTCATAATTCTGAAAGATGTCCCTGCTAATGCAATAAAAAAATTGCATGTGCGTGCACACACATACAAGATTAATTAGATTTTAAAAACATTTTTCAACTACTTCCGACACATATGCATTCACAAATTATTATTATGAATATTATTTGTTTTGCCTTATTTCTCCTGTATCTGAATGTTCATCCTGTATCCCACACATTCATTTGTCATAATCCTCTACCATTTCTCTGATAGGCAATTAATGTTAAGTTATCTCTTTTCCTAGGAAAGCTTATGTAATGACAGTAAAATATTTGCTCATTTAGTATTCTAATTAACTTTTCCAGTACCTTCCCTGATAATGCCCCTTTCTTTCCCAGAAAACCAAGTGGTCAGTTATCTTTTTCATTGCTACCCGAAGACAATGCATGCAAATATATGGAGCTTTCCTTACTTGGCACACACAGGCAACAGCACTTTTGAAATTTCACGACTAAAACCTGTCAGAGGATGATTTCCCACGTCCTCTTCGCTAATGCCTGCTCAGAAGAGGTTCGATTATGCAACATAAAACCCTTTAAATCCTCGTAAGAGCCAGGAGAGGCTGAAGGCAAAGTGAACAGCAATGATCAGATGCTACTTCAGCTAAAGGTGTTCAGCACCTCATGGGAGCAGCCCCTTGCACACACGACAAGAAGCTCGGTAGCAAAACTAATGGAACTTGGATTCGCAATGGATTTTGCATCTTGTGGTTAGCTTCACCAGCGTCTAATAGTGTGTGTAATCTGATTTAAGGTTTCCCCATCCCAGAGTCAAGGCACTCGCAACAGCTGTTTCCCCAGGGGATTCGCTGATGTCTAATGAAAGCACAGTCCCTGCAGCACCATTCCTTTCAGCGAGAGGAATTAACGGAGCTGTGTTTCTCTACCCTGCCTTCTGTTTTCATGAAAATTGTCACACTGCAACGTATTCAACACTCCTAAACCCACTCTTCCCATCCCACCACCTTCAGGAGCCTTGCCAGCAGATGGAAAGATTTTTGGGAGGACAGACAGGTGGATAGAAGCATCAGCCTGCAAAATTCAGCCACCTGATCTGCACTTCAGGTTGTGGTATTGGTTGTAAGCAATTTCTCACATTTTCAGCCAAAAATGATCCCCTAGAAGAAGGAAGGCAGTCCCCATTACCTCAAGCCAGCGGGGATCCCCTGAGGAAGCCTATCCAGAAGTTGCGAGGCAAAGCCCTTGTTCCCATGGGCAGCATTCATGCACAAATCCTGCAGTAATTCTTTTTCATATTCTGTTCTCCACCAACATACTGTTTCACTCAAAGATGGAAGACATAAATGTGAAAGGCCTGACCTCACTGGGGCTGAATGGGTGTGAATCAGGGCACAAACGAGCTGCATCTGCAAGTAATTATTACTTAAGCAAGTCTCTAGAGGGTTGGAGGCAAAGCAAGGTTGCTATTATTAAACATAGCTTACTGTAAAACAAGATAAATCAGAAAGAGTTACAGGTAATTATTAGTACATTGTCACTGGTCAATCAACAAACTGCATTTAAGAAACTATGATAAAGTGATCTCATAATTAACTGCTGATCACCAACACTTTTAGAGAGGATAGTGGGGGTGAGCTAATTGTTTTAGTAAAAACAGAAGATAAACAAATTACAAGTGTCAAGAAATAGATAGTACAGCAACACACTGAATGCATTTTCTAAGCCTGCACTTTGCTCTGTTCTTTCTATAGTTTTGTTTCTATTGCAAAGCAGGCACATCCAACGCACTCACTAAATCTCATTCCATTTAGGAGAAATATTCACACTCAGAAGCATTCAGGAAGCGGTCTCTGCACTTTCCCTACAGTGGTATTTTAAACCAAAGGACACTCCATGCTTACTTTTGCTTTCCCTCACGTCACTTCCCGCTAACCCCCCGGTTCCGGTATTTCTGATGACACAGGGTGCTGGGAAAAGAGCAGGGACAACCGAACCCAGGCAGCACAACCCTGAGTATGACATCGTTTCCCGCTCCAGTCTGGGGCTCCGTTACAAGCAAATCAGTAATTACAGAAGCAGCGTTAAGCCTACTACACTATGGGACAATCTCCTATTTTAAACTCGTACCTTTCTAATTCCGGAAGAGCCGTGTCCAAGTAGGCGCAGAGCTGCTGCCAGTGCCCCTTCCGCTCTGCCGACAGCCTTCTCAGAACTGACACTGCAGACCCTTTGGCTGCCGCTGTAATCATGACCTTATTAATGCCACCTGGAAATCTCTGGCCACAAACCTGTCTCAGCTGAATATACAAGTTTTGCTAGTTTCTCCCCTCCAAGGTTTTAAATGATTCCTTTTAAAATAAGATAAATTAAAAATGCAGAACTTGGTGAATAGAAGTATCTTAACAGGTTAGTTCATAAAATCTTTGTTGCATTTAAAACAGGCAAAGATTACATTAGAACACCACTCTGGAAAACTTTCCTCTCAATCATGTAGCCAAAAGATTTCAGAAAAGGAATTAATTTGGTTAATTAAAAAATTATAGAACTCTTACATGTCACCATTCTCAACAGTTGTTTCTCCTGCTGGGATGCAATATCTGTGTTTGAAAACCTTTATGTAACTCCTGAATTTTTTCCATCTAGCTCCAACGAGCTAATAGATTCTAACTGCGTAGTCTTCTATATCCCCATGCACACACTCGCAATGAAGTGTGAATGCTGCATGGGAAAAGTTTAAAATATTTCTTTAATATTTTATAATAACTTTGGTTGACGTTCATTTGTGTCCCCTCTGATCCCAGGTGCTGGCAGATTTCATTTTTTCCTTTTTGAATACCAGGAGATGGAATTTTCTGGTTTGTTTTCCTCTACAGTTGATGTATTCTTACCTAGCTATATTTCAGTGATTTTTCTATTCCTCACCTCTTCATTGAGACTCACTTCCTTCTTGCATGGTAGTTTTTAAATAATAATGTTTCCTTTTTTTCTCCTTGGATAGACAGATAGGTTCTAACATTCTTCTCTTTATATCACTATTACATGCCATTTGATAATTACCTAGTAAGAGACAGGTAATTCTCCTATAACAGTATGTGAATTTTCAAATAATTTAATTTAGGATTTTTTCTAATGTATTTGTCTGTAAAAAAAATAAAGTAAAACACCTCTATTCTATCAAAGCCATACACCAACAAAACCCATCTTCATTCTCCAGCCTGCTGTAATTGAAGCACAGTTTCCCAGATTAATAGATACAATATCACTATTTAATCCTCTCCTCAGTGACAGGGTATAATGATCTGATGAACATGCTACTTAATGGACTACCCGAAAGTATTCAAATACCGTGGTGATGAACACAGGATAGAAAACTATAGAAAATATACTAGAATAGAATGAGAATGAAGAAACAAATCAGCATGCAAGAATGAGAATGAAGAAACAAATCAGCATGCAAGGAAAAAGATTTATTCAGGGATGTGTGGGGCTTTTCCTTTCCCATAAGCATTCCCAGTTTTAAGTCCTTCATGTGAACGCATGGGAATCATACAAGAAATAATCTAAATTATCTTGCAGAGCAAGGTTGATGTCTCCCACAAATTAATATTAGCTCAGTAACTTGGCAGATTGTGTGTATAAATCACCAAAGATACATGGTGCCTCCTTGTTTCAGTATAAATATAATTTACCATGAATTTATAACTTACATTACGATGCACCATCACCCTGTAGAAATTATTTATTTGTTTTTAGTTTCAACAGGGCAAAAATTAATTTGCCAGCCATACAGGCTCCTTGAGCAATAGCTGACCGGTGGGTTCCAAGAGCTCCTTGGAGACATCCAGTTTTAATCTACCCCAGAGTGGCTGGGGCAGAAATCAGCTTAACCTAGCAGCGAGGGGAATTAACCACGCTATTGTCAAGTCAGTCTGTAGATAAAAACTGTGTTTATGCAAAGGACAAACATTAGCAAGGACTTCTTGGCTTTGAAAGTACTGGATAGGTTTCTACACCCATCCTACACAGGGACTCCGACTACACAATACTTCCAGTATCCCTTGAATTTATATGAATAGGAAGATATTAGCATCCAGTCCCTCATGCAACAATGCAGTTCTGTAGAGTTCACTACACAACCCCTTGCAATCATCTACTTCAGGATGCCTTCCCTCCCAAAAAAGCTTTAAAAAAGTTACACAGCTTACAGCACAGCACACAATAAACAGTCAGACCTATGTGGCTCTTGCCACCTGTATGCTCAAGTCAAAATCAGTTTCTCCAAAGAAAAAACAAACTTTAAAAAAACCTATGAATGTAAGATTGAACTTCTTGGAATGACTGTGAAACACTGACATAAACCAAACCTTCAAAGCATTACTGTTCTAGAGAGGAAAACACTGAATTACCAACATCCTTACATCTCAATCAAGTTTGGTTTTAATTACTGATGAGATTGAGACCATCGGGATGGATTTAATGTACAAACAGTGCAGAATCCCTTCAGATTTTGACTGCTCCCATATAAAATTAAGAAAGGACATACAAAATCTTTACACCCAGACACTAATCAAAAGCAGACAAGAGTTTATGTAATAAAAATCTAATCATTAGAAATGTTTTGTAAACCACAGCTCACACAAAAAGCCTTTTTTTTTAAACACATTCACAATTGGCTGACAGTATACATGCACACACACACACGCTGTACCGTGCAGAACTCCTACCCAAGGACTGCCGTGTGTCTTAGCTTCTGATTCAATCTCTGTTCAAGAGGAAAGAGATCCATCAATTTCAGTGGACACTATAGCACTTCCCATGTGTCTCACCCTTACATACTTCACTTATAAAATATCCACCACTTTCACCCTGACAATCTCAGAGGACTTCATAGAGGTAAGTGAGAATCCGTTTTGCCAATATGAGACCCGGGACAGGGAGAAGAGACTCAAGGTCAAGGTCTCAGTGCAGAAAGGGACAACTTACCTACAGGCGAATATGCCTGCATTGAAACACACCTTTATACAGGGCACTAAAACATCCCCCTTGATGCACCTGACCCATGGTAAACATTCCTCTCTCATACTTTTCCAAATTAAAAGCACGACCAAAAATATGCATTTAAACAGATGGGCAAAATATTCAAATCATAGTTTCTCAAGTTGAAAGTTTAAAATGTTATAAAGGTGCTTTGTACTTTGTACTATAAGGAATGAAAAGGAATAACCTGTAACTTCAAGCATTCAATTTAGAAACTTTTGCTCAGTTCAAAACAGGACTATACTTGCACGGTTACATCTACGTGGTACTTTCTCGATATAATCTTCAGTCTTCTATTCCAAAAACTCAAAAAATAAAATAAAAAAAATGAACAAAACAAACAAAATAAGGATATCCATCAGAAAAGTTAAACTCAATAAGGCTTTCAACCTCCAGAGGAGATGAAAGGCTGCTATCTTATTGACCTCATCCTTTCCTACCTAGTAGAATGTATTTGAAGAATCGGCATTTTAGCCAAGTTTATTAATAGAATAAAAACATGCTTTGCAAACTGGTTTTTTGGTCACTAAAACACATAATTATACTAATTCACTTGCAAAAATGGAAACCATAGTGGTTTCCAAATCCTTTGCTTATTAAAAATATCATAATCACTTCACAGCTTTATTTAGAGCCATTTTGTTATAAATAACTGTGTTTAATTTATTTAGTAGATATAGAGCCAACGACAAACCACTTAAATATAGGCACGGGTATAAGATTATAAAAAGTTACTGTCAATAAAGTATCTGGAATATGACTCAGTACTCGTAGTCATGTTATTTGCAAACAGACAGAGGGCAGAAATTAAACTGTACAGCTGGCCTGGCACACACTTTATCAATGATTAACAGCAAAGGCATGACGTTGAGTATGGGTGTGAATAGGTGCAATTCCTTCATGTCTTCAGTGTCTGCATTGCGAGGTGAAGTTGCAGCAATAAGGTTGTGTCCGATGCGGAAACATAAGATGCATTATCATGAAAATGCTTACAGACATGAGAACGGCTTTTTGCCAGCTCATATATATTTGGTAAGTTAAAATAATGACAACCCCAGGTTTTATTTCCAGTAACAGATGCAGCCTGAGGACAACAGTACAAGTCGTGTCTTATGTCTTACTACCCCATTTACCAGTCTCCACGCTGATCTCCATCTGCTTGGCCCTTCCGTTAAGACTCTCTTTAGATTTTAATTTGTGCCTTTCAGTCAAGCCTCTCACCAGCTGGCAACCAGACAAAGAAAATCCCAGACGCTACCACTGGTTCAAGACCTACACAGTCCCACCAGGCAGCCGGCTCACGTCTCCGGATTAGATAACTCAGAGCTACTGGTTCCTAAGGAGGTTTATTAGCTCAAGGGCTTCACAAACAAATGGTCCTGAACAGGAACTCACTCCCTAAGACTGAAGAGAGCTGGAAAGAGGTACCCAGCTCTGTTCTGCATTGAATCAGCTGAGGTAACCTTGCAAACTATTCCCCAGTTCTTCCACGCCAGGTACACCGCCCTGTTGGCACACAGTCAGTCACCCTTCGGTGCATCCATCAGCAAAACGTGCATCCAGAACCCTGATACAGCTGCTCCTCGAGAGATGACTTAAGAACCTGGGAACATGAGAAATGCTCAGATCAACGGTCCACGACTGTGCATCTTTTCTACTTGTGAGACTTCAGCTGCTGAGCGCTAGTTTTCGTTCCCCCTCTCACAGATCAAAAGGCCTGTGGCGTTTCCTCCCTGAAGAGCTGCATTCATGGAAAGTTACTGGGTGCTCCTTTGGAAAGGGGGCTAAAACATCACCCCATTTCACACAAGGCACTGAAAACCTCAGAACAGCACAGCTAACAGCAAGGCCAAAATTAAACCAGTGACAAAAAGACAAGAAATAAGTGATTTCCATACAAAGCAAAAAAAAATATTGTCATCATAGCCTACTACAGAATCGCATTTCATTCCGAGAAGTTTGAAAACATCTTATCAATACATAACAGATGACGTTAAGGTAGCACATTTCATACAACTCACATCTCCTATCTCATAAAAAAAACAAAAACCCACAACTCTATCATAAAACCCCTTTTGCTCAGAGAACAATAGCTGGAACAGAAACAGCTTCCAGGGCTGTTTGTCCATATAATTAGAAGACTTAACTCAATTTTCAGTCAGCTGCATTTAATGATAAAACTTGTGTCCCTGTTCAGGTAGTTAATAACTCTGATTATCTTTGCAAAAATACTCTGAACAAAGGTTGATAATGTGTTAACCCACTCCGCAATATTTTATTTAATTGGTAACCCCAGTGGTTTTGGGGATGGTATGATACCATCCTTTGAAATCAGATGCAGAGACATGGAGATAATTGGGATTGATTACAGCACTCAAAGTAGGAACAAAGACAGACGAATGATGGTCTAAGAGAAAAAATGTGAGCTTTTTCTGACTAGACCATGAAGTCACACAGAAGTGGGAAAAATATATTCTGGATTGTGAAAGATCGCATTTTCGTCTAAGAAGCGTTTTCTGCTGCACAACTGTGTGACTGAGGTACAGCAGTATCATTTTGTACCTGTAACAGGGATGCTATTTGTTATGTTTTATTGACTTGAATTTTATTTATTTTTACTCACACAGACTTTAAGCACAGCCAAGTCACCGCAGTGAGAAAAAAAATACAGATGTGCTGCTCTAGGTGATTCTGCAGGGTGTAGAGCAGTGAACTCCTAGGCAGATCAGCCATGCTCAAAGGCCAAAGAAGGGTATGGTATCCTAAACAGCGCAAAAACAGTGGGCCGGGACAAACTCCTGCATATGCTCTCTAATTTCAGTAGCGTTTTTAGAATAACAATCTACCCCAGGAAGTCAACCAGAAGATTTGTTCAAGAGTGGGCTAAGCTCAGCTGGACCTACGTTTGGTTAGGTGAAGAGCATATCCTGTATGTCTTGAACGTGAGGCAAGGGTAATTATTTCCTACAAACACTGTTCTATCCAGATTCCCAAGTACCTGCACTTCTGTTAAGCATTCCTGACCCCTTCTCAACTTCTTGCAAGAATAGTTTCAATTGTTAAGCAAGCAAACACCACAAATAAGCAGAGCAATGAACAAATCCACCTCCAGCCAGCTTCAGCAGTCAGACTTCAAGCAAACAGCTACAGAGCAACTCAGCAAGAGCGTGTCTACCAGTGGGAGTCCACCACTCCTTCCATACAGGTACAGTCTTCCTCCTGCCAAATTATTCTCGAGTAGTAACACTTCAGCTAAACTGCAAAAAAGAGGATGTTCTGAATTATAAGAGATTTGCAGCAGTTTAACTACAGCAGTATGATTAAGACAAGTAAACCTGCTGGCACTTTCTTAAATTTCCAGGCAGCTCCTGGTGCGTTAGCCATGCTACAGGAGTAACATATGCTCAAAGGATGACAACAGACGACAAAGACTGATAGCAACTAGCTCCCAGGTTCCTCCAGCAAACCTAGGAGCGTCAGAAGCTCGTGTTTTCCAGGACTGTTTCAGCAAAAACGAGGCAGAAACTTGAATAAGGCACATAATCAGCTTGAGGATTTCTTACATTAAGTAAGTCTATTGGAAGCTACCATCCCTCCTCTCCACTTCTCTGGCTGCCAGACTTAGTATTCTTCCCTTGGAGAATCAAACGTCAGTGACCTATTTCTGACTTAAGATATCAACGACACTAGACACATTTCATCCATGCTATATTGCATAGAACATGGCCTGAAATGACAGAGATTGGGAGAGGAAAAGTAACTTCGGTTTCTAATGCTGGAATCAGACCAATGAACTTACTCCAGATTTATAGCAGCATAACTACAAATGAAATTAGACCGTTATCTCTGGTTTTATAGCCATTGGAGTGGCATAGCAGGTATTGGGCCAGCTGCCACAGACCATATTTGTTAGGGAGGGCTTCTTTCCCTCATAAACCATGTGAACCAATTTCACTAGTCAGAAAATAATTATATGGGTTTGCATACTTCAAAAGCCTGTGGAAACAATTATACGATGGCTGTCAATTTAGAATTTGAGTCTATTGTTTTACTTTATTTTGCTCAGAGTATAAAGCCATTACATGACTAAAATTAAATAAAACTGTTTCCTTGAAAGCTGTTTAAAATACTCTAATGTATTTGACTTAGAGCTTCATTAATCCATTTCTAATTCATTCTGCAGGTTTACTCAACAGCTGTGCCTGATGTAAACTACAAATCTGGATGAAATTAAAGCTGCTATACCACTAAATCACTTTATTTTCAAAGACTTAAAAAATCTTCTGCTACTTTGGGTAACAATGGCTTACAGGTTATTCTACCTAAAGGCAAGAAAAAGTATCTTTGCTGTAACATAAGAATAAACAAGGACAAATACTAGAGTTTAAGAGTGAAATTAATTTAGATATGAAGTACAGAAAGTATTCTGTCCTACAATCTATGCCTTTTTTTAGGTGGAAATCAGTTTTCATTTTTAAGCTTCTATGTGCAGTATCAGAACAAAACTGGAACTACCGTTTTATTATTATTTATAGTGTTGTAGCAGCTATCACAACCCGCAGTTTTTCTTAAAAGAGACTGGATTTCAAAGAACAGTGAAAAGCAGCTGTAACTAAGTATTGTTTATGTCAAAGATGATTTACTGTAACAAACATCCATTCCTCTTTCTGTTTAAGTAAAAATATAATTAAGGAGCCTAGTTATACAAAATCCTCTAAATAAAAGGAAATAGTGTCTTTCAAGCATTTTTGGTGATTCCCAGCACTGCAGTACCTAGAGCAGAAAGTCACTCTGGGCTCACCATTCAATAGTGTCTTGGGGTGCAAGTGTTCAAGTAATGAGTTAAGGTAGTTCATTATGAATTGTATCTCTGCATCCTTCAGGCTTTGCTATAGTATTACTGTATGGCAGAGCTCCTTTCCAATTTAGGAAATGTTACACTAATTGAGTATGCAGGCACACGCTCTCCCCATCTCTGATTAATTAGCACCACTCTAGCTCTTCACATCAATCTTGTGAAAACCACTGTGACTGATCTTGTCTCACTTGGAGCTGAAAATTACTTTGCCAATAGCATAACATAATACTTTGGTATAAACAACAACAAAGACGGGACTCTTCGGTGGCCCCATGATCGTTCCTTTTATGTTGCACATCTCTCCAGTGCTTTTGAAGACAAAGGACAGGACTTTACTAACAGCAGACAAATGCAAGTCAGAAAAATTAAGACGGCATACTGGCTGCCCTTTATTTCTACAGTTGTGTCTCTGATCAACAGCAGTGCATTTTTTTGCAACCCCAGTTTGACAAGATCACTTCAAAGGTCACTTTTGTCTCCCTACCCTTCCTTGCAACAAGGAAAAGGCCCGTTTAGGAAACCATTCAGGAGCTTCAGGCATTCCAGAGTAACTCCTGGAGGATTACTGCTAACGCCTGACACAGCCAGACTGCGCAGCGTGACCCAGGGCCACTCTGCTGTCTTTCCCTTTCTTTTACTTTGGGAAAAGACTTTCTCTTCCTTGCCCAGCAGCCATTTCGAACGAACGCAAAGGAACAACATGAATTGCAAAATGTTTTTTCTCACGTTGTCTTTTGCTACTGACAAGTCAAATCGTAGAGCCAAGAAATGTCAGCTATACAGAGATGAAGGCTGATGATTTCAGTGCAGAAGTGAAGTTTTCAGGCAGAATTTCCCTACTGGACCAGGCTGCTTTCATCACACGTATCTCAACTCCCAGGCTAGCCTAAGGCTGCTCAGCTCGGCTCCCGCCTTCCCAGCCTGCTTCCAGCCCCATTGTTTTACACATTCTGCTTTCTCACAGGCATCAGCCCAGATTTCACAGGCCATATTTTCTGCCTCTGAATTCACTTAACTAGTTTTAACCCAGAATTTCCTAAGCTCCTCAAGCTGTATGTTTCTGAACAAAACCACCAGCAAGGCTTTGCAGCTAATACCAGCCTTTCTCTAATCTCTTCAGAGCTGCAGCCTTCCAGCTGAGCGTCCTTCTATTGTAGGCTCGTGCTCCAAGATATGAAATACAAGTCAAGGGAGAGGAGATCTACCCCAGTCCTTAAACCACCATATTTTAGCAACACTACCAAGAATTTCTGCACGGCTCGCTGCACGGGGAGACAAGAACGTGCAGCACACCGGTGGGAGTCATAGCAGTCCTCGCCGGTTCCCGAGCACGGGGTGACTTCTGTGCCTGCAAGCCCTCTCCCTCCCCTCGATCCCGGTGGGAAGCGGCTCGCTTGGAGGAGATGATGTGCACTCTGCCGACAGCACTGCAAAAGCAAACAGAGCTCCCTCCCAATGAGGCGTCAGCATCGCAGCGAGGTTGTCACTGTAATCCTATTTGTGCTTGTTTTGGCTGCCTGTCTTGCCCAGAACTCCAAGGAAAGTCCTACGTTCCTTTTATAGTTGCAGAAACTGGGTAAGAAACAGATTTGCCATTAAGTTGAAACTGAAAAGATTTTAAAACCAGCCATTACCAGAAGGTTTACAAAGGCTGAGCTTTTGAAAGTGTCCTGAGGGAAGCAAAGAACCTCTCAGCAATGAACAGGAATTAAACGTCCAAAACCCATGGGCGATTCTGAAAATCCTATCAAAGTATCTAATACTTCTGTCTGCCAAAGACAGTAACATTTAAAACAAAAGTGATTTTATCACCAGCTAAGAATCAGTTTTGAAGTGAACGAATTGCAAAATATTAAACCAATTAGTCCGTTTGACAACTTGACGTGATTCTTCCCAGATGATGAGAAGGGGGCAGCATGGCAGGAAATAATCAGATCACGACACAAAATGAGAAGCAACTTCTAAGAAGTCTCAGAAATCCATAGGTCAGAGCTCAGACCTATGTGTGAAGAAATAAGCATTTCTTTGTATTTGGCAAGTATAATGCAGGTATTTACTACCGAGATATAAGATTTATGATCCCCTTAACTACTCATTAACTTGCTTTGAAGTGTTTAGGTTTTATAAATGGCATGCTAGCTAATCACTTTTTTGTGCTTCTATCTTCTTTTTTTATCGAGTAAAACAAAGGTCTCATATATGCTATATGACTATTTTAAAGCAGAATGTACTAACCTTTTTTAGAGCCTTTTCTCATACAACTAGCTCCAGCAGATTACTCACTCGAGGCAGGGATACTTGTTCAGCTTGCGTAAGATCGAGCCATGCCAATGTGAGTGGTACAGGAAATGTAAATTTGAGCTTCATTTTACACGGGGAAAAAAACCCCACCACATTTGAGAGCTATATAAAAGGTCACATCAGTAAACAACAGGGACTCGGAGACACAACTGTTCAGTGTTCCCTATGCAATATAACACAGAGTTTCTAAAAGAAAAGGAAAAACGGTGACATTAAGCAACACATTTCCTGCTACTTGAAGCGCTGCCGTTAAATTCAACCTCGCTTCCTTATCTGACCTACGAAATTAAGCTATGTGCCTCCCAACCCACACAGGCACATTTTCATACAGTCATGGTTTATATGAAAATGCCTCGTCTGCTGTTAAGAGTGACTCGCCTACAATTGGTTTCATGGGGACCCAAAGCAGGATCATCGCCAGCCCAGCCTGCCGGTGAGAAAATGCCAAAGCAGCATTTTACCACAATTCCCCAGACCTCTATTTTTGACATCGTAAGAAAGAAGATTCAATTAAGCAGATTCTTTAGGCTTACTCATCCAGCATTTTATGAACCATCTCACCTCTTATCAGGCTAAACCAGATATTTATTATAACAATAAGGAGATTTCATACTAATGTTTCACATTCACTGAAGCCCAGAGATATTAAACAAGATCATTTACTGCTGTCTGCTGCCATTTAAAAAACTGCATTCAGAAAACGTGAGGTGTTCAAAGGTTAATTTGGATTAATGTCAATGGATTCTCCCAATCCTTGACTCCTGTACTTCCTTGAGGCCACAGAGGCCTTTCCAGTTCATGTGGAACAGAACCTGGACACACAGGGATAGACAGAGATGGCTCTGCCCCACTACGTGCTGGAACGCTCTTGTCCAACCCAGCCCACATAGCCCTTCCAAGCAGCCTCTAAATAGCACCTGAATTTTCAAGACTTCCAGGTGGAATAAAGCAGAGGAGACTTTTGGATTTCTTTACAAGCCCCCATTGCTGGATCCCTGCGCCGCGCCATACCACTCCTCCCCATGCACCCCGAGGGGCTCAGTCCTGGACCCGTCCCACCTGCTCCCAACCACCTCCACAGCCCACCCTCTGCTCTGAAGGGTTTATGTCGCAGCCACCACTCTCCCCCATGCTACAGGGGACTGAAGGAGGTTAATGCAGCCTTCAGTGCAGGTAATTGCTGTCACTGGCCCTGCCGAGGGGAATCACAAGAAATCCCTTGGCCAGAAGAGCTTCTGGGACCACAGCTCCTGGAAATGAGCAGGAGGCTCTGCACGAAGACCCACCCCAAGGCTGGCCAGACCACAGGCTGCAGCTGTGGAACCTGTGCTCAAGCCACAGGAAAAGTCTATGTCTTCCTACTGCACAAAGGGTTAAAAAACCCCAAGAAGCGTAGCCAGCAAGCACAAAATGACACCCCACGCAGCGCATGTGTTTCCTCCACGCCGAGCCAAGCAACCGTGAGCAGGCACTAACACGGAGTACAACCAGGCAGGACCAAGAAACATGCAAAGAAATACAAATTAAACTAAAATCTGAGTCCAAATAGGGAATGAGTAACTATGCAAAATTAAACACGGAATTTCTTTGTCTTGCCTTCTTTAGAGAAAGGTAGACCAACAATATACAATGGGCCAGATAATGAGAAAGCCAGATGGCTGGATCTTGTGGAATTTGGGAAATGAGAAACGAGAGAAGCGTGCAGAGAGGGAAAGGCAATAGTACTTAAAAACCATTCTGCTGCTGAAGACAAATTTTAACATATTAAAACCATATGCCTTTTCTTCCTAAAACAGTACCAATCACTAGGCCCCTGAATATAAATCATGCTATACATGCTTTAAGTACTAGCTTGGCATCTATTGTTATAAAGTATCAAGTACCCATGCGATAAAAAGACACTATTTCCATGTAAATTAATTGCTGTTTATTTTCCTTTTGCTAAATCTTCTATTGTCATCGTTACTTTCTTCCTATCAAACAAGAAAATCAATATATAAGCATCTATACAATCATTCGCCCCACTGTATCTCTGTTCTTAGTAGTGCTCCCGATGGCACAGCAGTTATTTATTGGGAAAAGCACATTCTTTTTTCCTCCAGCTGTTCAGCCACAGCACTGCAAACCGGCTACAGGAAGGATATTATTGACAAAAGTCGGTTTCAGTTTAAAAATATGCTGCATTTAACTACCAGATCACATAACCAGTTTACCATGCCAATTAAACTATGTATTTCAGAACAAGTAACCAGAAGTATTTTTCTAAGTTGACACTTGTAATTAAGTACAAGTTTCCTCCATGGGACATACTCCAGGTCAGACTGCCTGTAAGGGAGTGCAAGATCATCACCATTTTATACCTCGCAATGCACACTAAATTAATCACAGCAGCATGGGAAACAAAGGGCTCTCTCGCTGCTCGCTCTGGGCCCTGCAGCACCGTGCTACCCAGCTGCTGCAGGTTCAGCACTGAGCGCTGCTGACCTCGGTGGAGAGGAGCAGCAGGAGAGGGACATTCCTTCAGAGACAAAGGTCACTTCTGGCTTGAAAGCTTATTTCACAAGCAGTAAGTGGAGCTGGGGAGGAGACTGTGGGAGGACAGCGGGGCGATACACAGGATTTCTTCTTTGCGGGGAGATCGGCTACACAGCAGGGTGCAGGAAGGAATGCATTTGGCTGCCCAGTGCATAAATTGCTTTGGTGGCTCCTGAAGTGCTTAAAACCATGGAAGTGTCCTCAGACACCAATGCAAATTACGCTGGTATGCGAGCACTATCCCACTGTGGTGATTGCAAAAGAAATTCATGTTCAAAGCCCTCTTCCTGAGCTAGTGAGCAGTGAAACGAGTCTCACTTTTGCAGGGCAAGGAAAGAGGAAATCAGGCACTTAAGTCACTTACCTGGCTAAGATGATAATTCCATAGTACAGAAAACATAACATAGATGTGGTAGCATAGCATTAATATTATTAATATACTATATACTATCAGCCTCTATGACTCCATTAGCACTGGGCTTCCATGAGCTAGACGCCCTACAAACACGCGAGAGAAAAACTCTGGTACAGCAACGAACTCTGCACAAAGAAGTGCAAGCATAAGGTAATCTGTAAGGTATTACTCTCTTCTTCAGTGGTGGTATGTTTTAGAAGGCAAGAAATGAATGATGACTTCAGAAAGCATCTAGAAACCAAAGTGAAAACAGCTTCTCTGTTTCAAAGCCTTTCCCTTCCCCATTTAGAAACAGTCTTTTCCTCCCCTCTCTGCAGAAATGCCATAGTATAAATCTATGGCAGTAAGACACATGTCTGGCCATCCGGGTAGGAGCTCATCCAGCACAGCAGCTCAACCACCACATATTCCAACCCCATATTTTTCATTCTTAACTTAACCATCAAATACTTTCCAATGCCAGAGAGCATTTACTGACAGAAAGCTATTTTCTGCTTTGTACTCATCGTTCAAATAAACAAGAGAAGCAGCAAAGGAAAAAGAGGTTAGCACAAGGTTCTGGAACTCCAGAAACCAGCAAAAAACTGATAACACTCTTTTTTAAAACATGATTATCTAAACAGCATGTAACATGTTTTAGTGGCTTGGGGGGTTTCTTTTCTTCTATTTTTTAAACTAACAGAAAGCAGGGACTCTCCTTGATGAGTCTTCCATGGAATACAACGAACCAAGAACACGCTGCAGGCGAAGTTCAAAAGATTACTTTCCACCTCCGCCAGAACTGGTTGTTAGTAGGAAGTTTCTGTCTGTCTTGGGCCCCCCCGATATAGCTAACAGTCTCTTTTTAATAAAACAGTACAATTTCTCCTAACTCTGCAATCCTGAGGATCTTCAATAGTAGCACTTCTATCTTCAAAATTATTCACTGCATGTCCTGCAATCTTGACCTCACACCTCATCATCAAGGGCATCCACTGTGACTAAAATTGCAAGCGCAAATTTGGAAGATGCTAGGAATTTGGGTCGAGTGCTGAATCACGTTATTCTACTGTATGGGCTAAGAAAAAAGGCATCACAAAATTATTTGTCACCCTACTGAGTGAAGATGGAAGTTTGAGACTTGGCCCCTGTCTAGCCACCCACGGTCCTCAACACCCAGAACAGCAAGAAGAAATACGAGATCGTCTACCCATGCAATATCACTTGGATGTCCATGTGCATCAGTGTGTATTACGTGCACTTGGTACTACTTACTCCTTAGATACAAATTAAAGTTTTTAGAAATTACGTAGACATTTATATCCTTTCTCAGACCGCACTGCATGATTCCATGTGCAAAAATGCTTTGATATTTTGTAAAGTTGTGGCTATACGTAATTTCTTAAGTTGCGGTTATGTTTAGTATGCATTCCTGAAATATTTTTAAGACCTACAGCAGATACAAAATAAAGAGATTCAGAAAAAAGTTCAGTATGTTTTTGTGTAACACAATTGTGAATATTTGTTCCTTTAACTCCATCACTTCTTTCCTTAAGGGCCCCTAGTATCATCTCTAACTGAAGATGGAGCCCTGGAACAGGCTGCCCAGGGAGGTTGTGGAGTCTCCTTCTCTGGAGATATTCAAGACCCGCCTGGACAAGGTCCTCCGCAGCCTGTTGTAAGTGACCCTGCTTCGGCAGGGGGTTGGACTAGATGACCCACAGAGGTCCCTTCCAGCCCCGAACATTCTGTGATTCTTTCTAACCTATGCTTAAACCTATTACTCTCAACACTGACTAAACACTACGTCTACTCCCAGACCCATTTCTTAGGAATGTTGTTTTTACAGGAGTTGGTTGTCTTAGCCATTCTTTGTAACAAAAAACTTGCAAGTTGAAATACCATATGTTCAGTAATGAACTTCAAGTTGGACAATGGACTAAACTCATTCATATATAAAGAGTAAAAGGGTAAAACAACTTACAAATTACTATTACAATCTTAAATCATTAATTGCGGCTAGTAATTTAAACAGGAAAGTTATCTATTTTCATCTTGAAGAAATTTTGGAGAAGCCATGGTTTCCTGTTATAGGGTGTTGTCCAAAACTGCTCAACAGAGGTCTACAAAAATAATCTTTCTAGTTCTGTTTGAAAAGAAATGCCTGGAGCTTTTCCCATTAAAAAAGGAAATGGGCTTGTCTGAAGTGCAAAACCTTCATATTCTTCAAAGAATACAAACAACCAAGTAACTTCAACATTTTTTGGGGGAGTCAAGGGAAGAGAAGGGAAGTGCTCGTAACATGGGATGACTGGATTTTTATCTTGATGCCGTTAAGTAGACTCCAATATGCAGTCTGACTAATATTTGTTTAACTCAGCTTCACTAAAGTAATTAGTTTAATATACAGCACAGTTAGATGACAAAGCAGCAGGAATGTTCCATTTTAAACACAACAATGAAATGAAACTTTCCCAAATAACTCCTAATCTTTAAAGATAAAGCTACTATCTAGGTTTACACTAGCAGAATACAAAATGATTTCCTGAGATATTCTGGACAGTAACTATGTGTTATAAAGGAGCTGCTAGACAAGAACCATTTTTTATTTTAAATTACCCCAGCCAGTCATCTCTCTGCATTCTGAGGTTTCTCGTGTTGCAGTTCATTCTCTTCTTTTAACTGCTGCAGGTGGTTTTCATTATTCTGATGCTGCTCTTCAGAAACACAGGATGCTACAGCCAGGAATAGAAGATGAACCCAAGTCTGAAAAGTGGCCACCACCCATATGGTCCTAGAGAAATCTGCTGCTCAAGCACAAAAGAACCTGTCCACGTACACGTGTGTCTGAGACAGAGGGGAAGAAACAGTTCTGCATTTTACAGAAGCATGCATAAACGGGGCCTATATGGTGCAAGATAAGACTCATGACACAATTCTGATTTCTCATGAACTGTCCTCCCCACACTTTCCTCTTTGTTAAGAAAAAAATATATACATTTTCTGGCAGGCACGCTTTGACCCACAGGAAAGCCCAACACATTCATACCACTACACAGGAGAGATCAGGTTTTCTGCAATAAAAAAAAACAATGGGAAAACCTCAGCAGAAGACGACTACCTCTGTAGGGTGTAAAATGACTAAAAGAAAAGCTAATGAGTGCCCAGGAAGAGGGCCAGCCATAGCTGAGAAGTATATTCTGGAACTTGGAATCAGGGGTACTTTTGCTGCCAAACATATGTCACGAGCTGTTCCAATGATTGTCTGTCTGTTCTTCTATAGGAGCCAGCTAGAAAAGGCAGTCAGGTCCCAGCAAACGTTCTTCGTTTTGACCTAGAGACTGCAAAGTAAAGGGATTACTCCATTTGCATGAAGATTGTGCTTGAAGCAGTTATGAAAAACCGCAGCAATGAAATTCTAATCTGCTGATATATTTATAGCTGAAACATGGCTTGCAAATAAGAATTCCAAAACATTTAAAGAGAGTTTTGCAAACAAGGACAATTTCATACATTTCATACGATTTCATAAAGACACAGCACCATAAAAAAGAATCGTAAAACCAGTGACAAAGGCAACCAATTAGTTCATCTTCTTCATTTCCTGCCATGGAAAAATTTTTCTCCAGAGTATATTTGAAAGCACGTTCTAGATCTTAACAAAATTAGTTAACCCTACACACCTTAGGTGTGACATAGCAAGAATAAGTTGTTTTCTTGCACAGAAAGGGTCTAAACATTAAGGGGGGGGGGGGGGGGGGGGGAAAAGATTTTTTTCTGCGGGGTTTTTTTTTTTTTATACAAAACACAAAACCACACTTTTTGACATATGCGCGGCGCCAAAAGCTTCT
>Ga0181612_134406_pt1 | contig 22011 bp, 6 predicted proteins | sample HoacroProtozoa21_FD_119630 | JGI IMG/M metagenome (GOLD analysis project Ga0181612, IMG submission 119630) | Hoatzin crop microbial communities from Cojedes, Venezuel. Combined Assembly of Gp0051906, Gp0051904, Gp0051908
CCAGAACAGCAAGTGTGGCTTCTGGGGCCCTGGAACACATCAGATGGACAGGAGGTCCACCACTGTTTTGCTACCCTAAGCAACTGTCTACTTTATCCATCTAAAGTAGTTTTTACAGCAGCCTTCTGCACGCTTCCTTTGGAACTTACCTCTACAGGCCTGCCAAGGACCTTGGAAAGAAATTGGGATTTTGACGTGTAAGAAGGGACACGCTACCTTTTAACAGAAAGTACGGTTACTAGAAAGTAAAGTTAGGACTATAGGCTAAGTTCGGCCTTCGTATAAGCAGGTGCACGTCAAGTGGCATCAGGACTCTTCCAGATTAGTTTATCCCACCGTGTGCAGAAGCACAAATCAATGCACACTTGTACTTAGGCACATTATTTATTCTTTTGCCAGTAGGCCATTAACCTGAAGTTCAAAACCAGTTTCATCTTGCACAACATCATGCACAAACCATGTCCAGAAGTTACACATTATTTCAGTTTATGTAACTGCCATATTAAGCTCGAGGCCCAAGGAGGATACTGAACAATATCTTATTGTACAGGCTATTGAGATTCAGTATCATGGGCACAATGCTACCCAAACCCCTCAATTTCATTCATCTTGGAAATCTTTGTAAATTTAATACCAGAGGACTTTGAGACCTTTGGACTGTATTTTAAAACTGCTGCTTAAACTTTTAATGTAACACCAATGCGAGCTCTCAGATATTTCTCAGTGAAGTCCATATATGTAATTCTTATTTAATTGGACATCATCCTACAAGAAGTAAAATTCAGACCAAACTGGAACTATACAAAAGTTCAAGGAAGTTTAGTTACTGCATTATGATTTGGCAAAGCTCTATTATATTTTTTTTCACTGGAAACAATACAGAAAAAGACAATATATCAGCAATGACTAGAACTGATCACTGTGTCAGAACAGGAAATAAAAATTGGGGAAAAAAAAAAAAAGGAGAAAAAAAATTTTCCATTTACTTTCAATATTAGTAAAAACAACAAAAAGGTTTTTATGCTGCCAGCCACATCCTGCAAAATCTAGCTAATAAAGCAACAGCATAATTACTAGATAAGTTTAAAATGGATTTTTAAAAAGAATGGCTACTTTTGCTGGAGGCAAAGTATATCTAAATACGTTGCAGGACTGGATTCAGAGACCTCAGCATCCTTCTGGCCTGGTCCAATACAAATTATGTTTGTAGTTATTCCAGGACACACTTAAATCTATGCAACGCTTATCTCCGCTTCAAATACGTAAGTTGAAGAGTACATGTTAGGTATGAGCTACGCTAGTAGGGCTTGTGCAATGATCGAATTGTTCTAAGTGCCAAGACTAAAATTCACTCTGGCTCCATTTGCACAGAAAAAACCCAAACACCCCTAATCAGGAAATAAAATATTACCATTAGAAAAGTAAAGTTGGGTATTCAGCCTGTTCCATAATCTACGTCTGAACAAAACAGATGAGATCAAATGCACCCCCCTGGTGGTCAACCAAACTACAGAATTGAAACTGGCATATAATTTTTTAACAGTAAAAAAATTCTAAAAAAAGCTGTGTATAGTAAAATACGAAATTAATTTCCAATGTGTTAACTCTAATACTGAGGAAAGGGCTACAGGACCATCTGCTAATTATGTTCCAGGTAAAGGAGAAGTTCCGATATGCAATTGGTAGCTAGATTTCTAATAAAATAACAACTTCAATCTTTTTCAACTCTTTTCCAAAATACCAGAAGTGAGTAGAACACAGTATGGACCAGTCACTTGCCAAGTTACATGTTTGAAATCAAAGCTGTTTCACAATTTCCTGAACAACATAAAAGCATTTTAAAACTGGTAACATTCAGTCATGGTGATATAAGCAAATACCAGCCAATCTGAATCTTGGAACGTTCTTATCTAATGCCTTTGTGTTGCCACTGAGCCCAGAAAAAATATTTTAGGCCCAATTGCTAAGACAGCAAAAAATAATATTCACAAATAAAAAAAATTATTTACATATTATACAACTAAACTTCTTATTTCTTCAATATATGTTGATGGAATTAAAAGCAGAGATCCTTCGAGGCTTTTTGTCATCACAACTGAGATGCATCTACGTTTATCAAAGATGAACCTGCCTGTAATTTGCAGGGAAGATCTACAAGCTTTCTCCTTGCCTCCTCTGCACCTCCCCCAGAATGAGCTCAGCATTTTTGAAGTTGTTCTCTACAAATGCTATACAAAAGACGTGGGTCTATCATGGAGGAGCCGCTTCATTTCTTTTCATATGTTGAGGAATTCTTTCTGAATAATGCAGGCTAGCACCATCTCACTCTTCCCCCCACCAATATCAAGCAACGCATACGGAACACAGTTTGAGCCTGTATCTTCCACAGTGAAGGTACTGGCAAAATCCATTAAGCCTGCCAGGAAACAAAACACCAACTGCTATTCTACTCTGTGGCTACCTTTTTGAAGATTGTTGGCTGTTTATTCTAATGTATGCAAGCAGAAAAAGGAAATAAGAAGTCAAACTTTAGGTCAACATTTTGCAAGAAAAAGTATAAGATTCTAGGAGCTATATACACCTATAAATTCTCATTATGCATCTGTGTGTACCAATAGAGACTATTACATACAATACTGTATTATTTAATGTCAATTGAATGGAGGTTTGATTTCAATTACATGTAGTCAAATGTCCCTATAATCTGTTGGTACAGTAACTGGGCAGAAATTACCAAACATATTCAGCCTTTCCTCCCCGAATCTTCAAATTACTTAGAAACACGCTTTCTTTTCCACGAAGAGATACAGTGATGCCAACAACAGCTACATCATCCCCCCAGAAGATTTGGAGATGCTGGAGCAGAACTCAGAAGTCCAGCTGTCATATCCTCACAACCACAGAATGTTAGGGGTTGGAAGGGACCTCTGTGGGTCATCTAGTCCAACCCTCCTGCCTCTCCTCTGTTCTGTAATCCCTCTGTGATAGCTGTTTCCCACATCATGATACAAGTTCCTCGGATCACTGCCCACTCACAGTCAGCTGCAAAATAAAGACTCAAAGCTACAATGCCAAAACTCTAAGAAAATTAAAGACATGCTAACAGACAGAACTGACTGCAAGCCCTCCTATGGATCACAACTTCACCAGCTCAACCAGTTCTTCTGGCTCCACTGAATTTGACCTGAGAGACTGGCTGCTAACTGTCTGACACCCCAAGTGCTGTTAAGGGCAGGATGTATACATAGATATCCCAGCCAGATTTGTCACAGGTCATATAAAGCAGCATTTTTTCACTGACAATATCCTCACACAGGATACCCTGAACAATTTTGCTTTGTTTGCTTCTGGTTCTTCAGAAAAGGATGGAAGCCACTGTTACTGCTCACGTTCTAACCTGTTTCATATGCTGAGGTGTGCACTGTCCTGTACTGTTTGCTACTCCAGTCTTTTCTCTGTATCCAGTTCTGCACTAAACTTTGCTCATTTGAAAGGTTAAAAGACTACTTCTCTTCATACTGTATTGAAGAGAATTGTCTCAGAGATGGTATCATAACTGTATGTGAAGAGATCATTCACCTCTGAAAGAGCTCTCAGCCTCAGATATTTATGGTACACCATTTATAGTAGGTACAATTACATCCAATAAAGCTGGAGGTTAATTGGTGATGGCAAAGTTATATGCAAGACTAACAATTAAATAATTGTACTGGGTCAAGAAAGAAAAACAATTTGAGCCAGTCCTACTTCATAATTTTCAAAACAAGATGCAGAAGAAAACAGTATCACCATCTTCTTGAGGGACAGGGTGTCATTATTGTTCTCCTCTTATTATGTTTTTATTCTCCCAATTAGAAAAAAAGAGGATCACAAAATATCTTCTTTCTTCATTGTCCAAACCAGGCTGGTCAGATGGATACTGTAGAGCATGACCATCATTTTTAGAGGCTTGTATTTAAACCCAGACTTTTCTGCAGGCACTTAACTACTACTGTGAATAGTCCCACTGATTCCAAAAGCATAGCCAAAGTAATAAAGGTAAGCACATGCGTAAATACTTGCAGCATTAGGCCTAAATTACTGAATTTAGTCACTTACGTGGAACAATAATTTTTATGTATCTTCGGATTAATCTGGCATGAAAAACACATTTGCCACTTTACACAATACTCAGGGAGTCATATTTTCACCAAGATACGTGAGTCCTTTCAAAGAAGCAAGTAAATACATTCAAGAATCCAGGCATTTTTCTACAACAGGGTATTGTGCATCTTTTGGATGTCAAAATAGTTGTAACTGTTATAACTGTTTCCTACCAAATGGAAGACTTAAAAACGTGCCTTTATATTCATGCAAGAGCAGCAGCAAATAGCAAAATCCATTTTAAAATATGTTTTCTTTTAATCTGGATTACAGTGTTTTTTATTTATGAAACAGTAAAACTTTATTATCATAATACTTTATGAGTGTGCAGATTTGTTCATTTAAGGATTGGGATGCTTAGTACTGTTCTTTACTGTGTCCTATAAAAGAGCCCAGAGTACTGTCAGAGAGTCCTTAATTCAGCAGTTACTGGCTTTACAGATCAGAAGGCTTGTCATGGAGCCCAGCTGGCATACCACATCATTGTTCTCTCTTTGACAGCTCTTGCACCACTGATCCTTCACATAATTCATCAGTGTTATCTTCCACATGTGTATTGGTTTATTCCTTATAAATTCAAGAGCATGCACTGTTCTCCTGCCAAATCTATGCATTAGCTAACTTTTGTGGTTGTTCTAAACATTCGGTTTACTCTTTCCGTACACCCAGCTGTTGAAGAATTCTGTGTAATTAAACTGAAGGTGAGCGTGTACAATATTGTCATAGAAAGGCTATTCCTATTATGTTAATTTGGTCATTAGAAAGGACACGGAAACGGGTTCACCTGTTCTGTTCCATTCCAATATAGGTGCAAGATGACGGAAAGCCTCCAAATAAAAACTGTTTCATGTATTCTAGGATCTGACTGAGAAAGCCTTCCCTAGCAAAGATTCCATAGTCCAATTGACCTCATAGATGTTTTCTTCATATCTGATTCTATAACCTTACCATAAATTTAAAAATATTATCTATTTTCTTGCTAGTTCTTTATCTTGGTACTCAACACAACAAATAAATTACCCCACTTCAGTAGTCCTTCTTTATGCCATATGCAGAGTGGGGAGAATTTTTTTAAGTATCCAAATAGTTTGAATTTAAAATAAATTGTATTTTGCTTATAAAAGATATTCTTTTTCATAATTTTAGCCACGATACTGGTTTGCTTCTTTCTTTGCTTTTTTTCTGAACTAAGTAGAGTGAAAATTTCACGTGTCTGTTTCCACAATACTGCATAAACTCTCCTAAGTGGAGAATACACTGTTAGCACTACCAACGCAGTCAGAGATCTGCAGTACCTCTGGAGGGGGAACGGACCCCAGCTTAGCCTAGAGAAGAGGCAGCTCAGGCGACCTTCCAGTAGTTAAGAGGAGATAATTGAGAATCCAGAGCAAGGCTCTTTACTGCGGTGCATGGTGGGAGGAGGCAGAGGTCAAAACTGCAATTGGAGCTTCTGACTGGATATACAGAAAACATTCTTCACTGAGAAGGTAATTAAGCACTGGAACAGGCTGTTGAGACAGGTTATGGGATCTCCATCCTTGGAGGTTTTCAAGACCACACTTACAAAGACATAAGCAAACCAGTCTAAATCCAGTGCTGACTCGGCTTTGAGCAGGAGCTGAACTAGAGAACTCCCCAGATTCTTTCCAATCTAAATGATTCTATGATTTGATGACTGTCTGTGTGATCGAGGATGGGGCTAAGACCTCAGGGACTAAATAAAAATCCTTCAGCTGTCTCTTTATTGTAGCTCATACTGCTTCAGAACTACATCAAACCAGGCTTTGCACATGCTGCCATTAAGTACAAGGGAACTACTGTGGCATGGGTTTAGCTACACTTCATTCTCAGGGACTAAATGATACAATATACATCATCTACCACTGAATAAATTATAAATGAGAAGAGAAATGCTATGAAGTTACCTTATTCTTCCTTCTCCTGAAAGGACTCAAACATTAGGAAACAATGAAAATGAATGGGCAGTAAATTGAACATTAGCTTTCAGCTGAGAGAGACATTTTACGAGAAGATTTTCATAAAATTCAGAACAAAAACTTAGGGTCAAAATTTTATCAGCATTTTGAGCTTACTGAATTTACAGAAGTAAATTCTGATTTGAATTATAATTTTGATCCCTCAGCTTTGCAAATGTAGATAAGTGTATTGCCATGCAGAGTTAATCATGCATTATTTTTGAAAGAAATGCATACTACCTGAGCTCACAGAAATTTTTATAACTTGGAATTTGTCCTCCCTTTCAGTTTCTGAACACTAGATAGTAGCTATTCCAGGCACAGGGTTCTTTCTCTCACTATATTTAGAATTTAGTAGCCACTATGCATTGAATCACATCCTTCTTCCTTCACAGTTCAAGTGATTATAATTGGTTCTGAACTTGAAATTTATCAAAATATTTTTCCTGAGTTGCTGTACATAGCGTGAACCTGCTCTGAAGTTCCTTCTAGTCCTATTAAGAAACACTGACAAGTTTACATTCGCCAGTTGACTGAATATTACATGAAGATTCCTGGCTCTGAAAGAGGCAACTACAATGTGAATTGAAAAATCCATTCATTCATTCACTCCTTCCCAGCAGCATTCCTTGGACTGGGGCCGGATACCATTTGACGTCACAGCTCTAACCAGGAACATAATGTGCTGGCACTGGGACAAAAATTTTACTATGGAAAAAAACAGCAACAAGTAGAAACTTCTCACAGTAGCTGGGGAGAGTGAGTTAAGAGAATGAGATTGAGGGCAAATCAGCAGAAAATTAAATGAACTATGACAGGCCTAATATTTTGCTTTTGTTTTTCTGCACAGCACCTTCTTAAGTTAATACTCCAAAGTACTAATCTTATTAACACAAATAGCACACAGAGTGAAAGGATGTCCTTAAATACTTTTTACTTCCCATTCTACTTTTCGTAGCACTTCCTGAAGTATTACAAAAAGTCTGTTCTTTCATGTCTTTTACTTTAAATGATTTGAAACAAAATAATCCAAAGATTTTTTGGCCTGCAATAGCTAGTTTTGTATTAAAAAAATCTCAGTTCTGTTTATTTGAGTTAAATATTAAACAGGTCTTTAAGTAGAGACTGAAAAAGTTTGCAGTGTTAAGTTAATACGCAAAATCCAGAAAGCAGGTTAAGGACAGAAAAACAATCTTTCTAGTCTTTCATACCCACAGCTAAGGTGCTTGGGAAAAAATGAAGGCCAACAAGTTTCTGAAATACTGCTAAGCATGGAAAAAAATTAAAAATACAATCAAATCTCGAAAAGACAATGAAATATTTGGATAGCATCAATTAAAACTGGTGTTGCTGATACAAATTTCGAAAGCCAGACTGACAACCCCCAAACCACACCTGGCTGGGAACACCAAAAGCTTCCCAGAGTAGCACTCCTAGATCTTGAGGGTCTGCTGAGAGACTCCAGACCTGAGCTGATGCTGGAGACTGAAAGAAGGTGCTCCCCTTCCAAGTTCCCTTTTAAGAGCTGTGATCCCCATGGGTGGTGCACTGGTATGAGGTGCCTGTCACTTACTGTCCATTTCTGAATTGTCACTGATAAGCAGTCTGTTTTTTGGGAAGTACCTTCACCTGTCTAAAAACTGGATTAATATTACTGAGTTCCCTTACAAAACACCTACAACAACTACTGCTAAAAATTCTATACAAGAATTAAAATTACTGTTACTGCTTGTTGTAGTCCTAGATTGTTTTCATAACATGAAGCTGAAGAGAAACTTGACTGAGGCTTAACAAGCCTCACACATCTCACACATCACAATGACTAATGGTCATGTTAAAATTTCTGTCACTACTAGATTTAAACCTGTGACCTACAGATCAGACTCTGATTCAGATCCTGTCATGTGACATTGGCTTTTTGGAAAAGTCCAACAAAGACATCAACAATCTGTAGTAAAACTGAGGATCTGCAGAGCTGAGGATGTCCCTCACGGCCATTACCTCCCATCAGATTCTCCTTACTGACTCTAGGTAGAGAAATGTCAGGGGTAAGACTGGCTGGAGAGAAGGGAGCACCATCAGAGATCTGACATACAATAAAAATACTTACTGGATATTAAAAACTTGTGAAACTAACTTGCACTAATAATCAAAATGGCAAATGAAACCTAGCAGAATTTTCTTCTAGAGAGAATTATCAGACCCTGTTCCCCAGAGCTGTATGTTTTACATCAGTCGCTGATTGTGTTTTGTTTCCCTCACAACATTTAATTCCATACACTACAGTGACACTTTCCAATCACACCACACCATCAATTTTATTTACAAAATTTAGTTTTGTTCACTTCTAACTACATAGTTTATACGTGCAGATCTACTTTCTCAGTGTTTCTAAATTTATTAAGCAACCAAGTTAAAACGTGTCTGCAGAGGGTTTTTTGTGTAGAATATTTGTGCAGTTCAAAAGCAGGTATCCGATTCATCAAATTCACTGCTGTACAAGAGGACATTTAGAAATTGGACGTAAATGTGTTAAATATGTTTGATGTAGACTGTTAGTCATTTACAATTTGTTTTAATAAATGTGCACATTCAATATTTAAAAAAACCCACTGAAGTATTCCTACAAGTTCTACCATTCTTCAGAATACTGACATTTCAAATTGTATTGCTTTCAGTCCAAAATGGATGCTCTGAAGTTCTTGGACTCAGCATCCAACTACTCAGTTACTGTATGTGGCATCCAGTGCCTAGTTTTTGGAATCCAAACCTACGATTTACGTCCAGTGCACTAGATCAGATTTTGGCTCAACCCAGTGCCCTGTACCTGGAGAACTTTGAGGACATCAAGAATACAATGCAGGCTTGGACAATTTGTTAGAAACTTGAGCGTTGATTTTGAAAATCACTCTGAAATTCTAAAAAATAGAAAAAACTAGAAATCAGTGTTTATTTTAAATGAGTGTTCCAGAATATTCCACAGAATTACCCAGAATGGATAATTAGCTGAGCAGTCCCAAAGACTGCTGAGCTGATAATGTGGAACTAGGGCCTTTACGAGAATTTTAATAGCATCGAAGTTTTAATTCCTGGATTCTTTCGAGAGTTCTAGTCACTGATACCCAAAGTTATATCATTCCAGCCATTGACTTGTAGAAGTTTATAGAAGATCTATAAATCTCATGGTGGCCTACATAGAATTAATTTTGGAAAACAGAATTTTTATTTTACAGTTATTTAAAATTTTATCATCAAGAAACTCTTCTTCTGAAGACGACCATCACCTTCCTGTTTGTTGGAGTTCTTGGGCTCTTCACAGGAAATGCTGGGTTTCAATTACGTTAGAATTGTTCGGCAAATAATACCAGACAGCTCTCTGTATTTCAGTGCCTCTTCAGGGACTATGTTCCCATTCAATCCAAAACAGGAGGGACATCTTGGGAATGAGCTATGTACATCCTTCAGTGGTTTCAAGCTAAACTAGAATCACGCACAGTACATTGCATGTACATTCCAGCAGCCAGTTTCACCATTTTCTTTTGGCCTAGGTCATGACCATCAGACTCACAGCATTAATGTGTGGAGTGTTCAAATCCCTGTTCAGCTGAATATACCCAGTCATTAGAGACATATGAAGTGGAAAAAGTTCACAAACATCGTGTTTTGTTGAAATCTGGAACTACTTAGGCTGAAATTAAACAAATACGGACAATAGCATACCCAGTCTGCATGGAAAAAACGCCCTGCCCAAAGTACAGATATCTGTTCCATTGAGAGTTTCAACTGGGCTGCCAACATCTAATAAATCTCTCATACATCTTAGTTTTCTCATTACCTCTGTAACCTGCTAATTAGCAGTAGCAATATAGGTACATTTAACTGTAGATGATGAAATTCTTAGTGATAAAATTCAGTGCTGCTAAAATATCATCCTGTCTGGTCACGGGACAGTCTCCATGATGTGAACGATAAGCTACATCTAACCCCATCCATGATGGATTAATTGAAGTGATTTTTTTCAAGTCATATTATCACTGAGAAATTTATTCTGGCTTCAGAAATGTTCAGAAATGTCTCAGTTAAAAACCCACAAACCCATCTGGGCACTCTTTTTGTACCTAAGTTGCAGTATGTGTCAGGCTACCTAGAAACACTCCAGTGTTCTAGATTTGCACCTTCTCCGACCAGGCAAACAGATCACCCAGCAGGTTAACTCGTCCAGTTGCTCAACTGTTAAGCATCAAAATGCTTAGCACGTTTGGTGTTCTCCCCCAAGTTACCAAAAAGCTGATCACATTGCCTGATGTGGAAAAAAAATATTTCCTATCAATTTTACATTATTTCATGAAGTCAAAATTAAAGGTAGTTGTGAAACACAAGTTTCCTAATCTCATAACATATAAACCGTAATCGTAACATTCTTTTTCCATCCGCTTTGTAATCTCTTCTTATTGACTGCTCTTAGTTTGAGCACTAAAGACTATATTTTCAAAGAAGTCACAGTTTAATATCTTAATATATAACAGGTACTCTGCTAGCTACACATCTCATCAAGCCACTTCTATTGGACCAAAGTTTCATTATTGAGCATTTACTATTGTTTGGGCAACAGTACTGTACTTCTCCCATGCCTGGCTTTACATTGACATAAGCTGCTTCACAGGAGTGAAAAAAAATAAAATAAGTAATTCACAAAACTTACTCAATTCAAGATTTTCCACAGTCCTCTGAACTTTTAAGCTCTCATGCAAAATTCTGACCTCACCTCAGATGGATTTTGCCTGAGAACAGACTGGATTTTCTCTAATACTTAAAAAACTGCTCTACTGCAAAAACAATTGATTGGATGCTGCTTGTGAAATCATTAATCTGACAAGTTCTATGATACTTTGAATAACTTATTTAATGGATTTTCTCTTCTTCGTTATTTATTTGGGATCAATGGCTTATGTGCAGAATGCACGTAAACACAAACAAGCCCAAATTATCTTATTGTCCAAACACGCATTTTTTGTTTTGGGTGTACACAGCCCCCATCTATTGTAACATATGATATACTGCCAGAATTTCAAGCCATTAGGTGGGTCACGTATCCCATGGCATTGTTCATCTGGGTAACAGATGTAGGACAAACACAACATCATACATCGTACATATCCTAAAGAAGGAAGAGTGAAACCAAGATGCATGGTAAGAAGCCTTTCTATTTAAACTACTTATGGCTGGACAGGAAAAAATACATGAGAAAAATCCTGAAATATCAACATTTAGTTGCGTTACGGACTGGAACAAACTGCAGACCTTCAATTTTTTTCCAAGACTAGAACATGTGCACATAACCCTTGTACATGCAGCCAAATTTCAAACACCCATTTCCTCAAGGCACTTCTCTGAGACACAGGAGACAAAAGCGCCTGTTGTGAGTGACAGCACTAACTGCTGGATTCTTGATTTTCCAGAACAGGAGAGTGTCTCACATTCTCTTACTTCAACTAGATATTCCATTCCGGATCTCAGAAGTTTTCTGAAAAATGTACAATATGTCCACAAGGGTTTTCTCTTCTAACAAAACAGCATTTTTAGACAAAGAATGTTTTACTTAAAAATTGTCAACCAGCACTCATTCATTCCTCTTACAAGCTTAGCTATATATTTGTATTTCAGAGAAGGAAAATAAAACCTTAAACCACAGATTTTTGTGATTCACTGAAATGTTGCATGGTGGAATGTATTTCATAGATCTGCATGCTCCTTTGCTCAAAACCAGTGCAATTTTCTGTGAAGACACTGCCTTTTCCAGCACTTAAAACCATGCTCTGGCAGTAGAGATTTTTCACCTCATAAAACAAGATGTTCTAATATTTGAAAATGCTTTGCTGAAGCAAAAATGAAGTCCCTTGTTCCATCTTAAAAGTTCCTTGCAAAAAAAACCCAAACCATACCCACCCCTCCCCATGCTAATATGGCCCTGAAACCAACTGTAAAATAGTTACTCTAAAATTTTATTTTTAAAATGAATATTTGATCTGATTTTGCTGAGTCTGAAAGCCACACAGAGTCATACAAAGATCTTTCAAAAGGAATTTTGTTTGTTTGCTTCCCTTCTGGAGTTCTTGGCAGTTTTATTAGAACAAATGAATTACTGCTTTAAGGAAGTAATTGTCAAAATCTCCTAACCTCTAACAAGAACTCAGTTTCATTTTCATCAAAATCAGCAGCAAACTGCCACAAATGGGAGTACATTGTGGGGGAAAAGAATCAGTAATTTTGAATTTATTATCAAGAAGAGAGGTGGACATTCATATTACTGACTTGTGCACAATAAACTGGACCACTAAATGAGAAGTTAGCTGTCCTCACTTAATCCACTGTCACACAAAGTGGCGTTATCCTTGGAACACAATTCAATGCATCTAGCTCTAAATCACCATCTTTTTCTATTTACTGTACAGGTAATTAAAAGCTGAGTATGTATTTGGAATGTAAGATGTGCCTACTATTACGGAATATGAGTGCTATTCAATTCCATCACGTAAAAGCACAGATGATAAAAAAAAAAAAGGAACTCCTTTCCCTTATTTTTAAGTACTAAAACAACTTTAGTCAAAAAAGCAAGAATATTTACAAACAATAATATGAACGAAGGCCTTCATGGAGAGTTTATCCTTGTACCTTAGAAACAATTTCTTACTGTATTCAGAAATTATCACAGCTTTTGTCTCATAAGTTGTTCTTTGTATTTGTCAGTTCTATTTTATACTGGAAGAAGTAAGTATATTTGCAAGATTTTACAAATGTGAGCGTGCTCACACACACATGTATATAACAGAACTGACAGTCAAATCTTCACCAAATTTAAACCTGTATCAATGAAGATCTGTAAAATGATCAAAACATAGTTCATAGATAATAAAATTTCTGCACTACATCATCTGATTTTCAGCTTGTTAATAAACTAGTTCTTTGCACAACAACTGGACATAGGTGCTGTGTTAATTAAATGCTCACAATCTATAGGTGACAAATGAGGTTTTCATCTTTGATTTTGGTCAACAAGTGGCCAGCTAACACCCAACAGTGTCATTTGGTTCTTCCTGTGGGCAGCTTATTTGCTTAATGCAAGCCACATGAGCCTAAATTTCTGTAGCAAAGCACACTTTCAGTGGACCTAATTAAACATTGTTTCTTTCTTCACCCTTTCATTGTCTTCCTCTGGGGAAACAGAATTTATCTTTTCTTGCTGTTACTCTTTAATAGCCCAATTCTTATTACATACTTAAATCAGGAATAATACAATTGGAGCTGATTCAGTTACGTAAGTGTAAAAACCCACTGAGAAAAAGGAACAGCAAACCCCTTTTTTTTCTATCCCGTCAGATGTGAACCAATATTCTTGTAATTCACAACATTACAGCTGTTAGCATGGAACACACAATAAGAAAAACTGCACAGCAGCTTAAGATACTGAAGTCTTTAAATAAGATCTAACATCAACAGCCACCACCAACATACAATTTTTTGATAATAGCACAGGACAGGCTTTAGTGGCAACTGCTTTCTATATGAAGCATTAGAAGGCAGCCCCTGTGATATCTATTACAGACGTGAGAGTTTACATCTCTGTTCCCATTACCTAGAGGGTCAACATCAGTTTTCCCAGCAATCTCTCTATGCATAAAGGTTTGGAGAAAGAATTGGAAGTGATCCATCAAACATCTTGTAAAATACACTACACTATATACAAATCCCACAAAACATAAACCAGACACCTGTAGCTCTGCAACGGTACCAGTGACTACAGCTCAGCACATAGACAACAATTTCTGAGACATGGTAATTGTTGACTGTTCTGGGTGATGTGGCTACATCTTAAATGTGACATTGTACTTTGTGCCTTTACAGCACCTGAGCTAAAAAGAGATGTTACAGAGAGCTGCGATAAAGATTCACTATCAAACATTTAGGAATTTGAGGTTTGTTGGATGATAAATATTTACAAGAACAGTTTACAATGATTCAGATTTATATGTGTGCCAGATTTTTGTCCCATGTACTTTTGGGTTTTACTGAGGTAGAGTTCATCATCAGTAAAAGGTCAGACTCAGAGGAATCTGATTATAGTTTTAACTGCTCGATCCTTTGGGTGGGGGAGAACAGATTAATCCTTCCATCTTGTTTCTTATTTATTGAAGACTATATTTAGCTGTGATATTTAACAGTACAGTACAGTAACTTAATATGTAATAGAAGAACATGGCAGATTAGGAAAAGATGAGGGTATGTATTCGGTACTACATTTTAAATGGACAAATTAATTTTCAGAATTTTGACTAATTTTGCAAACCCCTTAGGCACATTCTTAAGTCTACGTGTACATCATACAGTCAAATATTTTGCTGAATCTGGTCTTGCATATGAAATTGAAACTAGGAGCAAATGAAAACCTTTCAGAAGAAAACAAAACCAGAAAACCCCAGTCTTTGCAATATACTTCATATTTGACCACTTCATATCCAAATTTTCAATAAACATGCCAAAGGGGAGCTAACTCTAAATCCAAGTATTCATACTTCTTCTTATTTTGCTATTTAATTTCAGATTTTAAAATTAAAGCTATCTTCAGTACATCAACCTTTTCCTGGGTCCTGATTAAACTACAAGGGTACTAAACACAAATTACAGGGTACATGGAATCTGATCAATTATTACTGGACTATGCATCTAGGTAACAAGAATTCTTTCCAAGACATCAAGATCAGACAATATTTTAAGGTGTTATTAATTGTTTTACCATTTACTTCCCAGCTGGATTCAGACTTTCAGTACACCACACATGATCGGCAAAGACATTCTACATAGTTATCCTGTGATTTTCAAAAGCATCTATAATACTTAGGAGCTTGAATCTTTGATTTCCAAACAAATTTCCGGTATGTTCACATCACACAAAGGGTACATACACTTCCAAGACTCTGCACTTGTGACAGAGCACTAGCACCCCAACCAGAAATGGTATTACTGAATCGCAGAGATGGCAGAGATGTGATGCAATCAGAAATGGGGCAGGAAGGCAGGGCTTATTGGAGTTTTGCTACACCTCAGTTATATTATTGATGGCTGCCAAATAATATATCTGCAGAAGTGTGCTGCACTATGTTCCTGTGTCAGGCTGGCATCTCTACCATTCATACCAGCACCTGATACAGACTTGTCTTTTAAACTTCTTAGTTCACAGCTTTTGAAAACGTTATCCCAAGCTAGAGATGTGCACAGCTCACTGCATACAGTGGTGATAATTACACATGCAATTTGAGAACTTTTCCCACATTTGTGCCTGTTAAAAATCTTTAAAAGTATCACAGTAAGATAGTCATTTGACAAAGAAGTGAAACAACAAGCAGTGCAGAATATATACTTCTGGATTAAATATGCCTGTCTATATTGACAAAAGTTTTACTTCTGCTACAATGCAAAGTTAAAAGAAGCTATCTTAATACAAGATCATTCAGACCTATCTGATATAAATTATCCTGCTGGCAGCAGATACTCCATGTATAAAGGTGGTTTGTGTTTTTTTTAAGAACCCTAGACACATATTAGTTCTGGTTGTCATGCAGACCTGCTCTTCAAGAGGTTACTGTGACCCATTCATATTGATCTACATGCAGATAGGAGTGAAATGTTGACATTTTGTAAGCGCTTTTATGTTTTCACAGACAATATTTTTCATAGGAATGAGAATAAATTGGTTTGGTTAAATTTCCTCCTATTTTATCAGTTACAAAAGAGAGATTAATCCCTGCTGGAAGGGCTTTCTTTATAAATATGGAGAGTTTGTGATTTAATTCTTTAGCAAAAACACTCAATAGTTATTCATATGTGGTATGTTTACTGCTGAGAAAAAGCAATTGATTTTTAAAGAGGCTAAACATGCAAATTTAAGGTCAAAATGCATATAAGACTGTTCTTTCATAATTCTGACTACACACGCAGCTGGCACAACCGTGCTCCTATTCCATATCTACTGCAGGTACTTACTAATGTCCATACTTGCACATGGCAGACAATACAGCAATATTCAGCTTCCTAATGCACTTGCAAACCATTTCCATGGACATTTACAGATGCATTTGGATGTCCAAAGTAGCAGCTCAAAAATGTTTAAAATGTAAAAATAGCATATTAAAACAATTGTGGACTATCACTTATCATTACTGGTATAAAAACATATGTAATCCTTTAAGGTTAATTCTTCCACTCATTTTGGCATTGGGAAAAAACCTCATCTGAAGATGTCTTCGAAAGAATAGAGCTACAAAGCAGAACTAGAAATTAAGACATAGGTTTGTCACTAGGAGAAAATATCTAATAATGAAGCTACTAAAGCACTGGAATAGAATGTCTGAGAATATTAGAGAGTCTTCATCCATTTAGGTTTATTTAGGTTCATCTGAATCCTTTCACTCCCTGCTCCAACACATTCTGTGCCCATAGTATTCTTCTCCTCAGCAGATTTCTCAGTGGTGCTCACATTAATGGGGAGAAAGAGATATCCCCATATATTCTAATGGAAGATCAACACTGTAAGGTGCTGAGCTGGGAATGGAAGATGTGTCTGGGAGAAGGCAATGAGAAGCAAGAGTGGAAATTCATTGATTAGCCCTACCTTTATCTCAAGCTCTTTGATACATCTGCACCCGGTTCCCAGCAACTCTGGCAGTATATTATCCTCCCTTCCACTTCCAATATATTCTGTATATCTGAGTTTGAGAATCTCATAGACAAACATTTAGCAGAAACATCCCTGTAGCTGATCCCTAATTTTACCTCTCAAGATCTGTCCCAAACAAGCTTTAATACTATTCATGAAATACAAAGCCAAACTGTGGCTAGTCAGTTTGTGTAGAATATACTGGAAAATTCACAAGCTGCAAGTTTTGCCCCAACCCTAATTTTCAGCGGATACGTGAAGAAGCAGAATGTGGGCAACACACTGTCATAATTCTGCAATAAAAATGACATACGGATTATTTACACTCCTAAATAAGAACAGAAGCAGATCTGTCTGCTGCTACACAGACCACAGGCAGAATATATAGCAATGTTTTAATTTTATAACTGTGCTTCAATTTCTCTCTCTTATGTACTCGAAATAAAACTCAAATGCCAGATTAGAATTCCCCCTTGAATCCCTGCTCTATCCACTGAACACTTCAAGAAAGTGCATTTCTTTGTGCAACTCTATACAATTCACATAACAGGGAAGAAGCAGGGACTTGCATCTTGCCCTTTTTTCTTAATCACAGAGCAGATAACACATAACAAGAGTGACATGGATGCATTATAAAAGATGATGCCAAACAATTTACACTCTGCACTGGTATTACAGAGTTGGGAGTAGTTACATCTCAAGGCATTATCATTCTTGGAGCTTCCTTTGGAACAGAGCAACTCTGAAAAATGGTGGTGACTGGTCGTTAAACAGCAAACTATTCCAAGAGTATTAGCCCTTGTAGCTTTTATAAGCCATTGCATTCAATAAATAAGGTGTTAATAGACTGAAAGAGAATTTTACAGATGAAATAACAACATTTCCATTTAAATACAGGGTTAAGTTAGCTTGATCGTTGGGCTGAGAATGCATGATTCAGATGGAGAGGGTGGAGGCACAGAGTGGATAACTAACCTCTCATCTCAGATCTGGGTGAAAGCAACACCAACGTACTTCTCAGATGGCAAGACAGGGGGAAGTTCACAAAGTATTCCCAATATACTACAGATTTTGTCGTGTCTGGACCAGCATAACTGCACACTGTGAGGGTTCACAGGATTTCAGGCACTTTGGCGTACTGCAGTCAGCAAAGCTTTTCCTTTTCACTTTTAATATTTTAAAACATTAACAAAGACCTAAAAATTCAGTTTCTATTTTTCACACTTCAGAAAGCACTTTGTGGAATCAGACAACTAGCATACAGCAATGACAAAGCTGTTCTCTAAATTATATTACTATTATTTCATCTACCTGTTGGGGTCAGATAGAATACTGGCCCCTGGGTACATGCCAGCAGCTCTCCATCACCACAATCATGTATTGTGCAATTTCATTGTCTTTTGAGAAAACAGTGCATACTTCCAAGAGGATTTCAGAAGAGTTAATGTAGGTTAAAACATTCCCTCCCCAATCCCACCACTCTGTCCATTCTCCACCCCAACACCTCCTCCTGCACACGCACAATTTCTCGCTTCTGTTTATTTTTGGTTTTAAACACTCTCAGCAAAAATTGACTTTGGCTGCTCTTCCTGAACTCTGAAGTTTTTGAGTAGATAAGAGTCAGATAATAAGTTAGAAGAAAGTTTCATAGGTCCCTTTTCTCCTGGCAGGTAGTCACCAAGGCCAACCCTGCACTGAGGTTTCTTTCCCTTGCAGCAGTATTTTTCTGGGTTGTCTTCTTATCAAACTAGGATAGATTTGAAATTTTTACTCTATCTGACTTGGAAAACATATTTCAGCTGAAAGATACTTGTTTATATGCAGTGCCAGGGAAATACAATGTGTAAATCTACCTACTGTCATCCCAAACGTGGTCTTAGTTTCTCAAGCAGTTTTACTGAGCCCTTCTTGGACTAAGCGAAAAGGAGTTGTTCTGACCTCCCCTTCCTTTATGGGAAGTAAATGAAGAGCAATAAAATTCGCACACTACAAAAGAAATAAGATATGCCTCCAGCAATAACTGGTCTTTAGAGGACAATATGAAAACCATCACATTTGTTTCAATGAAATACTGGTTAAAATGGATGTAGTCTTATTTTCCTGTCAGTATTTTTTCCACTTGGAGGCTTACCTGAAACTAAAAGGCTCTTATTGTACTCATAGATAAAAAGAATTTCAGGGCACTCTTCCACATAAGGCATTTTCTGCCACTACAGTGATCTTACTTGGGGGGGTGCGTGTGCCATTAAATACTAAGCTCAACATTGAGCTGTGCTGAGAACTCTTTATCTATGCTCGTCAGGCCCCGTAAGTCGTCTGTGTGCCACTAGGTGATGGCATATAGAAGTAACTCCAAACAGAACCATTTGAAATATGACCTTATCTTAATTTAAAACACAGCTTACTGTGGATCACTGAAATTGTAAATTTAGTTTCAGTGTCTCAAGATGAAGTCTTTAGTGGCAATACAGGCTTACGGTATTGATATTTGTCTTCTCTAATCTTCCTGCCCCAGCATCAATGTATTCTGTTGTTCTAGAAAAATTGTTTGTGTAGCCATGTGGTTCACTACACTGGAGACCTGATCTTGCTTAAAACTAACCCAGAAGAAAACCAAGTATTTTTTTCTTTTAAGTACATATGTTCCCAGCTCCATTTCCAAATGCAGCTGATTAAATACTTGGCCTGGCACAACTGAAGGGGTGGTATGCCACAGAAACCAGCAGCAGGTGGCAAAGGAGGTGAGGCTAGATCAATACTGCTGCCAAACACTTTGCCTTTGGATACATAGCCTCAAGTCCAGTCAGTAGTTCATATATATGATTCACTTAGCTTCAAATGAAGTGTACTGGCAGCAATGAACTCCGAACAGACTGCAAAAACCCTACAGGAAACTCAGGTAAATTTACAACTGCCTTGCTTGCAGTGAATGCCATGCTATGGTCACAGTGATACCACTGACATAACTGTCTCAATAGTACACTAACAGTGAATCAATAACTCAACTTTAATGCTTCCTTGCATATGTAAAAACAGCAGCCACAACTTTGAATGAACTGCAGACATTCCCTTAAACACCTGTGTCTTCAACTTGAGGGGAAAAATATTTATGCTGGCAAGACCACAGGTCCGCAGACTTAAACACTCACCCATTCTGTAGCCCTGGGATACACAGGTGAAGGTGATTCCAAACTCAGGTATGCCGTATCTGCTGTAAGGAAAAAAGTATTATTTAACAAAAGGGTTGCTGAAAACATTCACTTATTAATATAAAACATTGCATAAAGCATAAAACAGCAAGAGAAAGCCTTGGTGTAAAATACCTTATACTCACAAAACATCCATAACGTCTTTTGTGACAGCAGAGAGCACACAGTACCTGAGTCCTATATGACAGAATCAACTGCACTTGGAAATCTTCATTCAGAAAACTAATCAATCTGGCAAGATTTCAGCATAGACTTCCTAAAATCTAATGCTGCGAAACTAAAGCCAGTAAGTGTAACTTTAGCTTATTAAAATCACGTTAGCCATAAAAAAGTCTTTCCAGAAACTGTTTCCCTAGTAGTTGCTGTTTGACCTAAAATTCTTATGAGGAGTAAAATAATCCAGAGCTGTGATTACTATGAGCAGTAAGGACTACAGTGCCATCCAATGGTAAGATGATCTGCAGCAGCTATGCCTTCTTTACAAATGTCCATCTCCAGCTGCTTCTGCCACAGCATGACATTAACCTTTAACACACTCTGCCAAACTCATGAAGGCTGAAAAATATCAGAAGCAGCAAAAGGTGCATGTGCTCAGACATACGTTTTTCACTTCTCCCATAGTCACACCATCACTGATGGTTTAAACTTCAACATATAGCTAATAGGTAGATATATCCCTTCTTTTCTTCTCACACAGAATTACGACAGATTATTTCTTAAGGCTAGTTGTGTGTAAACTGATATACTTTGCCAGAAAAAGTTCTTCTCTCTTTTAACAGAGGCAGTAAGCAGAATTTTTGGTATCCTGGTCCATATTTGCAACTTTTTTTATCAAATTGCTTTGAACTATGGAGAATGAGGAGAGGATATGAAACGTATGTTTGAGTTTGGATAAGCACCTTCCTTTTTAAGCAGTGGAATAAGTAACAAGTTCCAACCCTTTCTTTCGGATTCTCATTTTCTTTTCAAGTGCCAGGTTCTAATGGACAATTTACCAACTAAAAACCCTGAATCAGAGTATACTGGGATGAAAATGCAATGTGCCTCAGGTTAGATAGCTTGGAATTTTTTTGGGGAAGGACTGCCTTCCTCTCTAAAGTGCAAAAAGGGTTGTGTCCTGAGATCACAGAATGTTTTCAGTTACCTAATCCTCCGTTATTATAAAGATCTAAGGCACTATTTATGCTTTTAATCTCTTCTGTTGTTTTCCTGCAAGGCTTTTCAGATTTTGCAACTTTTGAGTATTTTGTAAGGTAGATCGTAAATTCCATATAGGCTGTCAGGAAATGTTTTGCTGCTCTGGACCTGTGTGGAGAATGCAATTTGAGGCTGAGTATCTATTAAATGTTTGCACACATATGTAGGGCACAGGTCTCTATGATCCACGTGGCCCTTTCCAGCCCATATTCTTGACTGGAATATACTTAAGACTTTCGATTCTACTGGGACAGGCATCCAGAAGCACGGAGCCTGCCAAATCCAATTCAGCATTAGGTAAACAGGTACTGTCCCCTTTGGCTTCAACTGAAATTATAAATCCAGAGATTAATTTATTCTCTCTACATTGTCCTGAAAACAGACCTTCTCATAAAAATACCAATCCAGTAATTCCCATTACCTATTCTATACCAATCATCACTAGATTGTATTATAAGATTTTTAATTTGTACTGCTTCCTATCAAGAAGGAAATAGTTCAGAAGTCACTGGAAAAACTCTTTCAAAACAAGCCAGGCTACGCAAGGGTTAATTTTCCCTGCAGAAGCATTTTAGACTGAAATATTTTGCCAGTGGAAAAGTTCATCTTCACAACAGGGAATGGAAAGGAACAGTGTAAAAAGTTAAATTACTTGACTCTTAATAACCCTCCATCAACACTTATAGCAAAGTTTTCAAAAATACACTAACAGTTTTAAGACCCTATACGGAAAGTAATGAACATAAAATAGAACTTTGATTATAACTTGATTAAA
>Ga0181612_182920_pt1 | contig 22009 bp, 9 predicted proteins | sample HoacroProtozoa21_FD_119630 | JGI IMG/M metagenome (GOLD analysis project Ga0181612, IMG submission 119630) | Hoatzin crop microbial communities from Cojedes, Venezuel. Combined Assembly of Gp0051906, Gp0051904, Gp0051908
AAGACACAACACAACAACCCCACCCCCGTAAAAAACATAGGAAAAACAGAACCCCAAAAACACCCAAAAACCCTTTTTCCCCCCCCCCCCCCCCCCCCCCCCCCCGGCTACCTCTCGAGTCAGAGTGGCCACAGCTGTGCACACCTCCCTCACAGGTGGAGGTGACTGGGCTCAGACCAGCCCTTGCACCTGGCCTGGGTGCTGGCGACAGACACAACTTGGTGTCCCAACTCTGCTGGGCTGCAGGGTGCCATGGAAAGTAGTGAGGCAAAGGCTGCTGTATCAAGAATTTGAAGTCTGGTAAACAAACAAATACTGTGTTAACCAGTTACTTTTTCAGACAGTAAAATTGTCCAAATAAATGCAGCGCATCTGCTGGCTTTTGGAGATCATTGCAAAGAAAATGCCCCATAGTTCCTCAAAGAATTAACAAATGTGCTACTAAACTGTGTGAGAGATCTCATCCACCATGCAAGAAGGTTGATGACAAGACTAAGTCAGTAAGACTGTGAGCAGACTTGAGTGCTTTGACTCTTCTAATTACAAGTGGAAGAGTTTTATAGGAAGACTGAAGGAAAAAGTCCATGCTGGGGGAAAAAGTCAAAGCAACATGTCACTGAAAAGCAACGTGCAAATGGAGGGGTATGGCTATTGCCAAAACAAGAGGTTTGGGGGCAATGCTGATAAAATGGGGACCAGTAGCAGTGAAAGATGGAGGAAACATGGATGTGGCAAACTGAGTATTTAGCTGTTCTTTGCTGTTTGGAAATTGATTCCTTACATGCATTTTCATGTCACTTTTCAGGGATATTTTCTCATATTCAGAGGTTGCGAGTTCTGAAGAAGAAAGACTCATTTGAAGATTTAATAAGTATCCACATGCACAAGAGCAGATCTACACTACTTGGAAAAATCATTGGAGAGCTAGGAGAAAAGAGGAAATGACACATTCAGAACAAGATCTTGATTTGTAGGTTTTTCTTAACTACTTCTCTTTAATTTTTGCATTTTATTCCTCATTGATGTTAATTTAGCTGGTGGAAGAAGGCCTATAACTATGAGCACTGTATCTCTGATTAACTTGGACTTCTGTGCTTTTTTAATTACCTATGAATTCAATCTCCCTAATAAACTGCATGATTTATAAGCATTTGCCTACTTTAATCTGTGTGTCTACCAGGCTTTTTGTAATCCATGTGACCTATTCAAACTATTGTCTTTTGGGTGCCAAGACAGGAAACAACTGATCCTTCAAGAAGACATAGACAAACAGAGCAGGAAGTTGCCAAAAACCTCCACTGGCTCCAAGACAGGATTAGCATCGAGATGGTGATGCATATGCATCCGCATATTGTACTGTTGTATGCACAGCTGTACACTTGTACAAAGCAACCATCACTGAAGGACATCATCCTACTGAAGTAGTGCATGTTTTTATATTAAAAATGCCTTCAAAAAATGTTTTCAGTTTTCCAGCAAAAGTAAAATGGTTAACAGGTTTTACCCACCTCCTCTGTTTGCTTCCACATGATATTTTTACACAATCTCCCCTAAATTTTTAGTTATAAAAGATGCGACTTAAAATGTTACACTTTCTCACAGAAAGTGTTTAATCAAAAGAATTCTCACACGTAACTTGAATTTGGTTCTTTTTTAGCATGCAAGTTCTTTGTAGACAAATCCGTTTCCTCTGACTGTTACTGATAAATCTAATAGGCAATTTGACTAACACAACCTAACTTTGGGCAGGTAACATTTGACGCTTTGATGAAATTAAATATTTCTATTATCTGGCTGACTGAATGCAACTACAAAATTTAGCAGCCCAGGGCAATGACATTTAGTTGCTTATTCAAAGTTTCTTTCCTTGAGCATATGACAATATTTGGTTGCTTTTTTTTTTTCTTCCAAGTGCCCAAAGGAAAAACTCATTTGCTGGATGTTCATCAACTTGCAGAAATAGGTGCAAGTAGCAAAATGTGTAAATTAAATCCTAAAATGGTTACTGGGCCTGAACAAAATAAAGCTTAAACATAGTCCTATTGGGTAAAATCCTGATCTTATGGAAGCAGAAAAAAAAACTATAAGCGGGCTATCAGCTTCAATGTCACTGAATTTGTGCTTAAAGTTAAGCTTGCAACAAACCATTTAAACGTTCAAGAGAGGAGGGAACACTAAAGCAGCATGAGCACAAGAACACACAGTTTGGTGTACTCCGCAACTTCCCCCCAGCTGCCTCTGCCTGCAGCCACAGCCTAAGAGAGTGCTCTGCTATTGTGTGGGAGGGAGACAAGAGCATTGTTACAACAGATCTGCTCGCTCCTGTATGACTGTTGTTAATTACCTAAATTATATTAATATATCTAAAAGCCCCATTGTGCACAGCTTTGTATTAACATAAGGTACATAGTCTTCACCCGCAGTTCCTACAGCTATTAAGACCAGCAACTGACAAAGAGCGTGTCAAGGGCTGGATGCCTCAGCCAAATAGGATTGGTATTGTAGTAGACAAGATGTTACCTGTCCCCATATGCTCTCAAGCTCTAGAAAATGCAAAACCAGACAGATTGTCTGAACAGGTACTGTTTATCTTAGATGCCCTTCCACAGGGCCCTTTGGGAAGAGGCTAGTGTTTCCACTTTAGATATATCCTGCCTGTAACAGCAGGATCCCCTACGAAAGGGCTGGTGGCTTTCTTCCTACCTTTCAGATAGCAACAGAAATGGTGAAATGCCACTATGGGCCAAGCTGATGTTTAGTTTAAACAAATTTGCAATACTCCTCTACTTCAGTAAGCTTCTTAATTTACAGGCTGTAGCATGATATGGCCTTTGAGGAAATGGAAAGGAAAGGATAGGTATGTGGAAGAAAGACTGAGAAAACAGATTAATCTCTCGCATAGGTTACACTATGGAGATCATTTGGAAATTGCTGATGTAAAGGAGACAATCTATGTAATCAATTGTGCTGGAATAAAAAAGGGGAAGCAATTAATTACATGTAAACCCACAAGTGATAAAGTTCCTAAAGGAACTCCTGCTTCAGGCAATTTCTTCTCACTGAAGGTCTCAAAGTTCAATTCTATTTTATAACTTAGGTCTTGCTTGCTTTTATCCAACACAGTCAGATGATGCCGAGGTTTGCTATTGATTCACTCACTATAAATTGAGGCCTTCTAGGGTGGCTGTGTTAAGAAAAAGAAAATGCTGCGAGTATGAGATGCACGCAGATTTGCTGTACAGGAAGAATTCAAAATGTCCCTGTGGCTAAAGACAGGATATTGCACTTTCCCCTGTAAACTTCACAGTAGATCTTGGGGTAAGCTAGGATTGGTTTTGCAGATACTGTTCCTGGGTTACTGTTTCTTAGTCTGAGTGTGAAGGATGTCTGACTGAGGTTGCTTAATTGTCAGCTGCACTGTGTAACAACAAAATAAAGGCCTTTGAATTTTGCCCCTTTCACCTTATAGGGACCTGGCAGCTAAACAACTGCTTATTAGCATGGGAAAACACTTTCTTGAGTCTTCACATGTTGCCATGAAGTAAAAGTTCATGGTGGTTCAGGAATACCTATTTGTAAGAATTTGTATTCCAGATCCGTTCTGTGCTGCATTGGACCAAACCAGTATTTGTCAGCTGTCACTGTTTCCAAACAATTTTAATTCTGATGCACGCAGAGATTTAAAGCCTCATCAGAAGCACAGATATTTTCCCAGAAACAACAGCTAAGTTCCTTTGATTGTTGTTTGTACCTCTTGGCACTGGTATCTTGCAAGAGCTACTAAGCTTTTGTCTCACGCTACATACTGTATATGTGATAATACTGGTATATCCACTTTCTAGTGACCTCATCTTTATTTGTTTTTTGGGGTCCTCCTACCTCCTTTAGTTTCTTTACTCTTCATCCTTTTCACCGTTCCTTTGCCAGAGACACATCGCTAATTGGCTTCCAGTTCCACACTATTATTTGTTACTGTAATTCTTGAGCGTTTGCAGTATGTATATGTACAATTAAGTCCTGCTGTGACCAAAATGAGCAGAAAAAAACCAGGAACGTTCACGCCATATCTTAACCCATTATGTCAACCTTCAGAACTGCTGTCACTAAAACAACATGCATTTGGTGACATTATCATCAGACTATACTAATATGTCTCTCTGAGTTGCACTGCTGTAAGAAACACGTAGCAAACAAGAAGCAACGAAAGCAAAGCAGCGAGCATCTATTATTTTTCCTCTAAGAATGATCTAAATTCTTTCTAAGGCCTTCACTCACCCATCATTATAACAAATGAAGCTAGACTGTAGTATGAACGGGTCAAAGCAGTATGCAATGTTTCTTTTGTGTGATATCTTCCTTCCTCTTCAAATCTCAGCCTGTTTCCGTGCTGATGCCTAATAGATCCTTTGTAATAAACTTCAGCAAGTACAACCTGCTACCTACACCCAACATCTATCTGTTTGCAAACTTCTGTGCAGCTTATGTGTTTACTTACCTGCATATATATGCCTGTATGTGTGTGTACAGGCTTGAGAAGTATTTTTAATACTCTGGAAGTTTTAGATATGTTCCATCAAATACAAAGTACTAGTACCCAAGAAAAAAATTACTTTTGTCACATTTTAGATGCTGCAGGTACAATTACATTCTTATTAACCATTCTATACTAAACACTACATCCTTATTAACCATTCTATACTAATATATAAGTTAATAAAAAATGGAAAGGCTCTTCTAAAGCAATCAAATGATTTTAAATGTTCAAAGTATCTTTTTCTTTAAATATGAATATGGTAGTATAGAAAAATAAGAATATGTAAATATCAAGCATTAATAAGTCTGACAGTTAAGAACTTATTCCTACCTTTCGTCTAAGAAATAATGATGTGATAGAAAATACATCACTGAAACCAGTTGACTCAAGCCAACTCTCACATAAAAATAAATGTTCCTGAAACACAAGCCATTACTGATTACATAGCAGTAAGACAGAGAACAGGGCAGGACTGTTGTGAAAGCTAGTGTAACACTAATGAAGACATACTGCTTTTTATCAGCTGGGTCAACATCTACCGCACTAGAGCTCGAAACCACCAATAGAAAAGGAACATCGTTCTCTAACACTATTTATGGTTCCTGGTGAAGTCAGTAAATGCAGAAATCTGTTACCCTGGGTTATTACAATGCAAATTCTAAGATACTTTAAAGAGTCTGACATGGCACCAGTTACCTTCAACAGTTCAGTGGAGCTGGAAGCTCAATGGTAGTTTCCATCATTCACAAGCTGGTGAAGTTACTTGACTGATGAGGTCAGAAAACAATCTGCAAACATGTTCAGCTGTACAGAAGAACTCCCGTTTCAAAGCAGACTGTTGAGCTGAAAAGAAGAATAGATTTAAGTCTTTCAGAGCATCTGGATGCTGCCAGAGCTCTGAAAAACTCTTTATAAACCTCTAATTTAAGATAACTCTGTGGAAACAGCAGCTTTTTCAATCACTCTCCTTGTTACATCCTTATTTTCAAAACTGAAGCATCCTGAGTGTTGAACAAAGCTCTGCTGTGTAAGACCATTGACGACAAAGGGATGTTGTACTGTTAGAAGTCTGCCTGAAACTAGAGTCATAGTTACAATGTCACAGAAGCGGCAACAGAAAAGACCTGTGGTGCTCTCACCAGTGTAAGTGTGCTCCTTAATTGACTGGTGAGATTGATTTCCTCTTATGTGCTTTGATTCGTCCTGTTTCAAATTAGTCCAACATTAGGGGTTATATTCCACCTTACAGGAATATGTTATACCTTACAGAACAGAGAGCTGGAGTACTTCTACAATGGCAAAGGCAGGATTTTGAGTTTTCTCTGGGGGTTAAATGATTATGAACAATATTATAGAGTAAACTGGATCAAAGAGAGAAGACAGTGTCAAGATAACTGGGAGAACTTGTACCTGGTTGGGCTTGGAGAGACAATGCATCTTTCAGTTTCATCACTAGCTGCTGCAGTTCCACTTCCTCACTGGCTTGCTTCTCATCAGGTAGTATCTGCACTGCAGTGGGAGTAAGAACGGTATTCCTCATGATACCGCTAAGGGAGTTTTCTGTCCATTCAGGCAGATATGTTTGATTCTCTATTGCTTTTTTATACTGTCCCAGAAAAGGTATGTTGCTCTGCAGGGACACTGCTTCTGAGAACAAAGTCCACTGCGGTGGGAACCTCAGGTGTCTGTAAAACCTGCATTCGGTTTGCAGAGTCGGGGGGACACAAAGATTTCCAGTTTGCACATGTTCCGGAAGTAGGCCTTATTTGGGCAGGATTTAATTCACCCTTCAGTGTCCTTTCCAGCAGGACATGTGGATTTCTTGGCATCATATTCTGACACTGTGCAAAAGGATGCTCTGATGACTGTACCACTGTCTAACATAGACAAAATACAGAAACTACATTGTGAAAATAATTGATATTTTGGCTTGCTGGTAGTACGAAAATAGGTAGGAAAATAATTTTGGGTCATAATAATTTTTTTTTTTAATTTCTGGTGAACTAAACCAATTCTTTTCACAAATAAAATATTTTGCTGCATTAAAATAAAACTTTGTGTTTGAGTTTGGACAAATCTATGTGGCCACTTTTTCGACAATTCCAATCTGAAGACATTACATGCTTTAATGCCATTGAAAGTGGGAATAACAATGTTCCAAGAGTAAATTTGCAGGAAAATTGTTCCAAAAGAATTAAACTAAGGGAAAAATACATGTGTATATTAAAAATATATCAAACACCTTACATCTGTTAAATCTCAAAATCCAAAACTAGGTCGGTATTCAGTGCCACAATTGTACTTGGAATTTTCTAGCCAGAACTATGAAGGCAAATACCATGCGCTGTATGAACACTGAGTCTGATGCAACTGGGACACACTGAGCTGACTGTGCATGCACTGGACACTTTAACCCCATGTGTGCAGCCAGTCCTGTCCGTTGTGGACAGACCAGTGTTACAAGCACACACACAGGATGGTATGACATGCCAGGTCATACTGGACTCCATTTGCAAGTGACATCAAGCTGACCAACTGTGCACTGCAGATGTGTCTGGCTTGTCTCTGTGTCTGACCACTCTGAAAAACACTCTAAAAGCAGCAGTGCAGAAAACACTACAAAAATGCTGTACGTGGCAAATATGCATTCCTTGTGAAATAAGGGCCTTTTTAGAACCTCAGAGATACTGTAAATGAACAAGAGTCAACAAAATTGAAAAGAAATAAAGGATTTTCTGTAAGAGGTCTGTATTACACCCCAGTACAAGACAGCAATTAGGAATGACAAAAGAGTATTTTATTTATTCAATGCCAACACAGGATTCTTCTCTAAAGAAAAGACTGCAATGCAGTATCTAATACTTCTGTTGGAATCCATTCTCTCACTGTTATTGGAATATCCTCTCTTTATTTTCATTGCAGTAGTATCTAAATACACCAGACATGGATATCTGTGCTAGACACTAAATATATACGGAATGATAAGAAAATCCCTGCTGCAAAGAGCCTATCTGCTTTCTCTGAAGACAAGAACCTAAGATGACTGAGCAGACAAGCAGAAGGTGCACAAAATAATATCGAGTGCTGATCTCCAGGAAAAGGAGTAGTTAGTGTTCAGTAATGGCCCATAGCTGTGAATATTCTTGGTATATTTGTCACTATACCTTTACTTCTTGCTTCATTTGCTGCAGCTTCATTTGCAGGTTTTCATGGCTTGCTCTCAGGCTTTGGAGCTTTGCCTCTATTTTGCAGCTTTTGTCTTCCTGGCAGTTGTGAAGAAATTGCATTTTGTCCTTCCATTTCTTGAACTGCTTCTTCATGTACCTGCCAGGGAGACAGGAGGGTGGGAATTTTGCTAGATCATACACACACGCATATACGCAGTTATGGAAAAGAGCAAACACTGTAGCACAAACTTTCTCCTCTTCATCAGTCCAGGAATTTTTCGTCAGCTTTGGAGTTAGAGGCCAGTGTTTCAGGAACTGAGCTGTATCCACGGAGTTAGCAAGAACAGGAGTGTTCTATATGAGGGAAGATGCAATCTGAGTGGAACTGTGATCAGGACTGAGCCTTGCATCTTGGCATTTTACCTTTCCCGCAAAGGTGGTTTCAACAAGAAAGTCATAATAGCAGCCCCTCTATCTAGATGCAAACTACTTATGGCAACTCCCTAACCTGCAAAAGATTCCCATCATTTTCCCCAGGCAAGAAAGGAGTAAAAGCAGCCTCTACCCCTTTGATTAAGTGTCTTCTTGCTCCTGGTATTCTACGTAGCTTGTTTGATGATACCAATAATTTCTGCACAGACCCTTGAAAACACGCTGTGATTTTTGCAATGAGAAGTGCAACCCTCCCATGTACACCAGAGAAGATTTTGAAATTACCTACTCAGAGCACAGTATGACAAAATACTACCCATATCTCTGTTCTAGAGTTGGGATTTCTCTAAGAAGTCAGGGTAGAAATACTGTTTTTTTATTCCCCACAGCTGAGGTGGAGGTAGACACAAAAGCTTGTTAACACTACAGTAATAAACCAACTGCTGCATATCAACAACTGAAATAGTTATCTCCCTTGCTTAGTTACATCCAGAAGTTCATCTGATTCACTTTCTTCTGGGTATGGATTGGCTCACAGACAAGAGCTCCATCAGTTTCACTGGAATTTTGCAAGATTTGTCTGAAAGGGACAGCAAGTCAGACCATTTAAAATTAAAATTAGTATTACGGCAGTCCCTTATAACGGCATTTAATGGGTCTTTACTTTAAAATGCTGAATACCTTCGACGAACTTAGAGCCCGGTTCTGTGAACAGGCACATAAATGCTGGAAGTTGGTCCACAAATAAGAACAAAGAGCTTCCCATGACTAATGTAATTCATTCACCCAGTTATATGATAAGCTCTGGGTCAGAGGGTGATGCAGTATTTCAGGAGCAGGCTTCCCAGATATCCTCTCAACTATTGCTAATCTAAATGAAAGCTGAAGATCTCTGCCATATCTCTTTATTTTCTCATGTGAGAACAGAGTGAGGTAAGGACACAGACTTACAATGAAAATGTAATTGCTTTGATCTAGTTTTGGACTGCCCTTGTGTGAATTTGGAGCAGCAATTGTACGTTGACTTATTAGAATGAAACAAAACAAGAAGAGAGGGAACTGAACATACTGAAGGAAATAAAGAAAGTAGATTCAAGATCAAATTCTACACTTCGCTGTAATTCCATTGAGTTCAGTGGTCACAGACATGATTATATCTACAGCACATGATATATAACTACAAAAATGAAGGAGAAAAAACAAAGGAACAAAAGTGAAAGAAAAAGTTAAGCATGGTTACCCATACACCAACATCCCCCCCCAACAAACAAACCACCCAAGAAATTTGTAGTTCAGGAATTAATATTTTATCATGTCAAAGGTTTGAATATAAGAAGGTACTTCTGTGATAATCTAAGTCATGGAATTTTTACCATTAGTTACTGTATTAAGCCTCTATCTCTACTTGACTTACAGCATATTTTTTTAGAAAGATATCCTACTTTGATTTAAAAACTTCATGTGAATATGAAATTTGTTTTGATTAGGCCTTATTCAGAGAAAAATTTGAAGTATGCTATTCTGATATTTTTATGTGAATGAACATTTTTTACCTTAAAAATGACTTTTAGAAATGTCAATTAACAATTGCAGAAATGCTGATGAAAGCAAACCAAAATGTTTTGCTCGCCAGAAATTGTTTTTCCAGTGATCTCCATTTACAATTTTTGTTGCTGAGTTTTTATCATTCATCCTCATATGATAGGATTTTTTTTTTAAAATCTCAAAATCTCTAATGTATGGGAAAAATCATGTGTCTTCTAGCTCTTCACTGGAGCAGTATTGCCTACCAGTCTTCAGTCACTGTGCTACGGCATTTACTTACCTGCTCTCAGTGTGAATGCTTTCAATGGATTCATGCATTTTCAACATATCTGCTTCAGAAGAGCCTATTACCTACAATAAAAAACAGAAAAGTATGTATTTATAACTCTATCAGCAACTACATTTCATTTTCTATGCAAATTTCGCTGTAAGAGCGTACAGCAAATTTGGGATTAGGTCTGTTTTACAGATTTACTAGTTAACATTTTTTATTTAACTGATTGCAATCACCCGATGCATTAAAGTATTTCTAATGGCTATTAGAACAGACTGGAAAATTTACTCTATAGAACATATTCTTTGTCCTATGGCAAATTCTAAGTGTATAAAAATTTGTGGGTTTATTATATTAGAACAAAAACCTCATTCCCTGGAATTTCTGAAAAAATTGAATATTCTGACTTGGAACAGTCTCTCTGCAGTCCCACAACTGCTTTGGGACAAGGAGATGGAGGAAGAGACTGGATGTAGAAAAGAGAAGCTCCTGGTCTTTGGATGGAAGTAGCCATCTCTGGGCTGTGCAGGAGACAGTAGCTCAGAAGTCACGGACACAAACACTTTCCAGGTAAGCTGCTTTAGAGGCATGGTATAAGCTGGACTGGAATCAGGGTTGCCAGAAAATTATGAGAGTAAGAGCTGGGTCCCCAGGACCTCCAAGCTCATGGATTCTATTAAAAGCTATTGTTGGACTTACAGTCCACATCTTTTTAAGCAACATTGAAATAATATGCACTATAACATGTTGGAAATCAGTATAAAATTGCTCAAAAAGATTTCTCAGCACAGAGAGAAAATGAACAAGAGAGCAATGCATGTGACAGAATCCCACCACAGGGATATGCAAGGTGTGTCTTGCTGTCTTCTAAAACGACAAATGCCAGCCATCAAAATGACATACTTAAGCAATGTCTGCCCACAACTTCTCCTGCAGATATGTGCTGGCTGGCACTATTCCTCAAGCAGGGCAGCAAAGTCCTAAATGACAGGTCTTCCAAAGGGCAGCACAGGAGTAGCAGCCAAAGGAGTGACCCGACGTGCACAGGCTAGTTCTCAGCTACTGCACCCTTGGCTTCTGGGAAGAACAAGATGAGTGGATGACACAAACGGGTTTGAACACAACCCATATTCCGAGTATGTGCAGAGCTACCAACCCCTCAAATAAACATAGGAACAAAAACGTGCTATGTAATTATTTTTATCTATACTGTCCTACCCACTCCTTTAGCATTGCTTCTATGCAAAGAACCTGGAAATGGATTAGTGGAGAGCTTTTATGCACGAGCTATTTTAGTTAGAGTGGACACTACTCTGGGTTTATCCTTACGAAGGGCCCATTCTCTCCTCTCGCTATTGCCATGGTGACAAAAATGGCCTGAGCCTAATAAGAACTAAGGCGTCCTTCCTTGACATTCACTTGCAGTAGGAGGACACGATGGCATTTTTTACCATCAGAATAGGGAGAGGACTCCAGTCTTAGCTAGTTTTTAATGTGCTACTCTAAGACAACACGAAAAGAAAAAAAGTAACAGAGCAAATATTTTTACAAATGCTTCTGTCATGGACGTCAAGGATTTAGCCACTAATCTTGGAGGGTATCAAATTCAAGCTTCACTAAGTTTTTGGCTTCCACATTTTTTTCCATAAGTGAGAAATTAACAGAAAGGTGAAGCTGCCCATTACATTTCTTTTTCATTGGTAATTAGAAGGCAATTAGATAGTTAAATTGGTAGGTCGTCCTCACAGCTTTAGCACTATTACAGCTTCATGTTTTGCTCACCTGAGCTTTTGTCTTGCCCTGCTCTGGTGTGTTGCTGTTATTATCACTCTGCTGCATTACAGTTCTGTTTTCAGATATGAACTTGCATGACTCCAGGACAGGTCTATCCACCGGCAAAGACAGGTTTTCAAGGCCAGGTAGTGGTGAAGAATTGAGTTCTGCAGGGGCACTGTATACCAATACAGAAATAATGAGTAGAGAAAGGATCAAGCCTTTCATAGTTTTGGTACCCAAAAAGATGAAAATAAAACTAATGTGCTGTAAGTAGACAGACAGCTGTGCTATTGACTAAACAAGAAGTACGGTTTAGCTACGCCTGCTGGCATATTTTGGCTGAAAGAATGAAATTCCTTAAAACAAATTACACTCCACAGAATCTCAACATCAGGTTCTTCTTTCCACCCATTTAGTATCAGTGCAATTTGCTGCTTCTTTTTTTGCTTCCTTTAGCCAAGAGCTAAATATCTTGGGAAATTCAACTACAACAACACAGCAAATGGCCAGATATCCTGCTGTTCAGTCCATTCTATGCTAGGAAAAGCCCAGATATCTATGAGCCCACAGTGACACCTGTAACCGCAACCCTAAATTCTTCTTTCTCTCATTGCTACACAAACATTAGGTAAGCAAAACCCCACAGAAATACAGAAAAATCTTGATTGCTTGCAGAAGGATTAAATGACATTCACAATGAAGAAAGATTCTTTTTGTTGCTGAATACAAGTGGGGAAATATTAGCAATTGAAAATGTTTTGCATTTCACTGTATTCTACAAAACAAACGCTGAAATAATCTTCTCTATGAGAATCACTGTAACTATCATCCATTGGTCTTACCGCACATAAAAATTGGTTTCCAATAGCAATGTGCTTACCTAGCAGTGTAGCACAATCACGTTTTATAAACAGATTTTTCTTCTTTGCGCAAGGATGAAATTAATTCTTTTAGAGAAGTGTGACCATTTTTTCTATTTCAGTCTCACTGAAGCCTCATTTGGAGAACACATGTGAGATACAAGGGAGTCGCTAGGCCTTTATATAACTAGGAAGCAATCTCACCCTTCATATGTTTGTAGTGCTCTTCTTGTATAGTCATTCCCTTCAGCTTCTACACCTAAATATCAACTAAAATCTCACAGCAAGGAAGGAGCAACTATAGGGAAAATCACAACATGACCTCCAGTGCTCATTATTAACCACTGTTGATCAGTGAAAATACAGTAATGAATTTACACGTTAACTAAAAGCACAAAAACCAGAACTGATCTAAAAGAACTGGAATGGTGAGATCAGCTACTCACTATTGTGAGTAATCCCACAGGACTGCAATTCAGTGGGACTTGACTAGAACGACTGTTGGTGAACGCACTGGGGGTCACATGTGGAAAGTATTCACAGTTAATTTCCAACGAATTTTTCACAGAGGAGTTGCTTAAAAACCCATGCAATTGTGACAGGTACTAAATATTTGCAATGTTTGACCCTAGACTGAGCATAAGAAATGGCATGGAGAGAAAGAGGTGACATATGGAAGGAGGGAAGGAAGACACAAGCATGTTATATTTTATAAGACAACTGGTCATTAGGTTGTCAGCATGGTAATCATGGTTAACCTACAGAACAATGTGCAGCAATTTTTCATTTATGTTTTTCCTTTTTAATGGAAAAATCATGACATTGTCTGTCATAACAAAACCCCTTACTCAAAGGACATGATCAGGCAATATCCCACAGCCAGCATATTATTCAGAGATTACAGACTCATCAGAAACAGAAACTCACAAAGCCTTTTTGTGAGTAGGGAAGTGCCTCTCCTCCACCAAGTCCAGAGCCCTCCTTCTTTGAGCCTCCTTTCTTCTGCAGCGCTCTCGAAACAGGTTGTTCCTGATGGTGCGGAGAAAGTGCTTTGCATTCGCCTTTGCTGACATCTATTGGAATGAGGGATAATAAAGAAAGGAGTGAATTTTCAAACAGGTGCTGCCCAGAAGTAGACACAGTCTAAGGCAAATGCAAGACATAAGAAAGCAAAAGTCCACGTGTTCAACAATTGAAGAGGTTAATGGCTGCTGTCTGAGCCCTGGAAGGGGAGCCGAGGTCGATGATGATGCAGGACCACAGGCAAGAGCGGCTTCAGTTCTGTTAGGTAAGCAAAACACTCTGCCTGGGCCAAATTTAGGCAGCCTGGAAATGCTTCACACGGGATTTTGGCAGTTACAATGATTAAACTCACAGTCACAATGACAATTCTGCTCAACTAGTACTTAAGTTTTTTCTTGTTCAATGGGAAGAAGTACTTTTATATTTGTATGAAGTGTTAATTGGTACAGCCTTTTCTGCCTCACATCCTCCTCTCATATAATACAGTAAAAAACACATTTCCTTTTGTCACAGCAGTGTCAGGCTCAGGTACAACAACTAAGCTCAGTAGCTGCATTATAGGAGGACACAAACCAGTTCTGCCCCAGCAAGTAACTGCTGCAGAACATGGGGTGAGCCCTTACCGATGGAACAGGAAAACACAAAGAAAACATACAGCATGCCTCCTAGTCGTTTCTTAACATGGTAATAACATTACCACAAGGTGTCAGCACGATAAGGAAAAATAGTGCTCATACTTCAAATCCCCACTCAGCACCCCACTCACTGATAAAGACAATCTGAAAACTTACCCAGCCAAGGACAGAATCTGCTAAGAGTGGAATGTATGGAAAAAGTGGCTTATTACTGATTCTTTTATGGTACACACAAAGGATATAAAAATGGTACCTGTCATAGGGAGTAGCTTATCTTTTTAATTTTTATATAGATTTTGACCAGAAAAGTAATATTTACAGGGTTAGTGTTAGAGCAGGTCTTCATAAAGGAAACCTAAGTTCAGCGATCCTTTTGCAATATTGCAGCAACAATGTGGGGAAGCTCAGTGTCAGTATAGGAGAGGAAGGGGACTTCATTTTGAAACAAAACTGATTTCACTCACTCTTCCTCACTCACTCACAAGCACCAACACACATATGTTCAAGTAGTCTTTCCACCATCCACACACCAAGGTGTATGGACATGGTATGGACATCATGACTTACAGAGACATGGAGGACAAGAGATGTCAGTTCTCCTTAAGCCTCTTGGGCTCCACTTCGTTTGACCATGTGCTGTTTTTCTGATGTGCTTTTAGCTGCTTTAGGAGCTGGCAGTGATTGTGATATTTTGTCTCCTTATTTGGGTGTCTTATACTTATAGGTCTAGATCTTTACCTTCACATCATCATCTCTTGTTATGGTATCTTCAAATGGCAGTTTGTCCTTTTTTTCAGGCTACTTTTGTTTTCCTGATCTTGTTGTCCTGAGAAGCTGTGAGTGGAAGTGCTGGGATCTTGCTGACCAGCTAATCTAGGTTGCTGCCTTGCTACATCCCTCCTGCCCTTCCTTCTGGTGCTTCCACATCCACACACTCCCATTCACACTGATTTTAATGTCTCTATTAGAAATCACTACGTGAGAAGGATCAGTTGCTATCTCCTATTTTCCCACAGATGGAGGATGAGGAAGAATATTTGGAGGAATGAACATCTATCTGTTATTTTTAATGCAGATACTGAGCATCCAGATATAGTTTCTCACAGTGCTAGCAACAGGGTTTAGTTTTCAGAAAGAGAGCAATGAAGTGGCAACAGGCTAATGTTCCCCCAGACAAAGGATGACTGCAAGAGCAGTCTAACATTCTTTAGTCTTGGTGCAAACACTGGCTACCCAGACATGGTTCATATTAAGTGCAGGGTTTCAGGAAGGAGACCATGAAATACAGCTTACTAGAGAAACTTTCATGAGTGCTTTTCAGCTCATTTACTGGAACAGGAGAAGATACTGTTATACAGATCCACAAAAAATCCCGTCTGCTGCTGTGTGCAAGATCTGGAATCTCCTGCTAAAAGCAGAAGCTGATCTTACAAGCACAAATTCCCAGTGCTGAACTTCGCCACCAGTGTGATGAAAGCAGAAGTTGCCCCTATAATGAAGACCAAGTAGGTGAGCTTAGCTGGGCCCATGCTGCCTCTTTGTGCTGCGTCCCTAACTGACAGAGACAAATGAGTCCAAAAGGTTTACAATAAAGTGGAAAAGCTCTGAAATAAAGGAAATTTCATGCAGGAGTTTGTCTAATTTCAGGATGAATTAATTTCTGAATGAGTCTGCATTGGAATTGGAAGGGAGGAGGACTGGGACAAGAGGGCGTTTTCCACAAGTTTAAGGATGATCTGCAAATAGCAAACTTGCCATAAAACTCCCTGGGAAGAGGACTTGCACTTATGACATTTCATGCCTCTATTCAGTTATTTCAGAACAAAGCACTCCTTCTAAAGTTAGAAGCCACCTTTTTTCCTTTCCCTGACTCACTGTTCCCAGACTAATAATGCTAATATGTCATGGCCATTACGGCTACTACACATATAATTTCATAATCAATGTAGTTCAAGAGTATACTGCCTACTTGCCTACATGAAGAACCTGAACAGGGAAATGAATCAGTACAATGGGACTCTACCTGCACGCAGTGTTCCACAACAGGATGTGACCTCTTATGTGGTTTGCTGAGACGGCCAGTGAAAAAGCAGACTTGGCAAAGGTCAAAATTGAGGCACTTCAGACAGCGATACCTGTGAGGGAAAACAGAAGGATTAAGTTACCTCCTCACAAGTAAGAACTTGCTGTAAGTGAGCTTGATTATTGGAAATCCACATCCCTGGGTTCTGAAATGCAGAGAAGCACTTTTGTCAGAATAATAACTTTCCTCAGCATTCTCTGAATGCAAAAGTTACTTTCTCCAAATGACAGTGGAATATTCTCCAGAACCCACTCAGGATTTTGATATTATTCATTTGCTGCATTGAAATTCAGTACAAGGAAAAAACAGTTGTTCTAGCACCATTTTTGAGGATGCAGTTATATCTTCATACCCTTCTTATGCACCAGCTTATCTCTGTTTGCTGCTCTCATGGAACTGTAATATCACTACATTATTGACACAGGATTTGCAACTTTGCAAAAAAAGAAAAATGCAAAACACTAAACTTGCAAGCTTACTATTAGTGAGAAGAGAGTAACAGTAAAATGCTTTTCTGAGCATTCTTGTCAGCAGGTAATGTGGATAGTGTCTTTTTTATACGATCAGGCCATTTTATACCATTACTTAGATGAATAAGATGCTAAGATGGATAACTTATCTAGCCAAGTAATACACCTGATTATGGGACAAAGAACTAAGAAATGAGACACACAGGTTTAATTGGCTTTACCACTGAACTGCCAGTTTACTTTCAGTAAGTCTCTATAATCACGTCTGTGCTAGTGAACTAAAAAGAAGCAGGATAGAGGCTTGAGCAGTAGCCTGTAACGGTTCTCTCTTTCCCTATCTTACTTGTTAAATTAACATTACGTCCAATATTTCTTGCTTAATACAGCAGTTTGAGCCTGTAAGGTATGCAAACAATGGCAAGAACCATTTATGTGAATGCTATAGACTACAGTAATTACTGACGCACCTGAGGCCCGTAATGGGGAAAACTTTGCAGACTCTACATCTAGCGTGGTGAGAAACCATTTCTGTGGCTGATAATCTGTAACATGTAGGGAGCCACAGGAGAACAGCAGGCTCCGATCTCAGCCAAGAGAGGAATTTTTCTTCAACAATTGCTGAATTCAGAACCTGGAAAAAATACATGTCTCCAGTTCAGCCATGTACTTGAAAAGGACTCGTGTGTCATCTACAATTACTAATAAAAGCTCTGATATTGGACTCTGCTAGCATAGAGTTTCCACTAATGTAAAATGTTACTGGGTTCCAAAGGTTTTAGAGTAAATGCAAGAGTCTTCAGTAGTATCTTACTGTGCACCTTTTCGACAGATATAACTCCTCCTACACTGTGAGACTGATGAACAGTCCTGCCCGTTAAAAGTAGATACTGGTGGATGTTATATGGCGATACATTTGCAATTTTAATCCACCAGCAACATTCAAAATAATTTCCCAGGACATCAGAATTTCACTCACCCCACGGAAACAGCTGTGAGTTGCAATTTCCACACAAGACAGAGAGCAGCTTTCTCCCACAATGGCTGGGATCTGCATCAAGATGAAAGGCTCAAAAACACCTCAATAAAAAACAGATGTTCCCATCATGCTCTCTGGGATGGTGACAGTACACAGATGGTGAAGCATCTATAGAAATGCCATTTTACATACTATTATGAAGAAAAGCTGTTCATATTCATGCCATCAGTATGCAATTTCATAATTCAGTATGTGTCAGAATGATTTGCTTCCAGCTCACTCACTGAAATGGATCAACATACTATGTTGCCATGCTAGAATACTGAATGACACTGGGTTTGAACCTCAGAGGTCATTTTCAGATACCATTTTCAGCTCCAGTTCAGCTGGAAATATCTGTATGTTAAGGCATTTTTCTCCAACTGCAAGCTATTCTAGTGAGTAGGGACATCTGAAAGTTGGAGTTGCTGTATACAGCTGTTCCCAGGACTTCAGGCAAAATGAACGCACAGAGGCACTGATGTGTTTGCTCTGACTAAGAAAGCCACAGAATTTGATTCTTTCACCTACTTTGCACCATAGCTCCCTATGTCCACACAGTGCCCTACTGACTTCAGTCCATAACGTAATCAAACATAAAATGTATCAACCATGTACTTTTGTCTTCTAGATTAGGATACTCCTACAAGATCTGTTGTGTAACAGCACTGCAGTGGCTTTACCTGGTTTAAGTCTGTTAGTAGGCTTCTCAGGGCACTATGGGTAATCAAGGTCGCCTTCTCATCAGGGACAGCATAAAACTGGAAGAAAGCTGAAAACAACCAGAGGAAAGAAACTGGAATATTGGCAGAGCCTGAAGTATCTTCTAGCTACTTATTCTCTGACTATCTACATGAGGATTGCAGCCTACCAAATAAATCCCTCAAGGAGGTTCCCCTTTATTGTCTATCTAACAGGCACTTAGTGACTGCTGTGACAATACTTTCTTCCTACAGGCAGGAGAAAGAGAAGGAAAGCAAGGAAATTATGGCAGTTCCTTATTCCTGGCAGTTAAGGCAGGTAAGGATGAAGGAAACAATGAGCTCATTTTCATGGCCATAAGAAAAATATTTAAATATATAAACATTTAAATATTTAAAGTATATTTAAACTATATATAGATATTTAAATATTTAAACTTATACAAATTATGCCCTATTTAAACTGTGAATTGTTAATTCCAAATTGTAATTTGGAAGCAAATACACAATATGCAGTGGGACAGTAGGAGGCCAATATGCCACTTGTGGTCCATTTCCTCTCCATTTTGAGCATTTAATTCAGGCAGAAATCCTTGTGCTGAACATTGAACTGGGCTATCCTTATGTCATAATTAGTTCTTTAAGCATTTTTGTCTAATGTTAGAAGGGCTGTAAAAGCTCCTGGATCAAATATATAAAATTATTTTCTAATCCAATGAAATATAAAACCAGGGGTTTTCTGTTCTTTCCTGCTAGGCAAATAGAACTTGGCCTTCATTTTTAAAGTCTACTTGTCTTAAACTTTACTATGACTTGTTCTGAGAATCCTAATGCAAAGATGGCTATGAAAACTGATAGAAAAGCATTCTTCTGCATAAGCCTTTCTCTACAACTAGGGAGTCAACATATTCTACTTTTTGCATGGCAGAACTGTATTCTCTTTTAAAGTAAAAATATTACAATGGAAATTTTTCTCAATGTTCAGTATTTCAGGTAGTGCATAAAATCATACATTTCCCACCTCTGTATTTAGCCAGTGGAGTGTCTCTTGAAAGGGCAATTAGGGCAGCTGCAGCAGATCTGGTTTTGATATATCCTGTTCCAGATCTAGGAAAATAAAATAAGTTACACTACATTCACCAAGAATGTAAAAACTGAAACCTCTAAAGAAAAAAATATTGCTAAGTTGGAAGACAACTTCAAAACTCATATCCTTTTACATGTATATAACTGATGTCGCATTTTAGAGATATTTTATGCCTACAACCCTTTGTCACGGAACGTAACTACAGAGTTAACTGTTCAAGATACCATGCAATCATAAAACAACAAGACAGCATCTCCTTCAAAGACCTCACATTCCAAGTAAAATATAATTTTACATTTATAAAAAGTCCTAAATTAATTTTGCTCTTCATTTGTGGAAAGCCTTCCCAAACTTGTGAGAGAAAGCAGGATTACAATCTGGGTTTTGCATTATATCATCAGGCAGCTTCACTGTGGCCCCAGATCTGCACTGAGCTTCCCTTGGGCTGATTCCCTCTAATTTCACTGCAACTCAATTTAATCAAAAGGATATATACGGGTGCAGGACTTTAGTTTTGACCATTAAATCATAAATAATGTAGCTTAATTTAGAAGCCAAGTTTGCGACATAGGCACCTAATGAAAAAATGTTACTTTATGTGAAGATAAAGCAGATGTACTGGAAACCATAAATCAGGAAATCCTGGAATTCTATATTTAAGATACCACTTTTGCATAGCAGTATTGAACTTCAGAATATCATTCCATAAAATCGTCTTCAAGAGTCTTTAGATAAACTGCATTTTTACAGAGCACACTGCATAAAGCGGCAATATATTCTTTAAAGTATGAGCTGCATTTTTCCAGAACTTTTTAGAAAAGGTCCAAGTTTAAAGCTGAAGTACACAATCAAATGTGTACCACCTTATGATGGTTTCTGTAAGCTTATTAAGTAAGATACCACAAAAACATGGAAAAGCTCTTACGTGCTCTCACCATGAAATACTTTCGAGTGTTGGTAATGGAGAGCAGCACTTTACAGAGAAAACATGATTAGAAGAAAATTATAATAAGCTTTTTCTATCCTATCTACATGGCAAGAAACTTGTGATTTTTTTAAAAAAAAAGAAATTACAGCAAAAAGAAAATGACACACTGTCCTAAGAAAACAGAAAAAAAAAAGACCAAGATAGTCCTGTTAAGAAGATTCTTCTAAGTTATTTCCCTACAATGCAAATAAATCACAAAATATTCTTGATGTTTCTAGCTTTGCTTTCTAATACACCAGTTTATTCTTAGCCTTAATTCATCATTTTAAGTACAAAAAAAATCATAACATGAGACCTTAAGCAGTAGTGATCGTATTATTAATGAATAATGATTCAACAAAAAGTCCTGCAGACCGCTTACATCTCACTCTCTTTCAGTAAAAAACTTTACTCTGATGTAGAAGGGAATAAATTTCACCTGTGGTGAATAAATTGTACAATGAACTTAGCCTCTGTCTTCTAAATCTGATAAAATCACAAACCAATCCTGCCTTCAGTGAATTAATTCATTATTCCCAAACAATACATGAGAAAGGTACAGTCTGTGAGCTGACTCCTCATTATTCCCAGAAACTATTTGCTATTCACAGGAGCTAGTTGATCAGCTTAGTTATGAAACACTGAGACAGTAGTTTTGTTTCATAATTGGATGATGAACTTTTTAAGCTGGAGAAAAGTGAATAATGAAAAGTGACTGGCAAATTCTTGATCTGTGCATGGGTACTGTCATTCAAAGGCAAATATAGATCCTTTTTCAGGAGTGTATCAAAATATCTTGGCAGTCAAAAGAAGAGCTACTCTTTGTAAAGCTGTTCACAGAAGAAGTTAGCATGGACTGTCAGACATCTAGACTTCTGGATAATTTTGGAAACATCTGACCACTGTTTCTCTGATAAAACTTTGTGCCTCATATTTCTACAGCTGAACTACTCCCATTGTGTATACCAAGCAAACTATCACCAAAATGGGACAGTTTCATACAGAAATGGTATGAGTGGTAGAAACAGACTTAGTCTAGCAGTACTTTGTGACAGACTTACATTTGTGCATCCTCTCACCTGTCATACATGGTAGCTAGCAGGCTCAGTGTAAATTCAGCGGCTCTTGGATCTACTTGGCCTGGTTTTTCTAATCTCACCCTTTGGAACAGTTTCGTCAGCATTCCAGAGATCTGCTGCACGTTCAGAGAAATCTGCTTTCCCCTCTGGCTCTGTTCACTTGATAGGATGTGCTGAATCAGAGAAACATCAATCAAATCCACTGTGGGAAAATTAAAGGAGAAACGAATGAGGATTCTTGTGTTTTCATGAATGGAAGCTTAGAATCATAGAATGGTAAGGGTTGGAAGGGACCTTAAAGATCACCTGGTTCCAACCTCCCTGCCATGAGCAGGGACATCTTCCACTAGACCAGGTTGCT
>Ga0181612_139527_pt1 | contig 22008 bp, 19 predicted proteins | sample HoacroProtozoa21_FD_119630 | JGI IMG/M metagenome (GOLD analysis project Ga0181612, IMG submission 119630) | Hoatzin crop microbial communities from Cojedes, Venezuel. Combined Assembly of Gp0051906, Gp0051904, Gp0051908
AATGATTCTCATCGTCGCCTTCGCCTGGTATGTCTTCCACAAAAAGAATATGTTGTAGGACAAGAACCTGCCGCTACGCGAGGCTCTCGCACTACATTAATAGACTGCTGACATCTTCGCCCCTAGCTTGCGCTTCGCGAATCTGGGTGGAGGAGATGTCTACCAGAGGGGCGTCTATCAGCTGGACGCTGGTGCATTTGATATGCTTGGCGCGGCAGTGGTCCTTGAGGTCTTCGAGCAGTTTCTCGCTGTCGTAGCCTCGACGGGGATAAACCGCTACACTGTAATCACTTAGGATTCGTCGGGAGCAGCGCCAGCGGGGAAGGCCAGCAAGGTTGTCGGCGCCCATCACCAGGGTAAATTCGTTATCGGGTTCGCGCTTTTTGAGCGCATCCAGAGTCTTGATTGTATAGTTGGGTGGCGGGATGCCCAGTTCGATATCATCTACCCAAACATGCAGCTCGGGATGTCGGCACACTGCATCCACTGCATCGCGGTAGCGTTTCTGGGCATTGAGCGCCTTGGAAGGGTCCTTGAAGGGGTTCTGGGGGGATATCACTAGGTACACCCAGTCGAACTGCTCCTGGTTTGTAAGGTACTCCATTATGGCATAATGCCCTATGTGAAGGGGGTCAAAGGACCCTGGGTAGACTGCTATCCTCATTTAACAAGAAACTTGGCAACTACCTCCTCGGCCTCTGCAAAGGCAGTCTGAAGGTCGTCGTTAATGAGTATATGGTCAAACTGGGGAGCATAGGTCATTTCCTCCTCGGCCTTGGCGATTCGGTTTTCGATGTCTTCGGGAGAATCGGTGCCGCGCTTAACGAGCCTCTCACGCAAAACTTCGACGCTGGGAGCCTGTATAAATATCGACAGTGCGTCATCGCCGAAGTACTTTTTGAGGTTCACTCCGCCCTTTACATCCACATCGAAGATGATTACATGACCGGCGTTCCAAATGCGTTCAACCTCGCTTTTGAGGGTGCCGTAGAAGCGACCTTCGTAGACTTCTTCGTATTCAACAAATGCATCCTGCGCAATCAGCTTGCGGAATTTGGCAGGCGTAAGATAGTAATAGTCAACTCCTTCGCGCTCCTCTCCGCGGGGTTTGCGGGAGGTTGCGGACACGCTGAATTCCATTTCGGGATAGAGGTCCAGTATGTGATGCACTATCGTGCTCTTGCCCGAGCCCGAGGGGGCTGAAAAAATTAGGGTTTTGTGGCTCATTTCTTGCAGCAAATTATAGTATGATTCGGCAAAAATAGTTAAATTTGCGCTGATTTGAAAGAAAGTTACTTTAATCTATAATCTAATATGGTATCTTATAAAGAATTGGGCCTTGTAAACACCAGAGAGATGTTTGCTAAGGCTATTGATGGCGGTTATGCCATTCCTGCATTCAATTTCAACAACATGGAGCAGCTTCAGGCTATCATCCAGGCTGCCGCTGAGACCAAGTCTCCTGTTATCCTTCAGGTTTCCAAGGGCGCTCGCAACTATGCAAACCAGACCCTCCTTCGCTACATGGCACAGGGTGCCGTTGAGTATGCAAAGGAACTCGGTTGGGAGCATCCCCAGATTTGCCTTCACCTCGACCACGGCGATAGCTTCGAGCTTTGCAAGAGCTGCGTAGATTTCGGCTTCTCTTCAGTTATGATCGACGCTTCCAGCAAGCCCTACGAGGAGAACATCGCCCTCACAAAGCAGGTTGTAGACTATGCTCACAAGTATGATGTTACCGTTGAGGCAGAGCTTGGTGTACTCGCAGGCGTAGAGGATGAGGTTTCCGCAGAGGAATCCCACTACACCCGTCCTGAGGAAGTAATCGACTTCAGCACCCGCAGCGGTTGCGACTCCCTCGCTATCTCCATCGGTACCAGCCACGGCGCATACAAGTTCAAACCCGAGCAGTGCACCCGTGACCCCAAGACCGGCCGCCTTGTACCTCCGCCCCTCGCATTCGATGTACTTCACGAGGTAGAGAAGAAGCTCCCTGGTTTCCCTATCGTACTCCACGGTTCATCTTCAGTTCCTCAGGAATATGTTGACATCATCAACGCCAACGGTGGCAAACTGCCTGATGCAGTAGGTATCCCCGAGGAGCAGCTCCGCGAGGCTTCCAAGAGCGCTGTTTGCAAGATCAACATCGACTCCGATAGCCGTCTCGCTATGACCGCAGCTGTTCGTCAGACCCTTGCCAACAAGCCCGGCGAATTCGACCCTCGTAAGTACCTCGGCCCCGCCCGCGACGAGATGAAGAAACTCTACATCCACAAGATTGTAGATGTTCTCGGCAGCAATGGTAAAGCTGAATAATTTACGATAACTAATAAAAAATAACCTCCTCGGCAATACCGAGGAGGTTATTTTTATACAAGATTGTTGATGTTTTACTGCTCATCGGGCTTGTCATCACCGGAGCCGTAGTCGGGGCTAGGACCGCCCTGGGCACCACCGGCGTTGGGGTCAAAGCCTGCACCGCCGAAGGGGTTGCCGCCCTGGGCACCACCCTGTGCACCGGCCTGCTGCTGAGCATTGTACATGTCCTGCGATGCAGCGTGCCATGCCTCTTCAAGTTCCTTGGAGTACTTGTCGATGTCAGCAAGGTTCTGGTTCTTCACAGCCTCCTTCAGAGGATTGAGGGCAGCCTCAATAGCACTCTTCTTGTCGGCAGGCAGCTTGTCGCCATAGTCCTTGAGGTTCTTCTCGCTCTGGAAGCAGAGGGCATCGGCGTTGTTAACCTTGTCCACACGCTCCTTAGCCTGCTTATCAGCCTCTTCGTTAGCCTTGGCCTCATCGCGCATACGCTTGATTTCGTCGTCGCTAAGACCGCTGGAAGCCTCGATGCGGATGTGCTGCTCCTTGCCGGTTGCCTTATCCTTGGCAGATACACTCAGGATACCATTGGTATCGATATCGAAGGATACCTCAATCTGAGGGATGCCACGGGGTGCAGGTGCGATGCCATCGAGGTGGAATACACCAATCTGCTTGTTGTCCTTGGCCATAGGGCGCTCACCCTGAAGCACGCGGATTTCAACGCTAGGCTGGTTGTCGGCAGCTGTGCTGAATACCTGATCCTTATGTACAGGTATTGTGGTGTTACTCTCTATAAGCTTGGTCATTACACCACCAAGAGTCTCAATACCGAGTGACAGAGGAGTTACATCAAGTAGAAGTACATCCTTTACATCACCTGCAAGCACACCACCCTGGATTGCTGCACCGATTGCAACTACCTCATCGGGGTTAACGCTACGGTTGGGTTCCTTGCCGAAGAACTGCTTTACAAGTTCCTGAATCTTAGGGATACGGGTTGAACCGCCCACGAGCAGAACCTCATCGATATCGGAAGCATTCAGGTGTGCATCCTGAAGGGCCTTGCGGCAAGGCTCGATACTCTTCTGGAAGAGGTTATCGCAAAGAGCCTCGAACTTAGCACGGGTAAGGGTCTTTACAAGGTGCTTAGGACCGGTCTCGGTAGCAGTGATATAAGGAAGGTTGATTTCGGTTGAAGTCTGGTTGGAGAGTTCAATCTTAGCCTTCTCTGCTGCTTCCTTAAGCCTCTGGAGGGCGATATTGTCCTTCTTAAGGTCGAAGCCACCGTTCTCTGCAGCGAACTCGCTGGCGAGCCAATCGATAACTACCTGGTCGAAGTCATCACCACCAAGGTGGGTATCGCCGTTGGTGCTCTTTACCTCGAATACACCGTCGCCGAGTTCGAGAATGGAGATATCGAAGGTACCACCACCAAGGTCGTAAACTGCAACCTTCATATTCTTGTTCTTCTTGTCAAGACCGTATGCAAGAGCGGCTGCAGTAGGCTCATTGATGATACGCTTAACATCCAGACCTGCGATCTTGCCGGCTTCCTTGGTTGCCTGACGCTGAGAATCGCTGAAGTATGCAGGAACAGTGATAACTGCCTCTGTTACAGGCTGGCGCAGATAGTCCTCTGCGGTCTTTTTCATCTTCTGGAGGATGATGGCTGAAATCTCCTGAGGAGAGTAGAGCCTGCCGTTGATATCCACGCGAGGGGTGTTGTTGTCGCCGCGAACCACCTTGTAGGGAACGCTGGAAACTTCCTTGCCTACCTGGTCGTAGGTCTCACCCATGAACCTCTTGATGGAGAACACGGTGTTTGTAGCGTTGGTGATTGCCTGACGCTTTGCAGGGTTGCCCACCTTACGCTCGCCGTCAGCGGTGAAAGCCACTACCGAAGGAGTGGTGCGCTGACCTTCATTGTTAATAATAACGGTAGGCTGGTTGCCTTCCATTACTGCCACGCAACTGTTGGTTGTTCCGAGGTCTATACCAATAATTTTTCCCATAATATTTTTCTCCTTTTTTGTTTTTCTGTAATTCTGTCACCACTAACGGCGACGAAACAATATAATCGAACACTGTGCCACTGCACATTTTCTGACAAATTGTCACTATCTTTGCCCAGAAATGGAATACAGACAAGTTACAGAGCAGGAATTTGCCGAAATCGGCAGCCGCATCCTCTACGAAGACAACCACCTTCTGATATTCAACAAGAAGGCAGGGCAGATAGTGCAAGGAGATAAGACCGGGGATGAACCCCTTTCGGAAACCCTCAAGGCCTATATTGCCCAAAGAGACGCCAAGCCCGGCAAGGTGTTTATGGGGGTTCCCCACCGCCTGGACCGCCCTGTAAGCGGGATTTGTGTGTTCGCAAAGACCTCAAAGGCGCTGGAGCGCCTGACCGAAGCCTTCCGCAACGGCGAGGTGCACAAGACCTACCTAGCATGGTGCTGTGCCAAGCCCGAACCGGAGCAGGGCCTGCTGGAAGACTATATGGAGCGCAACGAGCGTCTGAACAAGAGCTTCATTACCCAGAAGCCAGGGCCAAAGGCCAAGCTGGCCCGACTAAAATACCGATACCTAGGCCCTACCAAGCATTACTATATGGTTGAGGTTGAGCTACTTACGGGGCGTCATCACCAGATTCGTTGCCAACTCGCCCACCTCGGCTGCCCCATCAAGGGCGACCTCAAATACGGCGCCCCCAGGTCCAACAAGGACGGCGGCATCAGCCTGATGGCGCAGAAAATCAGCTTCATCCATCCCGTCAAGAAGACGGAAATGACCATTAGCTTGGATCCGGCTCAAGCGGAATTGGCTTAGCGACCCTCTCATAGCGCTTTTCCTGGCGCAACATCCTCTCCTTCGCCCGCAGTTCCGTCGCGTATGCGCTCGGCGTAGCGTTCATCAAGAGCTTGAAAGCCATATTATAGGTAACGCAGTTGCAGAAGCCGGACATCGCGGCAAGTTCAATCACCTTCAACCTCCTATCCTTTTTCATTAGGCTGATGGAATAGTTCACCCTATAATAATTGACGAACTGCCGGAAATTCCGGCCGGAATAGAAATTAATCGCCTTCGACAGATAAGCCTTGTTGCAATACACCGCTGCTGACATGTCCTCGATGGTAAAGTTGCTGTCGAGGTAAGGCTTCTTATTCTCCATATACTTAAGCACTCTGCCATAAATTGTACTCAATTGGTCCTCGGGTTCCATGCTGCATCCGGAAGCTATGTTGGCCTTGATTATCTCCTTGATTTTCTTCTCCTTTTTGGCAGAAATAAACAAGGTAGAGCCGGTGTGCGCACGCACGAGTTGAGCAATGTAAAAAGCCAGAACCACCACTCCCATAATAAGGAAAACCCACTTGGGAGCCATCACATTCTCCAGCACTACCATCACCACCGCAATCACCGCAAAGCAGCAACTATATAGCAGCGAAGCATAGTCCTCGACCGAACGCCACACGGAATCAATCCTAAAGAGCGTCTTTACATTGCGATACTTATTGCTCACTCGATACGCCATATACCCTACAAACAGAATTATGTTGCAGGAGAACACAATCTCATGAAGATAGGGAGTCCCGGCGCTGAGATGCGCGAGCAAGGGCAGCAGCACCACCGCAGCCAGGCTAAACAGCAGCGAAGGCACATTGTCCTCGTAGCTGGAAGGATAGAACAGGCACACTGCACTGCCGCAGAGGATGTCAAATGCCATGTTCACAAAAGACATTCGACCGTGGAACCGGTCAAGCCCTAGCAGGACCAGTATCACTACGGTCGATAAAATCCTTATAAAAGGATAGATAGGTTTGCTTTTCTTTAGTGAAAAAATCTTCATGTGGTTACGAATTTTTTCGCAAGATACCACATAAAGATTTATTTCTAATGGTAAAAAGGGTGGTAAAACTCAAAAAAGTTTTTTTTAACTAAAAAAAAGTTTTACCCTACTTTTTACTTTTTGATTTAATTGTGTCGAAGCCCTTACCGTAAACGCCTGTAACAGAGTTAACTGAGAGAAAAGCATTGGCGTCAATGGCCTTGATATATTTTAATAAAAGATTCAAATCCGTCTTTCTAGTCAGAACCATCAAAACTTCGGTATTTTCCTTGGTGTACCAGCCTTTTCCCTCCAAAACAGTAACTCCCCTATGCAATTCATTAGTAATTGCATCAGCAATTTCAGCGTGTTTTTTTGATAAAATAAAGAGCTGCACACTCTGGCGCGAACCACTCAGGTAGTAGTCCAGCACCGTGCTGTTGATTGCCACCAGAATCAAACCATAAACAACGGTAAGAATCTTCTCAACAAGAGGCATCAACTGCCCATCCTGGGTATAGGAAGGAACCAGCAGCGAGGAAAGGATGATAACAACATCCATCATCAGAATCATCCTACCTGGGGAGACATTGCGGTACTTATTGACTATCAGCGCGATAATGTCAGTGCCGCCGGTGCTGCCGCCCTGCGACATACTCATTCCGATGCCGATACCCACCATGATACCACCCATGATAACGCTCATCAACTTGCCGTTGTTCAGGGCAATTTCCTGGATAAAGCTGGTTGGAATCACCTGCTGGAACACATTCAGACCGATGGAAGCTAGGATAATGGCATAAATCGTCTTGCCGCCGAAGCCAGGGCCGAGAATCTTCAGACCCAGCACAATCAGCACCAGATTAACAACAAAATAGGTATAACCTATCTTGATAAAACCATTGGTCGCATACTGCACGATGGCCGCAATACCGGTCACACCGCCGCCAACTATGTTATTGGGTACCAAAAAGATAGACCATCCAAGTGTAAAGATGATAATACCCAGGGTAATCAGCAGATACTCCTTGATGTGGGTAAAGATTGTCTTGTTAATCGTTGCCATTCTTATTTTTCTTTCTAACTATACCGGTCTTAATTTCTTCGAAACCCTCGCCGTAAACGCTACCTACATTGCTGACGGAGAGGAATGCCTTGTCGTCCACATTCTTGATGAATTTGGAAAGGGCGGGCAGCTCGTTGCGGCGGATCAGCACCAGCAGCACCTCCTTGTCCTTCTTGGTATACCAGCCCTGAGCCTTGAGGGAGGTCACTCCCCTCTCCAGGTCCTTGTTGATATAGTCGGCAATCTGGTCATACTTCGACGAGAATATCAGCAGCTGCACGGTTCCCTTATCGCCCACAACAACAAAATCAATTACTACAGAGAAAGTTACGGCCATCAAATAACCATAAATCATATCTCCGAAGGCACGCCCCGGAAGGAGCAAAATCGAGGTAATGATGATACAGTCGGTAATCAGGAACATCTTGCTGAGCGACACAGGATAGTACTTGTTTACCATCAGAGCGATTATGTCGGTACCGCCCGAACTGCCGCCATGCTTAATCATCAAGCCCACTCCAACGGCTTCCAATACACCGGAAATGACAGGCACCAGCACCTTCTCAGGTACATAAAGGAAGTTCCCCGGAACGGCATGCAGCCATTCAAAACCGGCAAAAAGCTTTAGTAACAGCGCTGTAAGGCCGATACAATACAGGGTTCTAAAGCCAAATCCCAAACCAAAAATCACCACCGCTATAATAATCAAGCCCACATTTATGGCAAGATAGGAGTAGGATGCCAAGATGGTGCCGCCGGTGGCATATTCAATCACCGTACACAGACCCATAAGGCCGCCTGAAGACAGGTCGCTCGGAATCATAAAACCCTCCCAAGCGATACAGAAAACTATCGAGGCAAAGGTCAGCGCCAGATAGTCGTAAAGGGTAGTCTTTAGCTTGTTTTTCATTTTAGAACCACATTTACAATCCTGCCGGGAACAACGATAATCTTAACTATGGTCTTGTCAGCCACATACTTAGCGGTCTGGTCCAATCCCCTCACCTGAGCCTCAACCTCGGCCGGGCTGGCGCTCTTTGGCATATCGATGGTGAAGCGGGTCTTGCCGTTGAAGGAAACAGGATAGGTTACACTGTCCTCAACGGTATAGGCTGCATTATATTCGGGATAAGAAGCGAAATTAACGCTCTCAGAGTGCCCCAGAGCCTCCCAAAGCTCCTCTGCAATATGGGGAGCGAAGGGTGAAAGCAGCACTACCAAGCTCTCCAGGACCTCGCGGGAGGTGCATTTGAGATCGGTCAGCTCGTTCACTGCAATCATAAATGCACTGATGGTGGTATTGTAGGAGAAATGCTCAATATCGTCCTGCTCCTTAGCAATCAACTTGTGCAGGCTCTTGAGCTCGGCGGGAGTTGCTGCCCTATCTTCAACCAAAAGGCCGTCCTGACCATAGAAGAGCCTCCAGAACTTCTTGAGGAAGCGGTTCACACCGTCGATGCCCTTGGTATCCCAAGGCTTGCTCTGCTCGACGGGACCCAGGAACATTTCGTAAAGACGAAGGGTGTCGGCGCCGTAGCGGTCGCAGATATCGTCGGGGTTCACCACATTGAACATACTCTTGCTCATTTTTTCGACTGCCCAGCCACAAATATACTCTCCATCCTCCAGCACAAATTCAGCATCAGCGTACTCGGGGCGCCAAGCCTTGAAGCCTTCGAGGTCGAGTCTGTCGTTGTGAACCAGATTTACGTCAACATGGATCTCAGTAGTCTCATATTTCTCTTTTAGACCACATGAAACAAAAGTGTTAGTGCCGACAATTCTATATACAAAACTTGATCGGCCCTGAATCATGCCCTGATTTACCAACTTCTTGAAGGGTTCATCCTCGCAGACATAGCCCATATCGAAGAGGAACTTGTTCCAGAAGCGGGAGTAAATCAAATGTCCGGTTGCATGCTCGGTTCCACCGACATAAAGGTCAACATTGCGCCAATATTTATCGGCTTCGGCACTTACCAGCTCGCTATCGTTGTGAGGGTCCATATAGCGCAGGTAGTATGCGCTAGACCCAGCGAAGCCAGGCATAGTGCTGGTCTCAAGCGGATGGCCCTTGTAGGTCCAGTTCTCTGCCCTTGCCAGCGGCGGTTCCCCATTTGAAGAGGGCTTAAAGCTCTTGATTTCAGGCAGTTTCAAAGGCAGCCTATCCTCAGGCAGAGGATTAGGAATGCCATCCTTATAATAAATAGGGAAAGGTTCACCCCAGTAGCGCTGGCGCGAGAAGATGGCATCGCGCAGGCGGTAATTGGTCTTGCGATGGCCAAGGCCGTGAGCCTCGACATAGTCCTTGGCAGCCTCTATGGCCTCTTTTACATCCATTCCGTTCAGGAAACCGCTGTTTATCATCTTGCCCTCCTTGGCATCGAAGCTGCTTTCGCTGACATCGGCACCCTCAATCAGAGGTATGATGGGCAGGCCAAACCTCTTGGCAAAAGCATAATCGCGGCTATCGTGGGCGGGAACTGCCATAATGGCGCCGGTGCCATAACCAGCAAGCACATATTCAGATATCCAGATGGGCACTTTCTCCCCTGTGAGAGGGTTGATGCCGTAGGACCCTGCGAATACGCCGGTAACGCTCTTTGTCTCGGCGATGCGCTCGCGCTCGGTCTTTTTCTTAACCTCCTTGATATAGGCTGCAACCTCCTCCTTCTGAGATTCAGAGGTGAGTGCATCCACCAGCTCGCTTTCGGGAGCAAGCACCATGAAGGTCACTCCAAAAACGGTGTCTGCGCGGGTTGTAAAGATGGTAACGGGCATTTCCTTGCCGTCGCAAATGGTGTTGAACACCATCTCGGTGCCCTCAGACTTGCCTATCCAGTTACGCTGCATTTCCTTGAGGGAATCGGTCCAGTCCAGCTTGTCCAGGCCTGCAAGCAGCCTCTCGGCGTATGCAGAACCCCTCAGCTGCCACTGCTTCATCTTGCGCTGCTCAACGGGGAAACCGCCGCGAACGCTCAGACCGTCCTTAACCTCATCGTTGGCAAGCACAGTACCAAGGCCTTCGCACCAGTTAACGCTCGTTTCTCCCTGATATGCAATACGATAGTTCATCAGAACATCGTTCTTTTCCTTATCGGACATAGCAGCCCACTGCTTGGGAGTGATGCCATCGTAGCCCTCTTTTTCGAAACGCTCAATCAGTTCGGTGATGGGGCGGGCCTTATCCCTTTCGGGGTCGTACCAGCTCTTGAACATCTTGATGAACGCCCACTGGGTCCACTTGTAATACTCAGGGTCGCAGGTGCGGAAGGAACGGTCCCAATCGAAGGAGAAGCCGATCCTGTCCAGCTGGCTGCGGTAGCGGGCCACATTCTCGCTGGTGGTCTTTTCGGGGTGCTGCCCGGTCTGGATGGCATACTGCTCTGCGGGCAGACCAAATGCGTCGTATCCCATAGGATGCAGCACATTAAAGCCCTTCAGACGCTTGTAGCGGGCATAAATATCGCTGGCGATATAGCCCAGCGGATGCCCTACATGCAAGCCCGCTCCCGAAGGATAGGGAAACATGTCCAGCACATAGAATTTAGGCTTGGATTCATCCTCCACAGCCTTGTAGGTCTTTTGCTCAGCCCAACGGGCCTGCCACTTTTGCTCAATCTTGCGAAAATCGTAGTCCATAATTTATCTATTCTTTCTTTTTTCCAGCTTGAAAACAACATAAAGGCTCATCTCGCACTTTACCCTCTGCCCACGCACGCGACCGGGTTTCCAATCGGGAGATGCCTCTATCACCCTCACCGCCTCTGCATCCAGCAGAGGGTCAACCCCCTTCAGCACCTTGACATCGCGCATCCTGCCCTTCTCATCAATGATAAAGTCCACCAGTACCTTGCCCTGAATGCCATTGTCAACGCACTCCTGAGGGTATCTGAGATAGACATAAACCCATTTGTTCAGGAAAACATTGGGGTCATAATTGTTAAGGAAGGAAGGCTTGGTGTCGCAGTCCGACCAGGGCACAACCTTAGGGTCCTCGCTATGCTTCTTGGAATTGGCGGTCTCCGGCATAAACGAGGGCTTTGACCCATTTGCCAGGGCCAGAGTGTAGTTGTAGATATATTCCAATTCCCTCTCCATCTCGTCATATTCCAGGGTGGAGGGGAGGTCGTTCACCGTATTATATTCGGGGTACATCCCCGTTGTAAACATCACAGAAGGGATTTCCTTGCTGTAGAAGGACCTATGGTCAGAGGCGCAGGGTTCCTTAGCAACGATGCTAGGATGCACCGGCTGAAGGGTGTTTGCAAGGTTGTTGATCACCTGATTAAGGTCGGAATTTGAGGCTGTGTAGGCATAGAAGCCATTGCTTCCCGTTCCCAGCATATCCAGATTGACCATTGCATCAATCTTGTCAGCGTCCTTAAAGGAACGGTTGAGGAAGTACCAGGACCCGGCATTCTGGATGGTGGACGCTCCAAAGGCGGCGATAATCACACTGCGCTTGAGCAGCACCTTGTTTGTCTGGAGCCTCTGCGCAAGTTCCAGCAGCATTGCAAGGCCCGAAGCATTGCCGTTTGCACCGGCAAAAACCCTGTTCTGCACCTGCCCATCCACGCTAACCTGCACTGTACCAAGATTATCCAAGCGGGCGCCGACCACAATATAATGGTCGCGAAGCGAGGAATCGTAACCGGGAATTACCGCCAGCACATTGCTGGAACGAAGGGTATCCCCCGATGCAGATAGCAGCCCAAATGAGGTATCATCGGCGCTGGAAAGCAGTTCAAGGCCCATTTCCTCAAGTTTGCTGCGCATATATTCAGCAGCCAGCAGCTCACCCTGAGTGCCCGCTCCCCTACCTCCTAGGTCTTCACTAGCAAGATAGCTGACATGCTGCCTCATCGCAAGGGCGGTCTCACCCTCGTACAGCTCGCCATACACCGACTGGGCGGTGGCAGCAAGCGGCAGTAAAGCCAGCAATAAAACCAAGATTCTTTTCATACACTACTCGTTCACAAGCATCCACGCATCGGCCGGGCAGAAAGACTCGCCCTTCACTTTTTTCAGGCTCTCCCAGGCCTCCACGATGCTGTCTGTACCGTTAATTCCAACGGCGGTCATCGCGTTCCTATAAGGAACAAGGTCGGCCCTGTAGCCCTTAGCCTCAATTTTTGCCCGATGCGATTCAGCATTCTGCCTATCTCCAAAGGTACCTACAATCACATAGTATTTATGGTCAAGCTCCGCAGCCCTAACTCCACATATCCTCTTGGCAGTCAGGGTCATAACGCTAGAATGACGCATCTCATCCAGCACCCGGAGCGAATCGGCAACAGCCAGCGAATCAGCAATCGCCATCTTACGGAGCGAATCCAAACGCGCCTGATGAGCCGCCTTCTCCTCCTCAATCCGCACCCTCTTAGCCTCGATTTCATCGCTTGTAGGCCGCCCCGCCAGCTTGCGGAAGCCGTCGCACCCGCACAGCAGCACCGCCGCCATCACTATCGCCAAAATAGATACCTTCTTCATAACCTACAAATATAACAATAATTTATGATTCAAAAGCCCGAACTATTTTAGAAACCAGCGGATGCCGCACAATATCGTTATCGTCGAAGAAGACCGTCGAAATCCCCTTAATGTCTTTCACAAGGTCGATCCCCTTCAACAACCCACTATCCTCCTTATGAGGAAGGTCAATCTGCGTCGCATCCCCCGTAACGATAAACTTCGCACTCGTACCCATACGCGTAAGGAACATCTTCAACTGCCCCAAGTTCGTATTCTGCGCCTCATCCAAAATCACACATGCCCTATCCAGTGTACGCCCCCTCATGTATGCCAAAGGAGCAATCTGAATAGTACCATTCGCCATAAAGTCCTGAAGCTTCTTCGGAGGAATCATATCCCCAAGAGCATCGTAGAGCGGCTGCAGATACGGGTCAAGTTTATCTTTCAGGTCGCCAGGCAAAAAGCCCAGTCGCTCCCCAGCCTCAACAGCAGGCCGAGTCAGGATTATCCTCTTGATTTCCCGATTCTTAAGCGCCCTCACCGCAAGTGCGATAGCAACATAGGTCTTACCCGTACCGGCAGGACCCACCGCAAACACAAGGTCGCTGTTAAAATAGGACCGAACCATCTTCTCCTGATTGGCATTCCTAGCCCTAATAGCCCTACCATCGGTAGTATGCACAATCACCGCATTCCCATGCTCAGCGAGAGCAGAATTATTGCGGACACCATTGAAGATATCCTCCACATCGTACACCGTCAGGTTGTACTTGCGATGCCTCAGGGCAACCAGCTGGTCGAACTTCTTGCAAAAGTCCTCAACTTGGTCCTGCTCCCCTTCCACAAGAATCTCATTTCCCTTGTCGGAAACTGTCAGCGAGGGAAAATAGGTGCAAAATTCATTCAGAATCTTATTGCCGGCCCCAAGGATTTCAACGGGGTCAACCGATTCCAAGGTTATCTTTTTCTTCATTTTATGCCTGTTGCAGATTTAACTCTTTGCAGGGTGGAATTCCAGAGCCTGCTATGATTGGGATAGTCCTCGATGGGAACAGTCAAATAATTGTTGACTATCTCCCCAGGGCGGGAGCACCAGAGAAACACCAGTTCGGGTTCCAGCACCTGAGCTTCGCCGGAAAGTCGGTTATACACCAAATTCAGCTTTACAGCCAGCTCCAGCTGGGTATTTGGAGCGCTCATATTGGAAACGGCATTCCCCATCGAATAGATGACCGGCACTCCCTTGATATGGGTGGTATCCTGCACCACATGGGGATGAGCGCCGATAATTGCATCTGCCCCAAGGTCCACCAGTTTCTCCGCCATCCTCTGCTGGCCTTCGCTATGGCGAAGCTGGTACTCAATGCCCCAGTGCGGCAGCACAATCACAAAATCGGCTCCCCTTTCCTTCGCCCTTTTCATCTGGCGGGTGACCTCCTCATCCTTTAGGCGGCTTACCTTTGGCCAGGAAGCAGAACTGCTGACATTGGTGCCGTAGGTCAGATTCACCAGCGCAATTCGAGCGTATTTATTGCTGATAATCAGTGGGTTATCCCGATTATAGCGTTCAGCGTCCAAGCCAGCACCGGTAAAGGTTTTGCCCTCGTATTGCTGGAGCGTGCGCACCAGTCCGCGGTCACCTTTATCCAAGATATGATTGTTTGCGGTGAGATAAACATCTATCCCAGCATCGTCAATGCTGTTAAGATAGGAATCGGGAGCGGAGAAGCAGGGATAACCGGTGTAGGGCTTTCCTGCAAGGGTGAATTCCAGATTGGCCACCGCAATATCAGCCTCCGACAGCATCGGCTCCAGCGCAGACAGGAACACCGAATGGTCGTAGTCCAGCTGCTTGGTGTGCATCATCACATCCCCAATAAACACCATTGAGATGGTGTCAGTGTAGGATTCTAGGCTAGGGGCGGGCTTAAAATCGGGGCGCACCCCCACTGAGGGTGCGCCAATAACCGATAATAATATTAAAGCTAGTTTAATCAAATTAGTTGCCTAAGAAAGAGTTATACTTCTCGTACTTAGCCTGATAGTCGCCCTCGTTGCGGAAACGGAAGCAAGCATTCTTAAGATACTGAGCGATGCTCTCCTTAACACCCTGGTCCTTGGAAATCTCGAACGCAGTCTCGAAAGGCTCGATGCAGTTCTTAAGAGAGGTCTCGAAGTCAGCTACAAGCTTCATGTACTTGGCGTCATCCATCTCGGTAGAAGCCTTCTCCTGAAGGTCAACGGCCTGATTGTAATAAAGGATCCCCTTGCCAATGTAGCCATACTCGTAGTTGGCGTTGATGTCTGAGCACTTGTCGTAAGCAGCGATAGCAGCCTCAGTCTCACCGAGTTTCTCGTGGATGTTACCCTCTACATAATAGAGAGATGCGTTGGTAGGCTCGTTCTGCTTTGCCTGGTCAAGAAGTTCGAAAATCCTTGTGGGGTTATCGCCTGACTGAACATAGTAGTTGATAAGACCTACCAGAATGCTCTGGCTCTGAGGATACTTGTTGAAGCCTTCCTCGAGGTATGCGAGGCTCTGAGCCTTGTCACCGAGTTTGTCGGAGATGTCAGCGAGCTTAGCATAAACTTCACCATCCTCACCATCGTAGCCGGCGTCCTTGCTCATCTTGAAGAAGCGCTCTGCCCTCTCGTATGCAGCCTTGGCAGCTACAGAGTCAGACTCAGCCTTCTTGTTAGCGTCGAACCAAGAGGTCAAACCTACATTGTAAATAGAGTTGGTGTCAATCTTGGAAAGAGGAGCGGTACCGGCAGCACCTGCAGCCTGCTCGAACTTCTTGGAAGCGAGCTCAAGGTCGCCGAGGGTGTAGGCGTTGTAAGCCTCATCGGTGAACTTGTCGCTGATGGTCTGGAGACCACTCTTGATGTCCTTGGACTTCTTGCCTGCAGCGTCAAGCTCTGCAGCCTTCTTGTAAGCCTTGAGAGCCTCGCCAAGACCATCCTCAAAAGCGGGTTTGGTTACATTGATGAGGGCAAGCTTACCTTCGGGAGTAAAGTAGTAATCAGCTGTGTCATAAGACTTTACAGTGTATTCTGTACCATTGATAACCCTCTTGCTCTCGGCGTTTACTTTATCCTTGGACATGAGGAGTTGGAGTTCCTGCTCGGTAGCACCTACCCAGCCGCTACCCTGCCCTGCAGTGTAAGCGTCAAGATAAGACTGACCCAGCTTTACCCAAGTAGCTGCGTTAGCAGCCTTTTTAGCATTTTCAGTAGCGGATTTGGCGGCAGCCACTGCGTCTTTAGCAGCGCTTACAGTCTTGTTCTGGCCCCAAGCGAACTGTACGCTTGCAAGAAGAGCCAATGCCATAAGAAACTTTTTCATAATGTTATTCATTTTGGTTATTAATATTTTCCTGAGTTGTTTCATTTACACTTTCCGTGCCAAGGTCTTCCTCGGGGGTGTCCGAAGCGGCTACAGCGCTGACTGCTGCGATGCTGTCTCCCTCGCGGATATTGATGAGTTTCACGCCCTGGGTAGCACGCCCGGCAACGCGGATATCCTTGACTGCCATCCTGATAGTCAAGCCCTTATGGGTGATAATCATCAGGTCGTTGGCCTCGGTAACATTCTTGATTGCAACCAGCGAACCGGTCTTGTCGGTGATGTTGATGGTCTTGACACCCTTGCCTCCACGGGCGGTAAGGCGGTAGTCCTCGGGGTCGGAACGCTTGCCATAACCGTTCTCGGAAACCACGAGAATTGTATGGTCGCCAGCATTCTCCTCGTTAGGATTATAGGAAAGTACACCAATTACCTCGTCATCATCGGTCAGGCTGATACCGCGAACACCGGAAGCGCTGCGACCGAGGGCACGCAGGTCACATTCCTCGAAGCGTACGCAGCGACCATTGCGGGCGGCAATCATCAACTGCTCCTCACCATTGGTAAGGATGGCATCCAGCAGAGCATCTCCCTCACGGATGGTCAGGGCGATGATACCCTTGTTGCGGCTGCGCTTGTTAGCGTACTCGCTGAGTTTGGTCTTCTTGATTACGCCCTTCTTAGAAACGAGGGTAACATAGTGATTTTCAGTGTATTCAGGGTCTTCAATCTTAGCCGCGTTGAGGTAGGTCTTGATTGAATCTCCCTGCTCGATGGCCAGCAGATTCTGCACTGCACGGCCCTTGGAAGCACGCACTCCCTCGGGGAGTTCGTAAACCTTGAGCCTGTAGCACATACCCTTCTGGGTAAAGAAGAGCATGGTTGAGTGCATATTTGCTACATAGATATGCTCGATAAAGTCCTCATCGCGGGTAGAGCCACCCTTGACACCGACGCCACCCCTGTTCTGGGTGCGGAATTCGGTAAGAGGAGTGCGCTTGATATAGCCAAGATGGGAGATAGTGATAACCACATCCTCGTCGGCATAGAAGTCCTCGGGGTTGAAGTCCTCGGCACTCATGGTAATCTGGGTGCGGCGAGGGTCGCCATACTTCTGCTTCATTTCCTGGCACTCGTCCTTGACAATCTGGAGCTGGAGCTCGTTGCTTGCAAGGATTTCGCGGCAGTGGGCGATGAACTTCTCGAGTTCGTCGTACTCGGCCTGAAGCTTCTCGCGCTCGAGTCCAGTGAGCTGCCTCAGACGCATTTCTACGATGGCCTGAGCCTGAATTTCAGTGAAGCCGAACTTGTCAACCAGACCCTGACGGGCCTCGTCAACATTCTTGGAAGCCCTGATATGGGCAATGATTTCGTCGATGATATCGATGGCCTTGAGCAGACCTTCGAGGATATGCGCACGCTTCAGAGCCTTGTCAAGCTCGAACTTGGTGCGGCGAACAACCACCTCGTGACGGAAGTCTACGAAGTTGGCGATGATTTCCTTGAGTGTAAGAGTGCGGGGGCGCCCCTTTACCAGAGCCACATTGTTGATGGCAAAACTGGACTGGAGGGCGGTGTACTTGAACATTGTGTTCAGCACAACATTGGTGTTTGCACCCTGTTTTACCCTGAAAATCACGCGGATACCCTCACGGGAGGTTTCATCGTTTGTATAGGTGATACCCTCGAGCTTCTTGTCCTCGACCATCTGGCCGATGCGCTCAAGCAGCTCGCGCTTGTTGACCATATAAGGAATTTCGGTGGCAACTATGGTCTCCTGTCCTCTATCGTTCACCTCGATATCGGTCTTTGCCCTAATAACGACCTTTCCGCGGCCGGTAGTGTAGGCATCGATGATACCCTGGCGACCCATAATGATGCCGCCTGTAGGGAAATCAGGACCCTTGATGTACTCCATCAAGCCCTCTACATCGATATCGGGATTGTCGATATAGGCGCAGATACCATCGCAAACCTCACCCAGATTGTGGGGAGCCATATTGGTAGCCATACCCACAGCAATACCGGCAGACCCGTTGAGCAGCAGCAGTGGCAGCTTTGTAGGCAGCACTGTAGGCTCCTCCAGGGAGTCATCGAAGTTGAGGGTCATGTCAACGGTATCCTTATCGAGGTCGCCCAAAACATCCTCGGATATCTTGGCAAGCTTAGCCTCGGTGTAACGCATGGCGGCAACAGGGTCACCGTCCATACTACCGAAGTTACCCTGGCCCCAAACCAGAGGATAGCGCTGATTCCACCATTGTGCCAGACGCGCCATTGCGTCGTATACACTGCTGTCGCCGTGGGGATGGAACTTACCAAGCACCTCACCCACGATACGGGCAGATTTCTTTGTTTGTCCGCTAAAGCTCAAGCCCAGGCCGTCCATTCCGAACAGTACCCTACGCTGCACCGGCTTCAGACCATCGCGCACATCAGGAAGCGCCCTGGAAACAATCACCGACATGGAATAGTCGATGTAGGCGCTGCGCATTTCATGGTCGATTTCCACCGGCTCTATATAGCCATGGAGCTCTTCTTGATTATTCAACTCTTCGTCCATATAATTACTTTATTTATAAACATACAAAAATAGCAAAAAATTTTGATTTAATTATTAATTTTGCACGCGATTTATGAACAAAAAATGAAGATTTCAACAGAACTTGAAACCATAATAGACTTCGCCATCGAAGAGGCCATGCGCACGGGCTGTTTCAGCGTCACCCCGGACCATCTTTTCCTGGGTTTGCTGCGCGAGGGAAAGAGCGAGGCGTTCCGCAGCCTGCCGGCCAATGGAGTAGATACCAGAAGTCTTAAGGAAGAGGTAGAAGAAGAACTCTTTGCCGAGCAGGGCATCCCCTACGGCAACGAGGATAGCATAGTACTTTCCCGCGAAAGCGAGAACCTTATCAACCTAGCATTCGGCGAAGCCCTCAAGCACGGCGAGTCCGAAGTTACCGGCATGCACATGCTCTGCGCCCTGCTGCGCCAAGGTCAGGGCAATGCCTACAACGGCCTCAAGAGGTGCGGACTGAGCGTTGACCGTATCGACAAGGGCGAAAAACGACCGGAATCCATAGAGACCCCGGTCGTAGACATTTCAACCCTTATGAGGTTTGCTAAAAACGATGTTTGCAGCTAGATGCTTGCAAGCTTGTCAAGTACCAGCTTAACCAGATCGTTCACTCCACCCTTGTAATTGGTGTTAGCATCCTTGTTGTAGCGATGTGCAATCGCGCAGCAGATGGTGATGGCATCATGCCCAAGCTTTGCGGACATGCCGGCAAGGGCGGATCCTTCCATCTCGAAATTGGTAATCTTGTAGCCCTTGTACTCGAAATTCTCAAAGTCCTCGAGCATATTGGGCATAGCCAATCCCTGCCTTACAACACGGCCCTGAGGCCCGTAGAAACCGGATGCAGACACTGTCATACCCTTGTAGGTATCCTTCTCAAAGAGCTTGATGAGCTTTTCGGAAGCACGAACAAAATAAGGGTCGGGAAGATGCTTATCCCAATGCACAGCCTTCTTGAAGGCCTTTTCGAAATCGAGCAGAGCAATCTCGTCGCGGCCCTCGTACCAGTTCATCAGACCGTCGCAGCCCACTGAAATATGGCTGGCGATGAAGGCTCCAAGGGGAATTTCGGGCTGGATGGCACCGCAGGTACCAACGCGCACAATGGTAAGGGTCTTGTGTTCGGGCTTAACCTCGCGGGTCTTGAAATCAACATTTGCAAGAGCATCCAGTTCGGTTGCTACGATGTCGATGTTGTCGCAGCCGATACCATGGGAAAGTGCAGTAATGCGCTTGCCCTTGTACCAACCGGTGCAGAATGCAAATTCACGGGAACGCCCCTGGGCGTCTATCTTCTCGAACAGAGGTTCAAACATCTTGACCCTGTCAGGGTCGCCAAAAACTACAACGGTATCAGCCAGTTCCTCAGGCTTGATATGAAGATGGAATGCACTTCCATCGGCGTTGATAATAAGTTCAGATTCAGGAATTCTCATAATATCTCTGTTTTAGTGTTTTCTCTTGGAGGCGCGCAGGCGCGATGAGCTGCGAACCAGCAATTCATCTGCAAATATAGCTCTTGCGGCCAAAATATCCAAAATCATTGCTACAACGGGGAATACATACATTACATTGTAGACGGATTTATCGGGGGTCATAAAATACTGCAGCAGCATCCAAATCTGGAGGCCCAGAAGAATCAGCGCAGCAAAAATCGCAGTGCGCATTTGGAAGATTCTGATTTTATAGGTAGTGAGCGCTATCAGCTCCAGGGCGGCGGCAACTCCCGCCAGCACCAGAAAAGCCAGCTTGTTAACTCCCCAAAACATGGCCACAGTGAGCCCTAGGGCCAATATTAAATAAAGTGTCTGTACTCTTTGCCACATAATTTATCTTGAATTGAATTTAGCTACAACCCCATTCTCGTAGGTTCGGGTAACGGGAATCGGAGCAATGCCGTCCTTGTCCAGGTCCAGCACATACCCATCCTTTTCCTTCCGCAAAACCTGTACCTTGGAGATGTTTACAATATATTTTCTATGGCAGCGGATAAGTTCGCTGTCGCTAAAGCTCTCCTCGACCGTCTTGAGTCGGCAACGCAGCATATACTGCTTCAGCGTGCCGTGAGCGTCCTCATACCAAACCTTGATATAATTGTCGTCGGATTCGATAAAGAGGATATTTGTCTGACTTACAGAGAGTTTCAGCACTCCCTCATTGTCAAAAAGGTTGATTTTCTTCTGGTCAGAAGCCGATACCTCCGAGTCCGAAACCACATTGCCATAGTTCATCAGGCGGATGGTGTTATCCTTGTCCTGCAAGGTAAAATAGAAGCCGCAAATGAGGTTGGGCAGCGCCAGAATCACTATGGAATGGTAGAGGGCCTGGAAGAAAACCGCTGCGAAAGTCGGGTCGGGAATATCAATCTCCCCCGCCTTTGCAAGCTTCAAGGTCAGAATGGTATAAACCAGCACAATAAACAGCAGCTCTGCTAGGTTCCAAAGCAGATAGCCAGCCACGGAAAGCGGATTGCGCATCCCCACCTTTCGCATCAAAATCCTATTTACTGCAATCACAATTGCAGCAAAGGCAATAAAGCCCATAGTATAGCCCACAGGGGTGTGAGGGCCGATTTCAAACCACACATTGCGGGAATAAGGCTCAATCAGAATAAGAGAAAAAACTGCAAACAGCACCATGAAAACCACAGTGTAGGTCATCTGCGGTTTTTCCAGTAGGCATGTTGGCAGCTTTTTCTTAAAGGGCATATTAATTCTCACCTGCCTCCTTCAGGCGCTCTGCATTTTCAGCAATCTGGAGTTGATCGATGCACGCCTGAATGTCTCCATCCATAAAGGCAGGAAGATTATACATAGTCCAGTTTATACGGTGGTCGGTAACCCTCGACTGGGGGTAGTTGTAGGTTCTGATTTTTGCGGAGCGGTCGCCGGTGGATACCATAGTCTTGCGCTTGGCGGCGATACCGTCGAGGTATTTCTGATGCTCCATATTGTAAAGTCGGGTGCGGAGTTCCTCCATTGCACGCTCGGCATTCTTAATCTGGGAACGCTCCTCCTGGCACTGCACAACGATACCCGAAGGAATGTGGGTAAGGCGCACTGCCGAATAGGTGGTGTTCACACCCTGTCCGCCTGGACCGGATGCACAGAAGAGGTCCTTGCGGATATCGGCGGGGTTGATTTCGATATCGAACTCCCCTGCCTCGGGGAAAACTGCTACGGATGCAGCAGAAGTCTGAATTCGGCCCTGAGTCTCGGTCTGAGGCACCCTCTGAACGCGGTGTACGCCCGATTCATATTTCATCGTGCCATACACACCATCGTTGCCGCTAAGCTTGAATACCACCTGTTTGAAGCCGCCGGAGGTACCCGGAGCCTGGTCGGTGATTTCCAGTTTCCAGCCCTTGCTCTCGGCATAGTGCTGGTACATTC
>Ga0181612_143631_pt1 | contig 22008 bp, 14 predicted proteins | sample HoacroProtozoa21_FD_119630 | JGI IMG/M metagenome (GOLD analysis project Ga0181612, IMG submission 119630) | Hoatzin crop microbial communities from Cojedes, Venezuel. Combined Assembly of Gp0051906, Gp0051904, Gp0051908
GATAAACAATGGCTACAACCTGCGCGACATACTGTGGCTCGTTGACCGACTGCGCTTCGGCACCACCGACGAGCGACACCAGATGACCGTGCTCTACGAGAAACGGCTGCTCAGCATGGGCAACGCCGGACGAAACGGCGGGCAATACTACACGCCGCGACCGCTAATCCGTACGATGGTGAAGGTGGTGAGGCCGAAGATTGGCGAAAGCGTGTTCGACCCTGCCTGCGGATCGGCCGGATTCCTTTGCGAGGCCTACAACTATATGCGAGAGAAGGCAAAGACCATCGACGACGTGAAGACGCTGCAAAACAGCACGTTCTACGGGCAGGAGTTCGCAAACCTCGCCTACATCATAGCCGTGATGAACATGATTTTCCACGGCATCGAGGCACCTAACGTGAAGAGCATGGACTCGCTATCGGTGAACATCACGCAACTGCAACCGCACGAGCTGCACGACATAATAATGGCCAATCCGCCCTTCGGAGCCAAAGTGAACACCTTTGCGCGGAAGAACTATCCCATAGCGTCGAGCGAGAGCGCCTATCTCTTTATGCAACTCTTCGTGCGCTATCTGAAGGCGGGCGGACGAGCAGCAATCATAGTGAAGAACACGCTGCTGAGCAACTCCGACACGCCGAGCATAGAGATACGCCGAATGTTGCTCGACCAATGCCGACTCGACGCCGTGCTCGACCTGCCGCAGGGAGTGTTCACTGGAGCAGGAGTGCGAACAGTGGTGCTCTTCTTCACCAAAGGAGAGCCAACGGAGCGCACTTGGTTTTATCAGCTCAACCTCGACCGAAACCTCGGCAAAACCAATCCGCTATCCGAGGACGACCTCGCCGACTTCGTGGCACGCTTCGACGAACGAAGCGACAGCGATAACTCGTGGACCGTGAACCGCAGCGACATCGACCCCGCCACGCTCGACCTTAGCGTGAAGAACCCCCACGCGCCCGAGCCCGACCCACTAAGAGCGCCCAACGAGATAGTTGACGAACTCATCAACATACAGCAGGAAAACCTTGATATTCTCAAACAGATAAAGGAGGGGAAAGGATGAAATGGGAAGTTAAGAGATTGGGGGAAGTGTGCGATTCTTATAATGGTTTGTGGACTGGCAAAAAGGAACCGCTTATTAAAATAGGTGTGGTCAGAAACGCTAACTTTACGAAGGATTGCAAACTAAAGCATTCGAACATTATATTTATAGATGTAGAGAAAAAGAAGTTCGATAAAAACAGAAAGCTCAAATACGGAGATATTATTATTGAGCGTTCAGGAGGTAGCGAACATCAACTTGTTGGTCGTCCTGTTATTTTCGACATTGAAGATGGCGATTATTCATTTAGTAATTTTACATCTGCATTGAGAATAAAGGACGCACAACCTATAACATTCCAATTCCTTCACAGATATTTATATCACTTCTATTTGAGCGGAGGAACAGCGAAAATGCAAAGTAACACAATCGGGTTACACAATTTGGATTTTAAAGCGTTCTTGGATATTCCTGTCCCTGTACCATCACTCTCCGAGCAGGAGCGTATAGTGTGCAGGCTGGATGCGTTGTTTTCTCATTTGGATGCGTTGCAGAGTAACACGCGACGTGCCATCGACGACGCAAAGGAACTATTCCAAAGCAAACTGCAACAAGCAATGAATAAAGGTTGGGAAGAAAAGATTTTGGGAGAGGTGTGCGAAGTGCTTGACTATAGGCGAATACCTATAACAAAAGATAAACGTTCAAAGGGAAATATCCCTTATTATGGAGCATCAGGTATTCAAGATTATGTGAAAGACTTTATTTTTGATGAAGACTTAGTGCTTTTAGGTGAAGATGGCGCAAAATGGGGAGCGGGCGATAATTCTTCTTATACGATTTCGGGCAAGACTTGGGTTAACAATCATGCCCATGTGCTAAGACCATATCGTAACATTGTTAAGGATAATTGGTTGGTTTATTATTTGAATTATTCAGATTTGACTGGGTATATTACTGGAGTAACGGTTCCTAAGTTAAACCAACAGAAGATGCGAACCATTCCCATTCCTCTTCCTCCTCTCTCCGAGCAGGAGCGAATAGTATCGGAGTTGGATGCTTTGTCCCAAAGCATAGAGCAGTTGCAAGCGAACTTTGCCCGCCAGACGGCTTCGATAGAGGAGTTGCGACAGAGCACACTCCACGAGGCGTTTGAGGGCAATATATAATATATATATAATAAGGTATAGGAACGATGAACGAGAGCGACACAAGATTGAAGAAGATTGACCCGCTGCTGACGCTGGCAGGCTGGGGCACGGTGGCAGAGAGCCACATGTTTACGGAGCAGAACATCACGACGATTGCCCCTGGGCGCATCACGTCGGACGGACGGCACCGCAAACCGCGACGGATGGACTATCTGCTGGTGTATCGCGGGCAGAAGATAGGCATAGTGGAGGCAAAGGCAGACACTCTGCCCGTGGAGGCAGGCATAGAGCAGGCTAAGGAGTATGCCGACACGATGAAGATACGCTTCACCTACGCCTGCAACGGCGACGCTATCTACCAAATAGACATGGCGACTGGCAAGGAAGGGCTGGTGGACGGCTTCCCCAGTCCCGATCGGCTGTGGCAGATGACGTTTCCGAAGTCGAACACGTGGCGCGACCGCTTCAACCTCTGCCCGCTCTACACCGACGACCGCCACGGGGCACGATATTATCAGGAGATAGCCATCCGCAAGGTTACCGACGCCATAGCCGACGGACGGCGACGGGTGCTGCTGACGATGGCCACAGGCACTGGCAAGACCTACACGGCGTTCCAGATATGCTGGAAACTGATGGAGACGAGATGGAACACGTCGGGCGAGCCAACCAGACTGCCGCGAATACTCTTCCTTAGCGACCGAAACATACTGAGCGACCAGGCGGAGGGCGACTTCTGCGGCTTCAAGAAGGAGGCGATAGCACGCATCTCGCCCGACAACATACGCCTATGGAACGGTTTTCTGCCGAAAGGAAAGAGCCTATACTTCACTATCTTCCAAACCTTTATGACCACCGACAGCGAGGGCAAGCCCTACTATACGCACTATCAGCCCGACTTCTTCGACCTCGTAATCATCGACGAGTGCCACCGCGGCGGAGCCAACGACGAGAGCCAGTGGCGCGGCATAATGGAGTATTTCGCCGACGCCTGCCAACTCGGTCTGACTGCTACGCCGAGGCGCGACGTCAACGCCGACACTTACGAATATTTCGGCGAGCCCGTTTACACCTACTCGCTGAAGCAAGGCATCGCCGACGGCTATCTGACGCCCTTCCGCGTGATGCGCATCACTGGCGACCTCGACGACTATCGCTTCGATGCTGAGCGCGACAAGGTGGTGAGCGGCGAGGTGGACGAGGGGCGCACTTACACCGAGGCCGACTTCTACCACGGCAACATAGAGATGCGGCAACGCGACGAACTGCGGGTGGAGCAACTGATGCGGCTCATCAATCCGAAGGAGAAGACCATCGTGTTTTGTGCCACCCAGAACCACGCCCTGCAAGTGTGCGCGATGATCAACCAGCGGAAGCCTGCCGACGTTACTTCGCCTTTCTACTGCTGCCGAGTAACAGCGGACGATGGCGACGACGGCGAGCGACAGTTGAAGGCGTTTCAAGACAATGAGATGTCGATACCTACGATACTCACCACGTCGCGCAAGCTATCGACAGGCGTTGATGCCCGCAACGTGCGCAACATAGTGCTGATGCGACCAGTAAACAATATGGTGGAGTTTAAGCAGATACTCGGGCGCGGCACCCGCCTGTTCGACGACAAGCACTATTTCACGCTCTACGACTTTGTGCGTGCGAGCGATAAGTTCAACGATGCCGACTGGGACGGACTGCCCGAACCGTCGGATGTGCCCAGCGATGGCGACAATGGCACGGGCGATGGCACAGGCAATGGCGGCGGCCCACATGTTTGCCCCGTCTGCGGAATGAGCCCGTGCGTCTGCGAGAAGCCGGAGAAAGAGCGTCTGCGCATACGGCTGAGCGACAGCCACGTGGTGGAGGTGCGGGCGAGTATGGCTCACGACGAACTCTTTATGTTTGGCGACGAGCTCATCGACCTCGCCGAGTATATCAAGCGGTTGTTTGGTTGTATTCCCAAGTTCTTCCATAGTGCCGACGACCTGCGCCGCCAATGGAGCGACCCCGACACGCGAGCCGGACTAATCAGCCAGTTGGAGGCGGAGAACTTCTCTATGGACCGCCTGAGCGTGGTGCGCGAGATGCTGGAGATGGAGAAGTGCGACATGATGGACGTGCTGGAGTTCCTTGCCTACCACACCACTCCTCTGGAGCGCGAGCGTCGCGTGGCGTTGGCGCAAGAGGCTATAATGCGCGACCTGACAGCTCAGCAGCAAGACTACGCCGCCTTCGTGTTGAACCTCTATAAGCGCGAGGGCTTCCGCATGTTCAGTCAGGATAACGTAGGCCAGGTAATCACCATGAAATACGGCACCATACGCGACGCGAAGAACCATCTCGGCAGCATCGACGCCATCCAGAAGCTCAACCACAGCATCCAGCAGCATATCTACTCCGCCACGGCGTAGGCTGCGGCTAATCTACGCGATTTCTTTATTTCAAATATGCATCGGTGCCCTTCCGAGCGATAACATCCGTTGCAGAGAATCATCTTTGGTCGGGTCTCGTTCAGGAGATTAGCAGATGCCAATGCACTCTCGCGCCCTCGTCCCTTGCCACCTGCGCCAGCATCAGCATATCCATGTGGGCGATACCGCAAGCGTTGAGACGCAAACATTGTTCGCGCGCTTGCTCTACGGTGTTGCCCTTGTTCAGGCTCTTCAAGACATCCTCCATCCCACTTTCTATGCCGACATAGAGGTCGTTGACGCCCAGTTCGCGCAAGTTTTTCAGGTCATCGTCCGACTTTCGCATGATGTTTCTTATGGCCGCATACATCGTGATGGTCTCACATTCGGGCAGATAGCGCTTTATGAGTTCGATGATTGGCTTCAGTCGTCCGAAGGAGAGCGCGAAGGGGTCGGCACCGACGAGATAGACTCTCTTGGTAGACCAGCCTGTGTGCCTGGCACAACGGTGAGCATAGACATGTTTACCATCGTTGGGTGCAGTCCGTCGTATAGCTTTGCCGTGGCATGAGCGTTGTCGAGTCCGTATTTGTGTCCACCTGCACCATTCAGGAAATTGACAATGTAAGGCATGCCAGCGCGGTCGATTTTCTCCAATACCTCCCGTGCTCGCTCCTCCCCATCATCGAGACCATGCGAGATTGGGGCGAGTCGTTCCGTCCCGAAATGAATAAGATACTTCAGGAGAAATGTTCTTCGTGAGTTCTTTGAAGGTTGTATTATGAAAATAATATTCCTTGACTTCTACGGTGTACGATGCTTCTTTCCCCATTCTTCTCCCCATTCTGAAGGGTAGATATACCATTTGTCGCTTCCGTCGCCATTTGTGTAGTATTCGTCTGTTTCCTTAATATAGTAGGTTGTAATTCCTTCATCATAATTGATGGGTACGTACAAAACGGTTAAGTTTGATGCCACTGTATGCTCTCCCCAAAATGCCTTTTGGGTGTTCAGCATTGAATCACAGTATTCTTCGGAGAAGTGCCCGAAATGGCAATAGAATTCCTTGCCGTCTATATGCTTGTTGATGAGTTCGTAGTTTTGCGTGTCAACGGCGTTAATGTATTGCTCGATGGCTTCGTGTGAGAAGTCTGAACTCAAAAGGATTTTCTCCGGAGAGGCTTGCTTATTGGCAGTACAAGCCGTCAATAAGATGGTGAAAACAAAGAGAATCTTTTTCATACTACGAATTTCTATTCTGAATATGGATTTAGAAACTAATCTTGTTCACTCAGCTCTGCCGTTTGGCTCGTATATGAATTCTGTCTATAACTCGCATAGACATATTCCATGAGCGCGATGTCCATCGCCACTTCGCCTTGCATGAGATAGTCGTCGCGATGAGCTTTCAGGTTGTTCAGGATAGTGGTTGCCTCATCCTCTTGCCCATTCAGCAGGAGAGCGACGGTGAACTTTATGCGCTGCTTGCTGCTTTGCGTGCGCTCAAACTGATGCACATATTTGCTGAGGCGGTCGGTATAGAGAACCTTTGCCTCGTCGTTCCGACCGGTAACAAGGCAGATGAAAACTTTTTCGAGCGACAGTTCTGTGGCCAGCAGAGGCATCATTCGTGGTTCGTCGAGCCCCTCGTTGATTAGCCGAAGAGCGTCCTCCCAACGATGTTCCGCCTCCATTCGCCCCACCACCATCAGTTGCCAGTTGGCTTGAATGCCGTCGCTCCAATCCACTGGCTCCTCGTTGAACATCTCTTCGGGCAATTCGTTGATTAGAGCCCCTTCTTGAATCTTGGCGTTAACTTCAAGCATCTGGCATATCAAACGCTTGTCGCGGGGCGAACGATTGAGGTAAAGCATATTGTAGCCATCGTTGCTGATGCCCGACATTTTCATCGGGATGCCGCTCATCAGGGCACTGTAATAACCAATGATGGCCACCATGACCAAGAAGAAAATCGCCCACTTTGGAATGTCGCAACAGAAGAGCAATGCAAGGGCAACGGTTGAAACTATGACGTTGGCCAGCACACCGCCCATGTTATACCATCGCATATCGATCTCGTCCAAGGGCTTTCGAGGTGGCGCCATCAGACATTGTCCAGCGGTTCCGCTCACGTTGAACCTCCGCCAAACGTATTTCCCGTCTCGTCGGATTAGCGCAAAGTTGAAAATTCGGAACGAAACGAACCGATAACCCGTGAGCAATCCTGCCGCCAAATGGCCACCTTCGTGAACAATAATCTGAAGGAAGAACGCCACGACAGCGCCCAGGCATGCCGCAATGAATATGCCGATCATCTCAAGCACATCTACCTTCCCCAATATTTCAGGTATCTCTGACACGCTTCTCCCTCCGAAAAAGACCAACGCTCCCACGCCAACGGTCAGTCCTACCGTAAAGCAGGCGACAAAGAAAACAATTATTATCAACGCTTTTTTCATCATAATCAAAGTTACTTAAGTTTTATGCTCATAAAGTTTACGGCTATGCTGTTGCGTTGAGCAATTCAAGATGAAAGCGAGTAACTTCCTTGGATTATTCTCGGCAATTTAAGCTAAATCACAAACCAATTTAAGCTAAATCACGTCCTGATTTAACATGAGCATCCCGAAGTGAAGCTCTATCTCTTCATCAGTTTCTTGCCGTCGGAGATGTAGATTCCTTTGGGCGTTTCTTCCATCGTTGAACTGACGGCGCGGCCCTTTAGGTCGTAAATCGGGGTGGCGCGGTCGTCGGTCGTTATGGCGCTTACGGCATCGGGCACGACCGCCTTGAGTGTCATTCTGTCGATGTCGGGCATCCATGCGTTGGCGTTGTATAGACGCACAACGTTTTCGCCTGCTTGCAGTTGTACGCGAGCCACTACGGAGTCCACCTTCGTCCACGAACCGGAGTTGCAACTCAGTTTCTGGCTCTCGCCGCCGTTCACCGTCAGGTTCATCGTCCGGCTCTCTCCGCTCTGATAGAAGAAGGTGAGGTCGTATTCGCCAGCCTCCGCCACGTAAACGTTTTTCCATTGCAGGTCGTTGTTGGCGCTCTTGCCGAGCCATCCCACTTTCTCGCCACCTGAGCAGTTGGAGTCGTCAACATAGATGGCGGTACCAACAGACTGATTGTTGTATATCTCCTGATATGCACTGAGCCAAGCCGTTTCGGCCTCGTAAACGGTGCGCATAAGACGCCGCTCGGCTGTAAGTTTCAGGAAACGTGTGCCGTGGGCCGAGACGCTCGTTGTGTAACTATCTTCGTAGGTTCCTGCGTCTTTCCTTGTCATCAGATTACGGACGGCGACCTGTCCGCCGAGGTCAACGTCGCTGAACTTCAACGTCATTTTCACCGCCTTGTCGGTGGGGTTATATAGTGCCACCACTCGGCTGAGCCCATATTTCTCGTCAACGTCCTTCACGAGCGTATAGGTGCCGTCTGCTGCGCTTGCTACGTAGGCTTGCAGTCCCAGCGCGTCTTGGTTGACGGCTATCAGCTCCTCGTTTCCGAGCAGCTTGCGCGTTGACGGCGAGATGCTGCCGAGGTCGCATCCTATCAGCAATGGCGAGCTCATGATGCACCACATTCCGAAGTGCGTCTGGTCCTCAATGGTCGATAGTCCGCGCCCTACCTCAAGCATATCCATGTCGTTGTAGTGTCCGTTGGCGCAGTAGGCCGATAGATAGAGGTTCTGCGAGATGATGTTCTTCACCGATTCCCACGAGGCGTAGATGTCCTGCGATATGCGCCACGAGTCGGCTATGTCGCACACCCACGTTCCTGGGAAGTCCCATCGGCAGACGTTGTAAACCACTTTTTTGCCCGTCTTCGCTATCGCTTTGGCTATGTCGGTGTATCGCTCTTTCTCGTTGAGCGCGAGATGTTCGGAGTTCTGCCCCGCCGAGCCTCCGCAGAAGTCCACCTTGATGAAGTCGAAGTCCATCTCGTTGAAATACATCTCGCAGTCCTCCTCGTCGTGTTCGTAGAGTCCTGCCCCTACGCCTCCAGTCTCGCCTCCGTAGAACGATGCGCAGGTGTTATGTCCGGCGTCGGAGTAGGTACCCGCCTTGAGTCCTTTGGAGTGGATATAGTCCACCACGGGCCGCAGTCCGTTGGGGAAGCGCGTCGGGTGTATGACGAGTCGTCCGTTGGCGTCGCGGTTATAGAAGAATCCGTCGTCGATGTTGATATATTTGTAGCCCACGGTGTCGAGTCCGTTGTCCACCATTGCGTCGGCTTGTCGCCTGATGATGCTGTCGCTGATGTTGGCGGCGTAGGTGTTCCACGAGCTCCATCCCATAGTGGGTGGCGCGAACGTCTGTGCGTGGGCTGGCTGTTGCGTCAGTGCGGCACATACCACTGTCAGTGCGATTAGGCAGTGCTTTCTCATTGTTTTGAATGATGTTTTCATAATCATAGTCGTTGAACTTAGCTCTTTGGCGCGACAAAGATAGTGAAAATCTCTCAAACGAGAGTCGTCTTTAGTGTTTTTTAATAAAAAGGTTTCTTTCTCGCTTGCCTGTTGACTTTAAATGAAAAAATAATGGGAAGAGAATGGATTTTCAAAATGTTTGCGTAACTTTGCGTCGCCGAACATACAAACCAAGTGTTATATAAAAGAGGAGACCGACAACGATGGATGCTGCGAAATATATGATTGTGGATTTGCAACAGCAGGATGGGAGGAGTCCTTTCATAACCGAGCGTGTTGCGAAAGTCAGGAAGGAGGGCGACTTCTATTGGATATTCTTCTGCGAAAGTCAAAAGCCGTGGAAATATCGTATGGAGCGACTCTTTTACAGTGAGACCCCAGAGGTCGTGGACTTGGAGAATCGTGGCTTTTATATCAAGAAAAAACGCATAACAAACGCTGAACGCGTGTTGCGCTTTACGAACGGAAAGCAAACGTTTTGGCATATAATCTACAAGAACGGTTACGAAGAGAGCCTCGGCGACCGCGACGTCTATCTTTCGAGAACGGAAATATTTGCGGAAAACGTTGACCTGTGGAGTTTCCTCAACCATTTTGTTTCGGAAACGGGATTGCTCGTTCATGCAGACAAGGACGAGCCGCTGAACATCTTGCAGTTGCAATACAATCTGGTGGACGTAAAGCGCGACAACACGCCGCTCGCCCTCTATCTGAAAGGCAAACGACGTGGGGCATCGATGAGATTGCCTTCTTCCGTTTTCTATCCCTTTGGATGTAACGGAAGTCAAAAGAAGGCAGTGGAGAATGCACTTTGCAACCAAGTGAGCATCATTCAAGGGCCGCCAGGAACAGGTAAGACGCAGACCATACTCAACATCATCTCGAACCTGCTGGTGAGAGGGAAAACCGTGCTGGTGGTGTCGAACAACAATTCGGCAGTGGATAATGTGGCGGAGAAGCTATCCTCGGAGGAAGTAGGCCTTGGATTTATTGTTGCCAAGCTGGGGAGCGTGGAGAACAGGACGCATTTCGTTGAGCACCAGCCAGAATATCCCGATATGACGGGCTGGGCGTTAGAGAATGAGGCCGACGTGAGAAAGCGCGTTGACGAGACGTTAAGGATTGCGAGTGAGGGATTTGACAAACAAACCCGACTGGCACGTCTGCGCACGGAGTATGCTGCCCTGCTCACGGAGCAGAAATATGACAGTATGCGAAAGGAGTCGGAAGGGCAAGCCTCTTGGCTCGACACGAAGCCCTCGGAGAAACTGATGAAGTTGTTATTGCTGTTGCAACGCATTTCGGATGTGGGAAAACGCGTCTCGCTTTTTGCCCGAATCAGATGGTGTCTTGCGTTGGGCGTGCGCACTTGGGGACTGCTGAAAGAGCCCGATGCCGCCGAGACATTGGAAGCAGCGTACTATCGTTCGCGGAAGGCCGAAATAGAAACAGAGATGGGCGAGTGTGAGAGTTTCCTGAAATCAAACAACATAGCGGAGTGCGTGAGCGAGCTCCGCCGATGTTCGTTAGACTATCTGAAATCGTATGTCGCATCAAAATGCAAAGGACGGTCGCGAACCGTGTTTGAACGAAAGACAATTAAGCAGAAGTCGGAGCAGTTTTTAGAGGAATACCCAGTGGTTCTCAGCACCACCTATTCTGCAAAGAGTTGCATCTCAAAAGAGATGGTCTTCGATTACGTCATCATGGACGAGGCGTCGCAAGTGGATATTGCAACGGGAGCGTTGGCTCTTTCGTGTGCTGAGAACGTCGTAATCGTTGGCGACGACAAGCAGTTGCCAAACGTAATAGATAGCAAAACGCTACAAGTGATTGAAGATTTGGAAACGACCTATTCCGTAGGCGAGGAATATCGCATAAGCAAGAACAGTTTTTTGAGTTCATGCAACAAGGTCTTTAGTGATGCGCCCTCCACCTTGCTCAGAGAGCATTACCGTTGCCACCCTAAGATTATAGAGTTTTGCAACAAGGTGTTCTACGACGGCGAGTTGCTCACGATGACAAAAGACGACGGCAGGGAAGACGTGCTCCACGTGTTTCTCACTCCAAAGGGCAACCACGCACGCGGGCACGTCAACCAGAGAGAAATCGACGTGATAAGGCAAGAGGTGATGCCCACGTTGGAAGGGGAGGAGTCGGTAGGCATAATATCGCCATATCGCGACCAGACGGAGGAGATAAACAGGCAGTTGAGCAAAGACATGGCAAGCACCGTACACAAATACCAAGGGCGCGAGTGCGATGCCGTCATCATGAGCATGGTGGACAACCAACCGACATCGTTTTCTGATGACGCCAATCTCTTGAACGTGGCCATATCGCGGGCGAAGAATCGCCTTTGCATCGTTGCAACAGGAAACGACATTCCGAAGGAGAGTATCCTCGCGCAACTCATAGGATATGTGCGCTATAACAATTTCGACGTTACGGAGAGCAAGCTCCATTCCGTTTTCGATGTTCTCTATAAACAATATACTAAAGGATGGCTACAGCTTGAGAACGAACAAGGATTGCCGTCTGACGAACTCTCCGAAAAATTGATATATTCCACGCTCTGCAAAGCATTGGAGCAAATGGGATTAAGCAGCAAAATTCATATCCTTGCCTATTACCCACTTTCTCGACTGATTACCGACAATAGTATTCTCTCCGAAGAAGAAAAAGATTTCGTGAGAAGTCCGCTGTCTCACATTGATTTCCTTTTATACAACACAGTTACGAAGAGTCCTCTACTGTGCGTGGAAATAGACGGATGGCGTTATCATAACACTGATGTGCAACGCCGCCGCGACAGCCTTAAAGACGCCATTCTGTCTAAATACAACCTTCCAATAGAGAGGCTATCGACCACCTCCGTTGTCAACATCGATACGCTGGCAAACACCATCCAGCGAGTTGTCGGGCATTCCTCTCTTTAGTGCCATCTTCGCAGTCATTTCTCTCTCTTGGGTCATCTCTTATGCCTTCTTTTGCGCCCTTTGTGGGTCGTTCCTTTGTTCAATAAGAAACGAATAAACAGAATAGAACCAACCTCCCAAACTTTCTGTAGTGAAGAAACAAAAATAATCCGCGCAACTGCTTAAGTTACGCGGATCGTTTATTTGTCGTTTACGAGTGAAATTCTACTTGACCTCCTCGAAGTCGGCGTCTTGAACGTTCTGGTCTTGCGACGGGCCTTGCTGCTGTTGCTGCTGGTTGGCGTTGAAACCTCCTGCGTCGGCTCCAGGTTGCTGGGCACCTGCACCTTGATACATCTGCTGAGAGGCGGCGTGCCAAGCCTCTTGAAGAGCCTTCAGAGCGTTGTCGATGGCGATGAGGTCTCCACTCTTGTGAGCCTCCTTGAGTTGGCCGAGAGCATTCTCGATGGCACCCTTTTTGTCGGCAGGAATCTTGTCGCCAAGCTCTTTGAGTTGGTTTTCTGTCTGGAATATCATCGAGTCGGCCTCGTTCATCTTGTCAACGCGCTCGCGCTCCTTTTGGTCGGCGGCGGCGTTTTTCTCTGCCTCGGCCTTCATGCGCTCTATCTCCTCCTTGCTCAGACCGCTCGAAGCCTCAATGCGGATGGCCTGTTCCTTGCCCGTAGCCTTGTCTTTGGCCGTAACGTTGAGAATGCCGTTGGCATCGATGTCGAACGTTACCTCAATCTGGGGCACGCCACGCGGTGCGGGAGCGATGCCGGTAAGGTTGAACTGGCCGATGCTCTTGTTCTGCGAAGCCATCGGACGCTCGCCTTGCAGAACGTGGATTGTAACCTCGGTCTGGTTGTCGGCAGCAGTGGAGAACACTTGGCTTTTCTTGCAAGGGATGGTCGAGTTAGCGTCAATCAGTTTGGTCATCACTCCGCCCATGGTCTCGATGCCGAGGGTAAGCGGTGTTACGTCGAGTAGTACAATGTCGCCCACGCCGCCTTCCTTGTTCAGAATGGCACCCTGAATGCTGGCACCTACGGCCACCACTTCGTCGGGGTTGACGCCCTTAGAAGGCTCCTTGCCAAAGTAGTTCTTTACGAGCTCCTGCACGGCGGGGATACGGCTCGAACCGCCCACGAGGATTACTTCGTCTATCTGCGATACGCTCAGTTTGGCGTCTTCCATTGCCTTCTGGCAGGGTACGAGGCAATTCTGAATAAGACTGTGAGCCAGTTGCTCGAACTTGGCACGGGTGAGCGTCTTCACGAGGTGTTTCGGCATACCGTTGACCGGCATAATGTAGGGCAGGTTGATCTCGGTAGTCGTCGAGCTTGACAATTCTATCTTAGCCTTCTCGGCAGCCTCTTTCAGTCGCTGCATAGCCATCGGGTCGCCTTTCAAGTCGGCTCCTTCGTCGTTCTTGAACTCCTCTACGAGCCAGTCTATAATAACTTGGTCAAAGTCGTCGCCGCCAAGGTGAGTGTCGCCATTAGTCGAGAGCACCTCAAATACTCCGCCACCGAACTCAAGGATAGAGATATCGAATGTGCCGCCTCCGAGGTCGAACACTGCAATCTTCATGTCCTTGTTAGACTTGTCAACACCGTAGGCCAGTGCGGCAGCCGTAGGCTCGTTCACTATACGGCGAACGTTGAGTCCAGCAATCTGTCCAGCCTCTTTCGTGGCTTGACGCTGCGAGTCGCTGAAGTAGGCTGGCACGGTAATCACGGCATCCGTAACTTCCTGTCCAAGATAGTCCTCGGCCGTCTTCTTCATCTTCTGGAGCACCATAGCCGAGATCTCCTGCGGCGTGTATTGGCGTCCGTTGATGTTCACGCGCGGCGTGTTGTTGTCGCCCCTTACCACTTCGAATGGCACTCGGCTAATTTCTTTCGTTACCTGGTCGTAGGTCTCGCCCATGAACCTCTTGATACTGTAAACGGTGTTCTTCGGATTGGTGATGGCCTGACGCTTGGCTGGGTCGCCCACCTTGCGCTCTCCACCGTCCACGAATGCCACAACCGACGGGGTTGTGCGCTTTCCTTCGCTGTTAGCGATGACCACCGGCTCGTTGCCCTCAAACACTGCGACGCACGAGTTGGTAGTTCCTAAGTCGATTCCAATAATCTTTCCCATAATCTTATTCTTTTAATTATTATTTGTTCAACATATTTATTCTGAGCCAACGCTCACCTATTTTAATAACAATCGGTGTGCCAAATCCCTCTTTTGGCACAAACGAGCTGGGAATTGGCAGAAAGGACGGCCTTATCACTGCCATTTTGACATAAAACACAATAAATTGCTCATTTTTTTTGGCGGTTTGGCATAAATTGACTACCTTTGCATAGTAATTACAAAACAAACGTTTCATGAAGCGAACATTTTTATTGACTTTGCTGGCGATTGCCGTAAGCCTCGCCAACGCACAGAACTCGTACATCGTCAAGACGAGCAATGTGAAGAATCAAGGGTCAGAAGCCACAACCAACGTAGCCGACGGAGAAAAAGCTAAGGAAGAGCAGCAAGAAGAAGCCACCGACTTCCTCAGCAAGTATTTCAAGTACCAAAGCCTCTGCGACTGGCAGGAGGGTATGAAGTTTATGGTCATACCTGAAAAATACGACCTCATAGTCAGCCAGTTCTTCGACGCTGTAACAAAGAAATCAATAGGAATGGGAAAACTTCGCTACAAGATTCTCATCTACAAAAATCACGACGAGGACGACAGAGGAACGGCGAGACTCAATTTCTATTGCCCTGATGACGAGAAGTCATATTACTACGAGATACTCAACGGTTCGTTCGAGGACTACTGCTACGGCAAGATAGGAGTGCCGGCACTCGCTTACCTCGGCGATGTTGACATTGCGCGCGAGAAACTCATGGGACAGAAACTTTACACCAACAACACCAAATACTACATCGACACCGAAGTGAATGGCGACGGAATACAGGAGGTGAAGGTGAACAAGAACATCCCCGTAGAAGTGGTTGCCGTAGGAGTCGGAACGCGCAACTATCCCGTAAAGATAATCGTGAAAGACGCCAAAGGCAACGAGTTCTTCCAGACCGTGGCCATGAGCAAGACCAACAGTGGAGTGAGAAACGACGAATTCCACGAGCTCGACAACAAGCACCACGAATTCTACAACTCGTTCCAGCTTGCCGATGCCAACGTGAAGGCCAGCGGAGAATACTCCAAGTATATCGGACGAAAGGTTTACACGCGCTACGCAACAACGATGGAGAACGAGGCAGGCGAGAAGGTTAAGATTGCACGCAACTCGCAGTTCATCATAAAGAGCATCGAGGCACAAAACGACACCAAGTACGTTAAGATGACTCTCGAAGGCGTAACGTCGAAGAAGAACTACTACAAGCAAGTGACCTTCAAGAACGACAACGTGGCCGGCGACATCGACGGATATAAGGAAGACTACTACTTCTATCTCTTCTCCGACAAGAAACTCACAGGAAAGGGGCCGAGCATCACCATCAGCAAGAAAACCCGTCGCAACAGATAATAATAAAGAATTAGGTACGCGCGTACCTATATAATAAAATAAAGCGGATGCACCGTTTCCCAAAAGAGACGATGCATCCGCTTCTGTTTTTTCGCCTGCGGCAGTTGTGTGTATATCGGCGCAATAGTCTTTAACGCCTCATTCATCTATGTGCAATCGACAGCTCGTTTTTTGTGCACCTATTGTCGCTTTATGGCTCGCGAGAGCTGATAAAGAATGTCCCTCGAAATGCCTCAATATCAGTACGAAAACAAGTGGATATTTCCACCACCGTGGAAGTTTGTTCCCACCACCGTAGGAGCTAACTTCTACCGTGGTAAAAAGAAACTCTTACGGTGGTGGGAGTTTCGTTGGATTATGGTGCAAGTTCCTTATATCGGAACTTGCTCATTTTCTCGCTCTTGGCAAAGGCAAGGATAAACCATACACTAAAAAAGATTAAAAACGGAAAATGATGAAAGGATAACTGCAATTTGTGTAATTGCTATTTCGGTAAATTGTTGTATATTTGCAGCGAAAAATCATTTCGCGGGAACTATGTGAAGGGGTAATCGGCAAAGCCGAACAATCGCATTACGCTGGAAATTAGCGGCAAAGAGAATCCTGCAAACATTGAAAATCCCGTCTAAAAAACGAAAATCCTGACTAAAAATAAACAACTTATGAAAAGACGACTACTTTTGACAATGGCATTGTGCGTCGCAATGACGGGCTTTGCCGCAAGCGACGACTTCCGAAAGGTGGCCCAGACACCGCCGATGGGCTGGAACTCGTGGGACTGCTACGGGCCGAGCGTTACGGAGCAGCAAATCTACAACAACGCCATCTATATGCGCGACAACCTGCTCGAACATGGGTGGAACTACGTGATTTGCGACATCCGATGGTACACCAACGACACTGGATTCTGGTACAATCAGTCGAACCCCGTCTATAGCTACGACGAATATGGCCGATACACGCCCAACACGTCGCGCTTCCCTTCGGCTGCCAATGGGGTGGGGTTCAAAGCCATAGCCGACTCCATCCACGCTATGGGAATGAAGTTTGGTATCCACATCATGCGTGGCGTTCCGAAGGTTGCCGTGCAGAAGAAGTTGCCCATTCTCGGAACTAATTATACCTGCAACCAGATTTATAACACAGACACGCTCTGCACTTGGCTTAGCGACAACTATACTGTGGATTGCACTAAGCCGGGCGCACAGGCTTACTACAACTCGCTTCTCAATCTCTATGCCTCGTGGGGAGTCGATTTCATCAAGGTGGACGATCTCAGCCGTCCCTATCACGACGGAGAGATTTGGCTTCTGCGCAATGCAATCGACCAGTGTGGGCGCGACATCGTGTTGAGCATGAGCCCCGGAGCCACGCCGCTGGCAAAGGCCGAGAGCTGCCAACAGAACGCCAATATGTGGCGAATGATGGACGACCTGTGGGACTCGTGGAGCGACATTCTCAAGGTGTTTAATCTCTGCGCCGACTGGAACGAATATCGTCAGGAAGGCAACTGGCCCGATTGCGACATCCTGCCACTCGGGCGAATACGCATCACCGAGACGGCACGCGACACGAAGCTCACCGAAGACGAGCAGCAGACGGTGATGACACTGTGGAGCATCTTCAAGTCGCCACTCTTCTTCGGAGGCGACCTCACCTACAACAGCGACGCCACGCTAAGCCTGCTGACAAACGACGACGTAATCTACGTGAACCAGCATTCCGAGGGCAACCGACTGGTTTCAAGCGACGGACAATCAATCGTTTGGACGGCCAACGACCCGAACTCCGATGACCGGTATGCCGCACTATTCAACATCGGAAGCGGCAACTCGTGGATAAGCGCCAACCTCGCCCTCTATTCCACCGAGACCATCTCGAACCTCACCACAGGATACAGCACTAACGTTGATGTGGACATTCCCGAAGGAAGCACCACGCTCGCACTCGCGCTCGACGATGCACACGGGAGCTACTCGTATGACCACGGCGATTGGATTAACCCAACCATACACTTCAGCGACGGCTCGTCGAGACTGCTCACTGCCGACGACGTGATTAGCACCAACACGGGCGGCTCGTATTACAACTATGTCAACTGGAACAAGAACATCGAAAACAGTGGCAAACTCTGCATCAACGGCACAAAATACGACAACGGCATCTCGGCACACGCCAATGCGCTCGTGCTCTTCTCGCTGCCCGAAGGCGTGGTGAAGTTCACCGCCCTCTGCGGCATCGACCAGACCAGCACCAGCCAGAGTGGAGCCACGCCGACGATGAAGTTTATGGTGTTCAACTGCGACCCGACCACGCGCTTCGTCAACACCGACGGCGCACTGGCCAACAGCGGTCTCGTGAGCGGCACCCACCAGAGCGAGGGAGTGAGCATTGAGGCCGACATCGACGGAGCGGAGAAACTCTATCTCGTGGTAACCAACGCCGGCGACAACTTCAACTACGACCATGCCGACTGGATAAACCCGACGCTCATCGACTACGACGGCAACGAGACCCTGCTCACAACCATAAAATACACGAAGGCAACAACCGACTGGTACGACATAGCCAACTACGGCAAAAACGTTGACGGCGGACAGCTCAACGTGGGCGGCACGAAATACTCCGACGGCATAGGCACCAACGCCAACGCCATCATAGAATACGACCTGCCGAAGGGACAATACAAGACGTTCAGAAGCTTCGTGGGCTACGACTATGCCATGAAGCAATACACCAATCAGGGCGTAACGATGGAGTTTCTCGTCTTCACCTCCGACCCGACAAACGACAGCACGCAGGTGGTGCTCGACCTAACCCAGCTCGGCTACGACGCCGACGAGGAGTGCGAGATCTACGACCTGTGGAACAAGGCAACCGTAGGCACCTACACCAACAGCGACTTCGCCCCGACCATAGCCGCCCACGGCAGCGCAATGTATCGCATTCGCTCCACCGGCAGCAAGACGGCCATAAGAGGCACCGAGACCACTGAAGCGCCGACCGTCTCGCGCACATCCTCCCGCACCTACGACCTGCAAGGCCGCCAGGTAAGTGAGTCCGCCGCCCAGCGCGGCATATATATAAAAGGTGGGAAAAAGAGGCTGAAACGATAGGCGGCAAAACTTAAAACTTTTCGCTGTCTTTATTTTAGACAGGATTAACAAGATAAACAAGAAAAAGGAAATCTTGACAATCTTGTTAATCCTGTTTTAATATGTTGTAAACTATTCCTTTTTCGAGGGCAATTTCACCGAATCTGACAATTTGTTCAATTCTTCTGCGCTACTGTTAAGGGCTATGTCGGCAAATCGCCGTACCTTTGCAGCCGGAAATCTGCGAGTAAGCGAGAGCGAGAGCAGATTCAGCGAAAACAGAAACAAGAAACATTTAATTTTTAAAAAGAAGAAAGATGAAAGTAGCAGTTATTGGTTCGACGGGAATGGTTGGAAGTGCCGTCGTAAAAGAATTGGCCAACCGTGGACACGAAGTGAAGGCAATCGCACGTAAACCCGAAAAGGTGATGGCGCACGAGAACGTGAAGGCCGAGAAAGCCGACGTCATGGATGCCGACTTCGCGAAACATCTGGAGGGCGCAGATGCCGTGGTGTCGGCCTTCAGCACTGGCAACTGGACTGACGGGGAGCGGTTCACCGAGGGCGCAAACGCGATAGTGAACGCCGCCGCAAAGGCCAACGTGCCGTATATCCTGATCGTGGGCGGCGCAGGCAGTCTTTATGTGGCTCCGGGCGTGCAGCTTGTCGATGTGCCGCAGTTCCCGGCAAGCGTGTTCCCCGTGGCCAATGCGGCACGCAACCTGCTCAACGACCTCCGCGCCCGCAACGACGTCAACTGGTCGTTCATCTGTCCGCCCGCCTCGTTCGCCGGAGGTGAGGTGAGCTACGAGCGCACCGGCAAGTATCGTCTCGGCGACGACAACGTGATGATGGACAAGGAGGGCAAACCTGCCGACATCAGCGTAGCCGATATGGCTGTGGCCATAGCCGATGACATAGAGAAGAAAGGACATCTGAAGACCCGCTTTACCGTAGCGGCCGAGGAGTAATGATTGAATTAATGTTTAAAGTTTAAAGTGAAAAAGATTTTCTTAGCACTCGCAGCCGTCTGCCTATTCGCGGCGACGGCATGCCAAAACAGCAACTCAAACGTCAACGCAAACAATCAGGAAGACACGATGAAAACATTACCAAAGACCGATGCCACGGTGCTAGTGCTAGTGGCTCACCCCGACATTCAGAAAAGCACCGCCAACGCTGCGCTCGCTAAGGCCGCAGCAGAGGTGGAAGGCGTGCAAGTGGTCAACATCTACGACTATCCCGTAACGCCCGACACCTACAAGGAGGCCGTAAGCCGCGCCCGCGCCATCGTCTATCAGTTCCCCTTCTATTGGATGAGCGCTCCCCACCTCTTGAAGCAGTGGACCGACGAGGTGTTCATGGTGTTCACCGGTGAGGAGAATCTCGTGAAGGGCAAGCGATTCATGGTCTGCTGCACCACAGGTTCACCTGCCGAAGCCTATCAGCACGGCGGACGCAACAAATACACCATCGAGGAGTATCTGCGCCCTTACGAAGGCCAGTGCAACCATGCCGAGATGGTGTGGGAGAAGCCGATGGCCGTGCAGTCGCAGTTCCCGGGTGGCGGACAGGAAGAACTCGAGAGGGGCTGCAAAGCCTATCAGGAACGCCTGAAAGCGCTGGTGGAGCAGAGCAAGTAATCGACTCAAAAAAAAAAATTGAGGAGCGAGGGGTGAAAATCCTTCGCTCCTCTTTTTTTGAAGATTTTCGAGAAAAAAAGACAAATAGGAAAAAAGTTCGTACCTTTGCACACGGTTTTGGAATTTTTTCGGTCGTAAATTTTATGAGCATGATGAAAAAGGCGTTGATAATAATTGCTTTCTTTGCCGCTTGCTTTGCGGCGGGGCTGGCCGTTGGCGTGGGGGCGTTGGTCCTTTTTGGAGGGAGAGGCGTGGCGGAAATCCCTGAAATATTGAGTAAGGTGGATGTGCTCCATGCGATTGCCATATTCATTGCGGCATGCTTGGAGACTGTAGTGGCATTCTTTCTTCAGATTATTGTCCACGAGGGAGGCCATTTGGTGGCAGGATTGCTCACTGGCTACCGGTTTGTTTCGTTCCGAATTTTCAACCTTGTGCTAATCCGACAAGATGGGAAGTACGTTTTGCGGAGATTCAACGTGAGCGGAACCGCTGGACAATGCCTGATGGCGCCACCTCAGAAACCATTGGACGAAATTGATATGCGATGGTATAACATGGGCGGAGTGCTGGCCAACGTCATAGTTTCAACCGTTGCCCTCGCATTGCTCTTTTGTTGCGATATGCCAAAGTGGGCGATTTTCTTCTTGGTTATGATAGTCATCATTGGTTTCTACAGTGCTCTGATGAGCGGCATCCCGATGAAAATGTCGGGCATCAGCAACGATGGCTACAATATGTTATATCTTGAGCGCTCGCCACGCGACAAGCGTTTGGTATATCAGATGCTTGAGGTTAACGCCAAGATTCAGGAAGGTGCATTGATCAACGAGTTGCCCGAAGAGATGTTCATCGAGGAACCAGTGGATTGGAGCGATGGCATTCAGGCCAACTGGCAACTGATGGTGGTCGGGCGGATGGTGGCGGAACATCGTTGGGATGACGCACTTCGGCTAATCAACGAGGCACTCGCCGAACCGAAAATAATGCCGCTGCTCGCCTCCGAGTTCTCGCTCGAAAAAATCTTTATTTGTCTCGTTACAGGTCAAAACGACGAGGCAAAGGCTCTCTATACCGACCGTCTCAGCAGCTATGTGCGTCAGTTTGAGCGCACGCAAAGCAGCAAGCAGCGCATAAAGTTCGCCGTCGCTCTCCTGCTGAATGGACAAAAAGACGAGGCCGTCTCAATCCTGAACAACCTGAAGGCTCATCGCGACGACTATCTCATGCAGGGCGAAGTGACGACGGACATTGAGCTTATGGAATATGTTTTGAGTGCAACTCCAAACGCTACTTCTTTGCTAATGGATTAGTTTGCATTACACTCCTTTCATCCTCACCTCCACATACGACTTGTTCGATTTCAGTTCCTTAATAGCCTCGCGAGCTTGCATGTTGCTCTGTAAATGCCATAGAAACCAAGCTGTTACGTAGCCATCGCCATAGACTAACATATCGCCATGGCCGCAGTCGTTCCTGCGTCCAACCACCTTTATTATATTATTAGGCAAAGCATCCCAAAGCGTGTCGTAGTCTTTCATAGGCGTCAATCCGTCGCTATTGGCCACCAAAACCATCATTGGAATCTTGATTTTCGAAGCGTCGGCGTTCCATCGGAGAAAGGCATTATATCCATTATAGGTGCTGGCGAGCATAACCGCCGCCTTGTACATCTTAGCACTCGGTTGAGTGGTAATGGCGTTCTCTACGCCTGTTCCGCCCTGCGAGTGGCCTACGGTGCCAATGTTGTTCAGGTCGGCATGCTGATAGA
>Ga0181612_108822_pt1 | contig 22007 bp, 14 predicted proteins | sample HoacroProtozoa21_FD_119630 | JGI IMG/M metagenome (GOLD analysis project Ga0181612, IMG submission 119630) | Hoatzin crop microbial communities from Cojedes, Venezuel. Combined Assembly of Gp0051906, Gp0051904, Gp0051908
CACCCACAGAGGTAACACAACCAGGAGGGCGTCGGTTCCTTAGCAAATAAAGCTAAAATAGTCCAAACCACCCCCCCCAACTTTTGTACATGTGCTAAATTTTAACTATGTGTCATGACTACAGAAGCTCGCAATAACTATTGAAACCAGCATGACAAAAGCAACACCAGTAAGAGTGTGCAAAAGTCCTTACGCAGTGCACTTCTCCACCTCCTTTCAAGGCACGCGCACACGATGCGACATAAAACGCTTTCTGTGTCTGTCATGTTTTGTCTGAATGCCTTCACAGTGTGCTCTTCATTTAAAAATTCATCGCTGCAGAAGGGTGAAGTCAAGCAGCATGTCCCCTCCCCCAAACAGCCTGCTTGGCCTTACGATTAGAAACATGTGAGAGAGATGGAAAATTACTTGAACACTCACTAAAATTTGCTTCCGCTAATACAGAGTTACTTCATACACCTCAGGATATATGATACTTCATAACATATACACCACGACAGTCTGGAAGTGCACAGATCACCCTGGACAACTAAGAACAGCAGGAGAACTAAGAAAACCAAGTCTCCAGATTTGGAACAAATCTACAACGACCCATTTCAAATTTTTCAAAATCCACTACATACCTCACAGGAAAGCATTATTGCGCAGGTGTTTTTGCCAGTACTCTTTTTATTTGGCCTAGATGTTCCAAGTAACTGATATTTCTCCTATTTGCTTGAATCCAACTTAAATAACAATGTATAGAAAAAAACAACCCAAGAGCAAAAAATACCCATACATCATCACCAAAAAGTAGAAATTCTTCCAGTAAAGTCTATTTTATCCTACTCTTTCATCATTACTAAAAGCATACTGTATTACAATGTAACATCACTACATTACAGTCAGACAATGTCTGTAAATCTAATAGAATATTAAGAATATCATAAATATGAAGGAGCTAATTAAGACACCAGGCCTCAAGGAGGGGCAGGGGGAGGGAACAAAAAACAAAACCAAACACTTAGAAAAAAAATTCTAAATACCTTGACCACGATACTGTTGCAATGAAGAAAACAACCTTGCTTGTCTTTATAAAGCACATCTCAACAACTCAGTGCAAGACAAAATGCTGTTTAGGATACCATCCCAGGATTATGCCACCTCATTTGTGCTGGAGATCAACGGAGATGACGTTTTTCAAGCAAAGGAAAAATACAAATAAAACAAAGCCCTTCACCACCGCTGCCTTTTCCAGCAGGACTACGGAATGCAATCCCTGTATAGAGGTGGAAAAAAAATCCAGCCACTTCCCAAAAATTTCCAGTTTCTTGAAGGAGGAGGGAAAAGAGACGTTCTCAGGACGTGCTATGAATGTAGAGCAATCTTTACATTATGAACTAGCGTCATATCTGCACAAGAAGTTTACATAAACCTTGGTTTCTTTTGCCTGTGCTGCTGAAATCACATTGATATTCCCTCTGTGTCAACCTCAGTTCTTTACTTTTCTCCAGTAAGTGCCATACTTTCAGAGAAAAGAGGTACAGAAGCAGCCAAAATAAATGTAATGCTTACCACACACACTGAAGAATGATGTATTGAGGGAAAAACCAACAACTTCCCTTGGATCACTTCCCTAAGTGGCAAACACTGAATCTGATAGACGCTACTGCTGACAAGAGCTTATTTCTACGTTTGGTAGAATTTCAAAGTTTGAAGCAGCTTTATGATCAAGATTATGAGGAAAAGTTTTCGGACACTTTGCAAACATCATCCTTTTACTACACATCTACTACACTTTCAATTTCAGTTCTATTTATTGCAGCAAGATGTTGCTATCTTGTTTCATTTGCAGGCATATATATTAGAATGCAATCATCTGCAACATACCTCTAAGAACTGGAAAGGATTATAACAGCAAAACAACAATAACAGAAAGCAGATTGGGAGCTGGAAGTCTTGGGTTTGATATCCAGCTCTGAAGCGGATTCTCACCATTGGAGAGACGTTTCAGTTCATGCAGTTTTCTCAGTTTTAATATGCTTATGTTAGTGAGGATATTTCTGTAGAACTGAAATCCCAAATCCTGATTCATGAGCACATATAAAATGGGAAACTAAACCAAAAAAAAAAAAAGTACACTTGTGATAAAAGAGTTAAAAGCACCCAGAAAATGTTAGAATGGCTTCAGCTGAAGTCTAAAGAGTGTGCTGTGCTGATCCAGCTGCTGATGGCTCTGCAGGACTATTTGAATCTCGTATTTTTCATAGCACCAGGATAGCGATCAGAACATACTTCTCCAGCTCTCTAGATTCACCACTTTGAAATGAAAGTCAAAAATCTACAGGAGGCAGCAATAAAAAGAATTATTTTAAATCACCCATTGTTACTGTACCTGGTTGGTGAATAGAGCCAATCTGTATAAGAAATGCTGTCACAGGAAACCCTCACTATTATCATTCGAAGAGAACCAAGAAGGGACCCAGTGATGTTCCGCTAATAACTGTCCAGAGAGCAAACAGGCACTCAGCTCTGATGACTGAGGTCATCGAACGCAAAGCAGGGAGGAAGTATTTTTACAATGGACCTTCAGAGTTACCACCTTTTGTTAGAGAACCCCATCGTTAATAACTGCAGCTGATTACAGCATTCATTAGCATTATTCAGAGCCCTGCTCAAATACACAAACCTGTTCATATAGCCTAGCAAGGACGGTAGACCTGGTGGCCAAGCAGCCCTCCATTAAGAAAGGGAAGCTTGAGCCTGAAAAGCCACCATTCTGAAATTCACTTTCTGGGACTTTCTCTTTTTAATTCCCAATGCCCCATGCAAGCATGCAGTGTTCTTTATGTAGGCTCTTGATATTTTCCCATCACCTTTCCCAGCCAAAAGTAGTAGCTGCTCCTTTTGGACCTCATCTGTAAATGTTTCATGAAACTACATATATATAGATCTAAAAATGAACATCAGAACACAAGAACAAACTGTAAGGAATGCATACTTCAGAGCCGATCCAAAGCCCAGATTAATTACAGAAGGAATCTGAACTTACTGGAAATTATTTTCATAAATATTATACTTATTTAATCATATGTTTATATTAAGGATATATATAACGAAGCCATTTATAAAAGTGTTTTAGATATGCTAATAAACAGCACATAAGGGAGCCATGAAAAAAACAGATTTTTCAGGATGGTATATTAGTAACGCTCATATGACTCCTCTCACTCTTGCTCACTTACTGTGCCTCCCAAGAACTGATAGAATAAGCTGCTTTTACTTGAACTTGTCAATTTGACTGTGTCCTCTGTGGGCCACAGAGGTAAGCATGTATTACACACACTTCCAAGCCAGCAAGACTACTATGATCATCTAGGAACAAAATACAGTGTAAAATCAATTACAATTCATGTACAATATCATAAAATTAAAATTTACAGTAATTACATCTTGTGGGGCTAATATTGTCACACTCTCCAGTAAACAGTACTTAATTCACAGGAAGACTGAAAACAACAACTCATGTGAAGGAATGCATCTGGATTCTGAAAGCAAAAAACCCAACAACAACAAACCAAAAAAAAAAAAAAAAAACAACCAAAAAAACACAACATATTCTCAGTTAGCTGCAGTGCGTTTCTGAAGGGCTCTCAGTGTACTCGCTTGAACGAGGCATCCATTTATGGCTGGCAGTCAAAGCTCTGCTGTTCCGGGCTTTGCTCTTTTCAGTTGTCACACCCAGGCTGCAAGCCTCCGCAGAAACGGAGCTCTGAAGAACAACCATGGAAGCGAACCACGAGCTAATTTATTCTCTGAGCTTACTGTACTTGGTGCAAAACAAAAACGCTGTGATGGCAGAGTGACCTTCTATTTACTGATTGACCAGATGGCGAGAATTACTGACTTCTGTAAGCCCCGAGCCTTCTTCACCATCTGACGGCTGTTTGGTGAAATCAAATAAAGGTCTCTGCATAGTCTTTAGTGCACAAACCCAATCATCACAGGACCATTCTGTTGTGTCCTTAGAAGAACACGCTGCAGGGAAAGGCAAGGAGTGAACAGGACTGAAACCTTCGGATCCTCAAAATGGGTTTTTTCCTAGCAGAACCGAGACATGTGGGTACAGCACAGCGAGCAGGTCTGTGCACCTGCTGCCGAGGCCGTATCTCTTTTGCTAATGAACAGGTGAAGCCAGCCTCCAGGGCTGTCAATCTGGCATCTTTCGTAATTCATACAAGTGTAAAGTTCTCTAAAAATAAATAACATGAAAAGAAATGCAAGTTGTCTCACTAACAGTGGTTTTGACAGGTAGCTTGAGTAATGTTAATTTTTCCATCTTTTTTCCCTTAAAAAATTCCAGTTGAATCACTAATTATTTTGGACAGTTTCTAAAAACAAACACACACAGAAATAACCCAGTACATCAGATTGATGGCAAGTGAAAAACTTATACTGGGGGTGTATGTGTGTGTTTGCATGCCTGTACACAAGGAACATTTTTATTTAAAACACAGTATTACTGTGCAGCCCTAATTCTTGTCCTATTTCCATTAATGCAAATCAAGAGAAATTCCAATTGACTAGGCTCATTTGCACTAACGAAGAAAAGGCACAAGTTAAGACAGAATCACAGTCACGGCTCTCAAGAGGCCTGTATAAAATACAACAGACCTGAAATCATTTTACATCAGTTTTATCAATATGATTTTATTAGCACTAGTGAAATAGCTCCTCACTTACAGCATGAAAATTAGGATCAGAATTAGGCTGGATATATTTCTGAACAGCATACCCCTGTAACCTCAAGTCAGACCCTGAATGAAGAAAGAGAAGAAAGAAACAATACAATTCTCTTATTACCACACCAGAAAGGGTGTTTAGACCTGTACATTACTGAATATTACTGTTGCTTTTTCAAAATTAAAATCTGGATCAAAACTGAATTTGCTAGTGTATGTTTTCTGTGTAGTATGTACATACTTACTAACACAACGAAAAGCAGTTGAAAGGGTACTCGTGAACAAAATTTGCTCTGGCATTGACGGAGTTACTCCCAATTAACATAGGTCTGAAACACACATCTGAATCCCAGTATAACACTCTTGTATCTATATATAAAGAATAACTTCAGGGGAAAAATACCAACACAGCTTCTCATTGACTAGAAAGTTACCTTTTCAGCTCTCAGAAAACCATTTGCAAATTTTACAATAGCTTGAAGATTCTTGCCAAACCCAAAATAGATACAAAGCTTTATCCCTTACTGGTATGCAAAGCGTGAGAAAGAGGCCAGGAAGAGACTGGTAGAGTCAAGCAAAAGCAAAGCATGGGTTGAATGTCAGGGGAAAAAAAACCACTGAATGCTAAAAAGATAAAATAATGGAATAATTCCTCAGGAAGATAATATTTCCTGGGATGTTTAAACTGTCCATTGGAAGAAAAAAGGGCTACCGGGAAAACATTCTTTCTCAAAGCAAAAACTTGACATTAATGTTGCAAAAGGAGGACTAAGCAAGATTTATGAACTGTTGTGTTCAGGCTTCTAGTGAAAATTTAAAACGCCTAGGACAGAATACTCTGTTCATACAGTTAGTCACTCAGGTGCTTACAAGGGCTATTTTGCATGCATGTGCTGGTGTTACCTTAGCACAGCCACAGAATGGAAAAAATCCAACAACCTGGAACAAGCCAGGGATGGAAAATGGAAAGAATATCCTTCATCTTTACACATCCACCATGCCCTGCTCACATGCAACAGGTACTCAGTTTGTGCAAAACAGTTCTGCAAAGAATTTCCTATGCAAAAACTACTTCCAGACGATTGAACTAAGCTACAGAACAGTAACCTCAACATCTACAGATCACCTTAAGTTTAACGCAACCGTGTTGACAACACAGTGCCAAAAGCTTACACGATCTTATCCTCCTAAATTCACGCATATTTTTTAAAAAAACAATGTATTGCAGAGATGAGGGATGAGGATCTCCTCCTTTCCCCGAAACACATGCGAAAACACGTCCCCTCGTGTGGACACGCAGCGCATGCTGCAACAGCCGACAGCAAAACAAGCTCCCACACGCAGAGCCTCACAGCGCTCCGAACTTCCAAGAAGCACAGCGTTTCGCAGGCTGCACGTGCTTACCTTGCTGGGACGGGCTCGGAACGCTAGATTCATTCTCTCCCATTCCTAGAAAATGATAAAGTCCCTCATAAGAAGCCAAGCTGTTTTAGCAAGTCAACTCGGTTGCCGTGTGAGTTTTGACCTGACTTTCGACTGTAGCACGTAACCGTATACCTGACTTTCTTCTGTGAATAATTAGCATCTTGCTTCCTGAGCTACCTGGGCTTGCCTGACCTGTTTCTCTATAAACTGACATCATGTCCTTTGATCTCCTTTGATTAACGCGTGCTTCGGGCCAGGCTGCTTTGTCTCCTTTTGGACTCTCCTGCTCATTTGTTCCCCACCCTTTCCTTTCACTTTCACGCAGGCAGCGATCTCAAGAACATTTCTCTTTCGAGGCAGGTGTTTCAGTCAAAGTGCCAAAGCCCGCAGAAAGTTTGCAACTGATCTTAAAGATCCTCTGCATTTCCATTTCACAGGAAAACGAAAGGAGATCTATCCAGCCAGACTCTGTGGGATGGGAACTTTGCAGCCACAGCTCTCCACCACGGGGAACAACGATCGCCGCAGATGCAGTGCCCCTTGGCAGTCTTTGCAAAAATCCCAAAGCCTAAAAACCAAACCCACCCTTCCCCTGTCTTTCACAAAGCTTACCTCGAAGGAATGCGCTTTACTTGAACACTGTAATTTTGAGATTGTTTTGACTGTGTAACAGAAAGAGCTTATAAACAAAACAAAAGGTTATTTTGCTTGTCTTCCCCTCCTCCTCCAGCACAAGGACACAAACTTTTAAGACAATCTTATCTGCCTAGACTTCAAGTTGAGTTCCAAGAAAATATTTGCTCTTTTCTGCTGTGGAAATCAAATAACAGGTGTCTGATACCTTTGTGATCACTTTGTTGAACAAGCACACCTGTCTCTCTGCCTACAAACTTAGTTTTATTTTAACATTTACATTTACAACTGACAATGACAAAAATCAAAGAGAAGCCACAGCTCTATTTTAAAGGAACAAATAATGACAAATGAAGAGAGCCAAGTAGCTCTCGCAATGTTAACCTCTGTCAGAGTTACACTCAAAACGGTCCATTCAATAATGTTGCTTTTTTTTAAATCCAGTAGAAAATAAGTCTATTTTTAAAGCGAAACTGCATTATCTTTTTCTTCCCTTTTTTTAAAGTACTGAAATAATTATTTATTACAACAGAAATGGGTAGGGGGGTTTAAGATAACATTTTTTTGAGATAATTCACAAGGTAAATGAAGCAAACTATACTAATTGAAGCAAAAGTCTTCTTTAGGAATAAGAATATCCTCATAGACAGTAACACTTCTCAAACTAATCTTCAGACAGAAGTAACAAAATATTTCTATCCTTTAGTGATTTACTGTCAACTTTGTGGCAACTTAACACAAGCACGCTAAGCGGCTTCCTCATCGGCACACACAACTTGCTTTTAGCCATGCTTAAACATCTGACCACTGCTGGAGAAGGTCAGTCAGACGTCCCAAACCTGACTCATCCGAACCAAAAAGAACTTCTCACTTGGTTTACAAAAATGAAGACGTTTACAAGAAAAAGCTCACATTTCATTCTTGCCTGATTATCAAATTAGTCCGGTTAAACAGACTGTTCCACCATCAGAAAATCCTCTTTATAAGGAGAGCAATGGGAAAAGCAAAATCAACTTATGCTTGAAAAATCAGCCTTTAATTGTTTATTTCTGTTAGTTTAGCTGAGCTTTCTCTAGTTTTTTTCCCCCATAACCCTCTGTCTCAGCTCATGGCCCAAAATTTGCAGTCAGTGGCTCCTGCATTTCACCAGGCTCATCCCTCCAGAATCCCAGTTCACTGTCAGTGCGCTGAAGCTGCCCTTGGCCAGTTCAGAGCCAGCGCAGGAGGCAAGACTCCAGCAGACAGCAGGGAAATCTCCCTGACTGACCAGCAGACACCCAGCGACTTCCAGTTCCAATGCTGAACATCATCTCAAATTTATTTACTAAGATTCCACTTGAAAGTACGAGTGAAACATTCAACTGAAACATCCGTTTAGTGGACGGAGGTCTGTTCCAGCTCAGTTCCAGCGCAGCTTCCTCTGCTTAAGGACAGAGACTAAATTCAATTCCTTTTGTGTGCAAAGAAATGCATAAATGAGAACTTTGCTGGCTTTGTGTTTACTTCCAGAGTGACAAACCAAAGTGGCCTTTCCTGAAAGTGTCCAGTAGTACAGTTAATAAAATTATACTGAGACTTTATTAAAGGGTCTGACTATGTGTATTCCTGCTTTTCAAACAGGTCCCTAACACAAAAGGAGATCTGCACGATCTTCCTGAAGCTCAAAGCTGACAAAATGCACCTAAGACAGGAGAAGGAAAAATATTTGAGCACTGACCCTTCTTTATCTCAGCTCTCAAGCACAGCCACTAAAGCAAGTGCACCATTTACTATTAGTTTGATCTGGGAATCCATACCTAGGTTGCACGTATCGCTTCCTGGGGACAGTGGAGGAGCCCGCACAGAAACTCTCCCTTGAACACTGACTTCGAGAAGTCAAAAATTTGGTGATGAGTTTCTATATTCAAACAAGCTTGAGTTGCCCTATATTTAAATCACATAATTAAGAAAAACAAGTTTATTTATCAATGAAGTTCTGCAGTGCAATGCAAAACATATTCTGTAATGAGAATATTTTCTATTTGATGAGACAGAAAAATCTACAGCTTTTCTGCCCTCTCCAAACTGCCCATCTCATGAATGAAATCCTTAAAACAACCCACGTTATTGTAACTTCTAAACATGGGAGAAATTATAATGCTCAGTTTTTACCTTCAATACTGTATTCCGTGAGGTCCTCCCCCGTATAAAGAGAGCTACTAATTCCAAAGAAAACAGAAGGCTAAGGCTACAAAAGTAACTGTTGTTCTTAGCTACAGAGTACCAATACTTTCCTTAAAGCTTAAGATTCTGATCTCAGGCTTTTAGCACCTACAGAAGTATTTTGTAGTTTAACTTCTAGCACTTTATCACATCACCTTCTGTTAACTCTTGAATATTTTTAAGAATTCAAGAGAAGAGAGCAATAATACTGAAAATACTTCTTCCCTTGAAATGAAGCCTACAAGTGGGAATAGCCCAAAAAGGACTGAAAGGAAAGATCTTTCACACTCCCTCTTCCAACAATGACCGATGGTGAGAAATGGCTAGCCTGGTTTTATGTTCTCCTAAAACTGTTTGTTGTGCTCACTTGCACGCAATGATTTAAATGGAGTGCTTTCTGAAGGAGGAACTCTAAAGTCATCCACTCGCTCTAGAAAGACCCAAATGTGAAAATGCACTGGTTTTGCTCTGCTCCCAGAAGAAAAGGGAAAGTTATTCTGCATATTTACCATACAGGAACAACAATGTTTCTTGATTCTAAGGAGTGTCTTTGACAGACAATGAAGAGAAATATAATTTGATGATGACAGCAAGCAGGTCTAAAATGGAGAAAAGCTAGATCTTACGCTGTGCGCAGAGCCATGCCAAACAGATCACTGCACGATACTGCAGACACCATGGATGACTACAAACCCAAGTTCAATGTCATTTCGAACAGAGTACTGTCCACCAACAGTGACAAGGATTGCCAGAGGATATGAATATTGTCACAAGTTTTCTAGGGTAGCTCTGCACACCTGGAGAGAGGTCCTCAACCGAAAGCCTTCAGAAAAGCAAAGGTCTCCTGCAAGTGCTGGCCAAACTGCTTTCAGGACTCCCATTTCTACTCAAGAATCTAGGTATTCTATAGAATTAATGTAAACAAAGTAATGTCATCACCAGCTAACACAGCTGGTCTTTCTTTACTGGTAACACGTTTCAATCTCCCAGATGTATTATGCCACATACTCTACAAACGCAATAAAAAGACATGGGGGGTGATGGGGCCCCTAACGAATATAGTTTCAATGTTTCAAAAACATGACTAATGAGGCACTACTACCCGTGAACTTGCACACATAATACAAATCCTATCTAGAACTGAAACGTGAGCACCGGGAATACGCAGAGTTCTTTTACACAAATGGCTAAGATGACTCCGTGATCCAGTCTCTGCGAGAGCTTGATGGCTGATAACCAAGATTTTAAAGTCTATCACAGAAGAGAAGCAGTCCACAAAGCTTCTTGTAGTGACCACCTGTCTGGCACCAGAGACTGACATTTTTCACAGCAAAAAATAAAAAAGTATTTCACCTTTAACAATGGCAGGAGTGCTAGGAGAAAAGCGACAGTGCCAATCCTGTCTCCCTCATAAAAATAGACATGCACAGATACTGATGTTCAGGTTATTACATTGTTGGTATTTGGGTTTTTGTTGCTGGTGGTGGTTATTTGGTTGTTTGTTTTTGAAGAGCAACATGGCTGTTTTATTTATTCCATGGAAAATGTAAATTCTTAAGTAAATGTAAATATAATGTTCCATGGTACAGGAAAAGGAACAGCATTATTTGGCCAGCCTCCAAATTGCAAGCAGTAGTTTAGCCTACAACCTCAATTAAAATAGGAGATGGTAGGGGAAAAAAAAATATTTTCTTCCACAATTAAAACAGATTAAATACCAAGGCAAGGATAACCAGTCTCAAAAACCACAGTGAAATGGGTTTTCAGTGTTCATGCAAATGGTGCACGATAAAACAGAGCGACTGAGTGCCAGCAGGCAGAGACGGTGGGCAGAGGTCTGCAGCGAGCAAAACCCGAGAAAGACTTGCTCCATCACGGAGGAGATTTTCATCCCACATTCCTCTGGCTTGCCTGAGTTTCATTTCCAAGTCTAGCTATGGCAAACAGTTTCCCACCAGGAGGCTGTGGTATACAACTTCACACCCATGCCAACCTCCCAGCTTTGGGCCTTAGTGGGAAACAAAGTATATTTGTTCTCACTTCTTTCTAAGCGCTAATTACAGCTCACTGCAACTTTTGCTCAGAAAACTACTGCCCATCAGAAAAACATCACTTCGTTGAAACAACCATTTTCATGGTGAAAAAATCTAGTTTTAATGAGTCTTCCATTAAGAAAGTTTCCTAGGTTCAAAAATGCTTTGGGTTTTTTGTTTTGTGTTTTTGTTGGGTTTTTTTCTTTCTTTATTTTTTTTTTTTTAAGTGACCAGGAGAGGCTTCAAAACACCACTCTAACCTGCAATACACTGATGTGGACTGAACAGAGCTAAGATTTAGGTCTTCCAAACTCACCAGGAGGTGGTTTTTCCCTCTCGGACACTTTGCCGGAGGATGGTTGCACTGGGGAGCAACCTCCTTTTTCAAAAACACCTCCAGCAAAATGACTGACATGTAGCTCACGCTCTCTCTGATCCCTTGCTGAGTGGGAAAATCACATGCCAAGGGAATTTAGTAGTATGCAGAAGAAAACAGGGTTCAAAACATGCATGGAGATGTCACTAATTTTTGTTGTTTTGTTAATAATGCATACACCCCTTTCCGCAATACCTGAATTACGGATAATTGTTCTGCCTCTCCGAGACCTACCAGTCCTGACATGATTGACAAACGTAACATGGCAGAGGGGATCTAAGACTACAGTTCAATTTGTGACCCCATTTGATAGCTTTAGGACCATAAGAAAACAACTGAATGTCTCTCTCTCCACTCAAAGTCCTGATTTGGAAAGCTGAAACGAGAACACTTTGACAGCTTTCCCCAGCAGAGGTATTTTTCCCTCCACAGAAAACAGGTGCTTTGTCAAAATGTCGCTTCTGAAGTTTCTTTAAATATCTTTTTCTAATCAGTTCCTGCTCCTCAGTTTTCAGTCACACAGCTTTAACAACCAAACCTCAAAAGCAAGTTAGCAATCAAAATCAGCAATGGCCTCCTGATTCACTTCTGGTGTTTTTAGACTTCCTACTTAACGAAAATATAGATGAGTCTGTAGAAAATAAATAACAACTCAAGCTGACTTCAGCAGCTGAAAGACGAGTGCACAGAAGCCAAAGCTACAGACACACTAGTACAAAGTCAGTTTGTAGAAGACAGAAAAAAGAAGAATTAGCTTCTCCTTTTTCTTTCTAATTTGGTCTTTTAGGTATTAAACATTATCAAATTATGCAAACAAGTATAAATATCTGATGCATAGAAGATGACACTTTATAATCTGGGCCTGCATATAAAAGTAATGCAGCACTTGTAAGATCTAGTATAACGGGTAACAATTTCACTGCCCTTCAAGCCCCTTGATTAGTTACAAAAAGCAGTGGAATTAAATGAGTGCTTTTTAAACGTGTTGTTTGTTTTGCATAAAATCTCTGCATGATTTCTTTCTGTCACCTGTACTTTTGATGAATCTTGCAGTTATAACTGAAAGCAAAGGACAAATTGAATGACAAAAGTAAGCAGCTTAAAAAAATTAAAGCAAAAGAGGGAATGAAAAATGTTTTTCTAATATTTGTTGGCAAGAGCTAATGCTACAAATGCTAACTAATACTGAACTCCATCTTGCACAACTAAGAAGTAAATCTTACTACTCTAAGATCACATTAGGAAGCACAGCCTGAAAACCTGATACAGGGAATCAAAAGCTGGTCGGCTTTAAAAAAAGTGTCACCATTTTATCCTTACTCTACCCTTTTAGAGAAAGCACTTCTTCAAAATACTAAAATGGTGACCTTGCATTTAGGTTTCAGCAAGATGAGCACTCATCTCTACTACATCTAGCACAGCTGGGAAGAGTTGTTTAAGTAGGCCAGCTTGCATTCCAGCCACATATGTAAGCTTTTATAACAAATATACTTAATAAAATACAGTGATTTAATATGGAGATGGATCTCATCTTCAGTGAGGATTTGGACTCTGAAGTATCTTCTACCCCAGCAAATACAGAAGAGCCAGGAAGAATCTTATGTGTGAATCTTCAATCACTAAAGATTGTTCCAACAGAAGTGCTGTAAAATGTATATAGAAAGATATATATATATACACATATGTATATATGTATAACTTCTAGAGAAGCAATAGTAAGCTAACAAATTACCTCACTTCGTGGGACTGCCACATACAGCAAGACAGCCATTTCATGAAACGCCACGAGTCGCAATGCGTACGCCCCACTGAGGGCTACGAGCTGGCCAACAGCTCGCCCCTGAATCAAGTGAAGCAACAAAACTCAGCTTTGTCACGTCCTCAACCAGGCTAACGGTGAGTCTCTGCAGGGGATGCATAACAAATGCTTTTGCTACATACACACCTATTGACAAATGTGGGGGCAAACTGACAAAAAGTTGTCACTACAATGAAATTCCTACACCCATTTATTGCTTTTACAGCCAGTAGACTTGCTGCCTCTTTGTGCCAGGTGTGGTCATCTTCTGAAGCCACAATAAGCCCATTCAGTTCACTCATTCTGCAGTTCTGCCAGCTGAAAGCTACCTACTTATGATTCATATAACTTCTTAGGTTTCTGATACTTAAAAAAAAAAAATTCTTAATCAGCCCATGAAGGAGCACAGAACAAGGTGCTGACAAGCTGCTAGGTGAGCCCAGCCTCTTTGATCTAGCTGCACCATGCAGTACGCACACACAGATCCAGCCCAAGTTCAGCACACCCGTAATTTACCACCTCCTCCTCTCCAGCGAGATACTTTCACTTCACATCTGCTTACAGCCCTCTGTAGATAAAGCACATCTCATTAGTCTGGAGTAAAGCACATCTCATTAGTTTTTAACAACTACTCTGCAAAATCAGATGGGTAGGTGACGCGGCACTTGGACTACACAAACTGCGGATCAAATTCTGGCCTGGCACACCTTCAGTATCACGCTTGAATTGTGCTTCAGACTGAATAAATCATTCCTTTTTTCCAAACTAGGTAGTTCAATTATTTATTATAAGTAACTCTCTATACAAAGCATTTATAGTATGGAATAACACTCTTCATTGTTGTTTGCATCTCTGAATTATCTAAGCAATACTCCTAAAAAACAGAATGAGCTATATTTTTCCAGAGAGAGTAAAGGCAGCAAAATCTTATTCTCCCCAACTGAGGGGAAAAAAGGAAAGAAAAAAAAAAAAAGAGAAATTATTTTTAGATTAGCATTGTTTTCTATTTCTCCCCAAATCTGCAATAAAGTTTTATTTTTCCCAATTCCATTTGCGGTGAGGTACTCTTGGAAAACACAGCTGTTGGCTTTGTATTTACTAGTATGCAGTTATTGCACTGCTTAATATAGTTTCACATAGACTTTTTTTAATACAGAACCAGCATAGGAAATGAGACGTAAAATACATTACCCATGCCCTTTTTTCCCTGCTTACACACCATGCACTTGTTTCATATGCTTTAATCAATAAATTGTCTCCATATCTCAGACAAGGAATTATGTAAAGCAAATAAAACAGCACAGAAGCCAAAATGAAGGATGATCAGTTTATTCTGTGTCCATAATTACGAAAAGGAATCAGAATCTTGCTTTCAAACAATGCTCATGGTACACTGGAATAATGAAAATAAAAATCTTAACTCTTGTCTGCTCTGGGTTGATCTTTCCATGACTTTCTATACTTCAGTCCCGCTAGAAAAGCAAAAACACAACAGAAATCACTATGGTATGAGGCAGCAGAACACTAAAGAGAACCCTAAAACCCACACAGAAATATGTTGAAAGTCTCAAATCTGGTTGATTTAAAGCACCATTTTAAAACATAACTTAAATAGTTTCAGTTTTCTTCATCAACATTCCAATGTAACCACTGTGTTAATCTATCAGTAGCACTGAAATGTCATAAGACATCAGCAGGTATTCCAACAGACTGCTGAAAATGTTTGTAAGGAATGCAAGTGAATGTATTAAAAGCTCGCAAATGAGTATTTGCTGTTTAAAATGATTTAATGTGGTTGCAAATAAAAGCACATTTCTGGTAACTTTACAGAAGTTGGACAGATTTTTTTTCAACAGCATTGCATTGTACAGAGAAATGACTATATTTTTTTTTGAAAAATCTTATTGATCCTTACTCATTTTCTTGGCTCAATTATAATAATTTTTTAAGGCATTTTTCTGTCTTAGAACCTACTATAGGAGGGTAAATAGTGAACAACTTGGACATCTTGGACATGAAAACAGATTCATAACTCTTATATTTGTAATCTTTTCCTTCACTGATGCAGTAAAGCACAAGTTCAAACACTTGGATCCATGGTTTCTGTAATATGAGAGTAGTAGGCAGCTCCTTGAATCACACCAGTTACGTTTAAGTTAACACAATTGTACCAGCAGACACCCGTTAATGCAGATGATGGGAAAGAACAACCTTACCTACACCCCTTCGTTGCCCTTAAGAATACAAGTTACCACCACACACAGTCCAGAGCAGTTTACCCAAACTTCCCCCAAATCATCATAAGCTACAAAACATTTCTCAATACCCTGTAGCAAACTCAGGGCTTGCAATGTAAGTATAAACCATTAAAAAGATAAATAGCAAGTCAGAAGCTACCGTCTGCAACATGAAGAATGAATGAGAAAGACCATTTTGTTAATGACAATTGCCTTCAGGCTTTGGCTATACAAATTGAAACACTTCAAACCTCTCACCTGATCATCTCTGTATCTCCAGTCACAAGCAAATAATTCTACACAGTTGGCTGCTGCTGTCTCGCCTCTGCGTGTTTGCATGGGGACAGGCAGAGAGAGAATAGACTGTGCAGAAGAATTTCGACAAAAACACCAATTTTTGTCTAGATTATTCAAAGTCTGAGAATTACAAAGTATCCAGTAAACACAATGGATTTCTTTGCAGCTGCTCTCAAAACATATCCATACAAACACTTTATATTTAGACAGCTGGTCAGGTTTCATGGTTTGCCAAATGCTCTAAAAAGATTTATCCTTATCAACAATCACTAACAAAAACACTGAACCCAACAAGAAAAAAATGGAAGCAAGCATTTTGCAAAAGACAACTGCTCTTACTAGTAAAAGAGAGGTGAGGTTTTTTTGCTTTTAAGAACTCCCAAGGTAACACAATTGCAGATGTCTATGCATTAACCTCATTTTTGCCTGGTGGAAGAATGAAGCACAAAATGGCTAGGTAGATCTCCTGTCCAACCATTCAAAACAAGAACCCAACCTGTTTCCTACAGCTTTCCCCTTACCATTAGGCACCAAAGTTATTCTTGAGAGCTGAAAGTGGTAAAAAGATGACTCCTCTGGCAATACCAAAACTACACAGAGTATAGGATCATGCAACCTGAGTCTGAAAGCCAGGTGCAACTTTTTCCTTAATAAACACACCCATAGAAAAGAAAAAGGGTTACTGGTTCAATATTCACTTAACTATAACCACCTTCATGTGGTTATGCCAATCCACTTTTCCATAAAGGCCTTCTAGAGAACACCAAACTAATGCAGGCCATGCTCCATCTCCCTAATAAGGCACCGCCTGTGTACAATTACACCGTGGCAGACAGACCTACACTCAGACTGGCACCCATATTCAAAACTGATCTGAATTGTTGTAAGAACAACCTAGACCAGGTCAAGCACACACTGATTGCAGCCTGATAGTATACCCCAGTAAAAGGGGAAACAAAGCAGATGTGTCAATTCACAACTGTATTTCAACCACAAAAAAAAGCAATCTTCTCAAGATTGCAATTACAATACAAATCCCAGCTCATCATCTTTGAGCACTGACAGTCCTGACGGTCATTTTCAGAGGGCTTTCAGACTAAGAAAACATAACTTTACCTGGAATTAGACCTAAGAGCTTGCAATTTTAGGGAAATCTCTTGTCTTGAAAGCTCACAGCCCTTGTCTTGAAAGCATAATAACCGCACAGGACAGAATCCACAAGATCTTTTGTTCCTTTAGCTAAAACGCTTGATTCGCTTCCATTCTTCTTGTGTTTCTTTTTAAAAGAATGAAATGCATAGAGACAAAACATTTAATATAGAAATCTAACCCAGCGATGATACATATTGAGAGTAAACTATGCAAAAACGCAGAAGTCGGTCCTCACGAGCTCAAGACATGTGCCAATTGTCATCTCCCGTGTACTGACAAGGGACCTCAGCCCATCCTCCCCACGTTGCCAGGCAACCATGCCGGTATCCTTAGCTGTATTCATTAGCCATTAACCACCATCAGGCTTCCTTTCCCTTTCTCCCTCACACAGGCTCCCACTCTCATAGATGTATGAAGGGGAGGGGGAAGTTAAACAAGATGACTTCCTTTCTGATCAAAAGTAACATTCTGAGTTTTAATAGCTAATAGATTTCAGCCAATTCATACAATTCATACAACCTCTTTGTAGTGCAAGATACAGCATGATTATAAGGTACAGTTCTTTTAGTAAGATGGCTCTGTTAAAAGTCAACATTAATAGAAATCTTCTAAAATGCCTATTATTAGACAGCAATGATCTCATGCTGACAGTACTAAAGTGCTCTTTGAACTTGTAAAAAATAAAATAACAGATGACAGCTTTTTAACTCCAGAAGAATGGCATTCAACATGAGGAAGTGCTATTCTAAACCTTGTCGACATAAATAAAAATCAATTGATCTCAGAAGCAGAAATGTGTTATCTTTAATGTATTCCATGGAAACAAAGCAATACTTTAACCACTAGAGCTATCGATCCACTGTCGCTAATATGAACATAAATATGCACTACCTCCACAGCAGCATTTTCCCCGCCCACCCATCCTCAAGCTACAGGTTAGCTTCCACTTGCAGGCACCAGCAGGTAATCTCTGCAGCCAGAAACTGAGCTAGACAATCCGAAGGAAGAGGAAAACTCTTCCCCTCCCCAGCCCCAGGTTAGCTTCAGCCAGAGCAGCTCTCATCTAGCTCCTCACATCACAGCCCAAGCACCCATGGTGGCACAGCAGCAGTGGTAGGGTGGTGGCTGAGTACAGCTCTTTCAGCAGAAGTTCTTACTCGTATAACTTAACCACTACCATGAAATCACCCTGTAATGCATTCTTGGTATTTCAGTCTTGTAATCTTGTTAGTTTCCATGAGACTGAAGTTGTAATAGAACTCCTCAAGTGAAGAAAAATATTAAAATACTGAAAAACTTACTGCAAAGCACTAAAAAACAACATACATTGCAAAACCCACAATTCTACAAGAGGGAAACAGAAGCTTCCCAGTGTGATGCTGTGCAAAGCTCTCTCTTGAACATACAACTAAGAAGCTGCCTTGTGTTTTTATTTTTGAGGCTGCCACGCGAACATGTTTTCAGGTCTGTTAACCATCACTGGAGAAGGAGCTTGATTAGAGATTATTAGGCCAGAAACCATGAACAAGACCGAAAAACATCCTTACAAAGAAAAGGCTGAGAGCGCTTAATCTGATGTTTAGCAGAAGTTTGGGTGTGCTAAACTAGCAGTCCAAATAACTAAGCCAGGACCAGAAATGTGACAGCATCCGCTTGTGCAGGTGAGCAGGTAAAAAAAAGTGCTATTTTCAATGCTTCAAGATGGATTCAGAAAAATTCCAGAAATTAACAGTGCAAATGATTTCCAACAGTGTAATCTGTTGGGCAACTTCCCAAGAATCATGAGAGCTTTTCCATCAACAGAATCTTCAGGATTGGAGGCCTTTGCTTCAAATACAGCTACTGAACACACAGAAGTAATCTTTCCAAGGAAGCCCCATTGCCTCCAGACAGGACGACGACATCAGTCACTCCAGCTTTAAATTATTTCAGGGTCTGTATATAGCAACTGCCAGAGAAGAAAAGCCACACCACAACACCTTTACCTTTGACATGAAGAACTGATAAGAGATGCTATAGTGCTGTCACCCAAGGACTACTACTCGCCCACAGCTCCTTAATAAGGCTCCTGGACATTTTGTAAGATGCTTCATGAACCAAGACATCAAAATGAATTAAATTTAGCAAAGCACATGTAATGCACAGAAACAACTCTGGTGGCAAAAAAACCAGATGATGGAGACAACTCTACAGTGTGGAGGGAAACATCCTGACTACCACTGTTTGCTCCTTACAGCACAAAAGCATTTCTATAGACTCATGTTCTCCAAATTTTTCTTTTGGTTGTGTCCACACAGGTCAAAATTGAAGATTGTCCTCTCATTTCCAGATGAGACTTCCATAAAATTTGCATCCAAAATATACAGTGCAAGAAAAAGGACTTTACATTGCCCATTTTATAATTACTTTAGTATAACAAGCATAAGCACACCTATTCACCAATTAGACACATGCAATACTGACCAATCTCTACAGTGCCAGATTTCTTAAATCTTTCTCTCTGATGCCAGAGAAACCATCATGGTAAAACTGAAGGAACTGTCAAATTTGTTCAGTGGCACCAAACAGGGTAAAGAGAGAAAGCAGAAGAATCTAAAACGATTCTTGCTGTGTCCACAGGGCCCAGAGGCATCGAGAGAGATCCCATCTTCAGGGAGAGCAGCCCCTCCACCAGCCCAAACCTCCATCTGTTGTGCCAAGGCAACTGCTTGCAGGAAATATTTGAAGTATGGAGTGGAAATGGCTGTCCTGGACAGACAGAGCTGCCTCTCTGAACTACTGGGAAATGCAATTTTGCTTTTTCATTTATTGTAACTAAGTTCTACAAGCATATTTTTGCAAATTCTAGAGTCACATAATTTCATCATTGCAAGCCCTTCTGTCTTGATCCTGTAGCTTATTAAAGCTTCAGTTCATTAACACTGTATCAGTATCATAACAGTAATTTAGAGAGCTTCAATATTGGCTAAGAATAAGACATTCTGGCCACCTGTGAGTCCTTGGATGTTTCCCACATATCTCATATATTAAGTTTTAATACACACTTACCTGGAGTCTTACTATAGGGGTGTCTGCATTTAAATACTGTTCAAATCAGAAAATTATGAATAACAAATTCTTTAAATAACTCCACAGTCCTTAAGGAAAACTCCCAATTCCTATGAAGTCCTTAGAGAAGGATCACAATTTCCACCCTAAATGAGGTACAACCAAGCCCACAATACAGTGTCTTTAGATAGAACAACATCATAGAAACGAGAGAAAAACCTTATGTGGGCTGCAGTCCCACCGTGTGGGCAGCTGGAAAGGCTCACTGGAGGCCCAGCACTCCTTTTGAAAGCATTGCTGACAGCTTTACTTTGATCTCCTTTTACAAGCAAAATTACTGAATCTGATCTGGTTCTAGAAGTACCTGATGCTTAAGGGCAAAATTTGGGTTGTTAAACCAGATACACAACTGAACATGCTTGGACAGTGAATTTTTCAAATTTATTCTGCTGCCTGGAACTTGGTTTTACGGCATATGCCAGTATCACAACCCCTAATAGCAGGGATATGAAGCAGCATATGGTTTCCATTATGTCTAATAGCACTGGTTAAATTTGGAGAAAGCTTCACTTGAAGAGAAGGCTTTCCAAGTTCAGCCATCTCAACAGTCCCTTCATCCACAGACACAGGAGCTCAAGTAGATCCAAAAAGTTTCAAACACTGAAAGTTACCAATTTCGAGGGATTTCGGTGACTGCACAAGACACAGTAAACAGTCAAATGAAGTATGGCCATGATAAAGGAATATTTAGTGGAAATTAACAATACTTAGCTATACTTACAAGTAATTAGCTGCTCAGAAAGTTATTTTAATAATTATTTTCTGCAATGATTTTACAAACAAAACAAGCTTGCCACATCTTACCATGGAACACAGCAAGTTAAACAATTCTGGAGGAAAAAGACTAAAAATATGCAGCGCTAGAGGATATATTTTCCATATACATGAGAAATCAAAGCATATACATGTATAATGAAAGCTGCAGACTGCTGAAAATTAGTCTCTGGTTTGGCTCTTAATTTCCTACAGTTATTTAATTACCCCTTCGTCATTTTCACTGCCTTGCTCTCTATCCAGGAGTATGGTAGCATGGAAGTAAAATTAAGAGGAACAAAAATGTGAATTCCCATTTTAGCAATTTTGTTTGCAACTGAGCTCATGAAATACAGAAGCCGGAGTTGCAACCTGATTTTCAATTATTTATACTTTGCTGCCTTCACAATTTCACATTTGCCATTCAATTATAGTGATCTCTCCTTCATATGCATATTCAATTTTTATATAAAACCAGACATTTGCCAAGGCAGTTATGTAAGACACATAAGCATTCACGCCACTGTCATTTTGTTTAATTACTGAAGCCTATCCCAAATTATCAGCTCGTGCTTCCACTTTATTTTGACTAAATATTAAGTTTTGCAACTTCACTCCTCGAAATACTTTTTTCTCTTCTGAGCACTATCTTCACATTTCTTTCAAACAGAACAACTACGATGAGAAGTTAGAATAGGTGTTTGACACATTTTTTTTCATTTACCTTAAAGCCAAGATGGGATCAGTTTTGTTGAGACTTTTTCACGAAGGCATATTTTCAGTCTGGCCTCTATGTTAATTCTCTGCAAAAGAGGAACATATCACATCTTATAATACCATTCACGGAAACAGAAATCTAACCTTTTGCAATGATGCAACTTATAAATATATATAGAAATGCATTTTCCGGACACAACAGCAAAGTAGAATGTATTTTTAAACATGCTAGTACTTATGAAGTATTTTTTTCATTTAAAGAAACAAAGTGACTGCCTAAAACATCAAAACCAATGCCCCTGCATCCCGCAACATCTGGTTCATGAAGCAGCAGGTTCATATGCAGGGAGCACGTGGTTTTTTTTCTGCTCTACTACGAAACACTGGACAATAAACAGTTGCCTTGTTTATCCATCAGTAAAGTAGAACTGTTCTTATTTAAAAAAAAAACCACACCCTGCTATTATGATCATTTCAACTTTTCACCTATTTCCCACTAGCAATCTGATTGTCATCCCCATAAATCTCCCTCCTTCTTTTAATGAAATGCAAAAG